>OFOK01000490.1_pt1 | contig 39373 bp, 37 predicted proteins | sample 1542001 | NCBI WGS metagenome assembly OFOK01 (sample SAMN04209242, study PRJEB22552) | human gut metagenome | biome: gut; material: feces | host: Homo sapiens | place: USA: Oklahoma
TTTCCAGAGCAATCGGAAAGCAGCTTACCTGCGTATTTGTAGATCATGGCCTTCTTCGTAAGGATGAAGGTGATGAGGTTGAAGGCGTGTTCGGACCGAATGGTCAGTTTGATCTGAACTTTATCCGCGTGAACGCACAGCAGAGATATTACGACAAGCTTGCCGGTGTTACAGAGCCTGAAGCGAAGCGTAAGATCATCGGTGAGGAATTTATCCGTATTTTCGAGGAAGAAGCCAAGAAGATCGGTGCTGTAGATTTCCTTGCACAGGGAACCATTTATCCGGACGTTGTAGAGAGCGGTCTCGGCGGAGAATCCGCAGTGATCAAATCCCATCACAACGTAGGAGGTCTTCCGGATTTCGTTGATTTCAAAGAAATCATTGAGCCGCTTCGTGATCTGTTCAAAGATGAGGTCCGTAAAGCTGGCCTTGAACTTGGAATTCCGGAAAGACTGGTATTCCGTCAGCCATTCCCGGGCCCGGGACTTGGAATCCGTATCATCGGTGAAGTCACCGAGGAAAAAGTACGCATCGTACAGGATGCAGACTACATCTACCGTGAAGAAGTCGACAATGCAGCCGCCGACTACAAAAAAGAACACGGAGAAGATCCGTCCTGGATGCCGAACCAGTACTTTGCAGCCCTTACAAATATGCGAAGCGTAGGTGTAATGGGAGACTTCAGAACATACGATTATGCAGTGGCGCTTCGCGCCGTTAAGACCATTGACTTCATGACTGCGGAGTCTGCTGAGATTCCTTATGCAGTACTTAATAAGGTGATGAACCGTATTATTAATGAAGTTAAGGGCGTAAACCGCGTATTCTATGATCTTACAAGTAAGCCGCCTGGAACGATTGAGTTTGAATAGTAAACAGAGAGCCGGGAAGCCGCTTAAACAGCGGACTTTCCGGCTCTTAGTGTGTGGTGTGATACCTTTTTGATACCCGTATTATGAATTGGTAAATTTTTTCCTAAAAGCGGGATGAATATCAAAAATGGACTTTTGATAATTAATTGTATCATCTTCGTAGTACATTCGATATTTTACCCTTTTTCCGGGTTCATGAATAACTTTCCTTAAAAAGCCAATTTGATAAAGGAATGAGACCGCTTCTTTGGCTGAATAGTTTTGATTTGTAATAGCATCATACAATTTTTCGGTTTCATCTATTTTGTCAATATGTGTTATGAGTGAAGGACAGTCCCAATCCCATTTTTTACGAACACCAACAAATGACAAAATACATTTATCGATATTTTTACATGTTTTTGAGTATTCACCTACAAGGTCTATTAATTTCCAGTTTGAATATTGTAGTTCTGCAGGTGCAACCGCATTTTCTTCTACAGGTAAATATATCTTTTTGCTAAACTCAAGAATTAGCCGACAAAATTGAAGCAATTCACGCGGACGTTGAAAAGTTCGTGTAATTATGTAATTATTAAGATAGTTCGCTTTCCCATTATAATAAATGTTTAGAGGATAGAACATATTCCAATATTTATTAATATCTCTAAAACAGGTCGGCATTGGTTCTCCCAAATAGTATGCTATTCTAGCTGCGACAAGTTGTTTTAGGCTAAAGAAATTGTTGTCATCCCAAGATATAGTTGTTATTTCGCTTTTAGAATCAAATAGATCACTGCCTTTTGAAATAACTTCAAATATATCCGTTCTTAAAAACGCAACAATTTTAAGATTAGTATACTCTCTTTTTAACTGACGAATTGCGAAGAATAATCCTCTTAGCCAGGCGTTCATATTATCGTTGTTTTTCCACGGTTCATCTAAATTATCTATGACTATTGAAAAGGTATTATTTTTTATTAAACGAGTTAGCTCCGCTTTGATTTTTTCTTTATCTTGTAAGGATAAGGATGTAAGACTTGAAAAATCCAATTCAACTTCGCCAAATGAACTTTGTAGCTTGCCACCTTTAAATACATTAAAAATTGCAGTAGCAAAACGTTTCCAAGAACTATCACTTAATACACCGTCTTGAACCAATTTAGCTTTAAGTGAGTCATCAAAATATTCAATATATGGAATTGAAGAATATATTATTTCATTAAGAATAAAGTTTTTCCACGCTAATGAATATTTAAAATCATCATTAAGAGGTTCAGAAAAATTATGTGAGTTTAGCCAATTCTCAATGTATACAAAATCTTCTCCATCAAATGAAATTTTTACTGGTATGGTATTATCACTTTCCTGTGCTTCTTTTGCAAGTATTGAGAATAATGCACTTTTTCCGGCACCTTTGCGTCCTAATACTAGTTCTTTATCTCCGCGCTTGATTTCCTCATATTGTCTTGTTTTAATGAAATAGTGTTGCAAATTTTCATCTTCTTGTGATCGGTCTTTTCCAAAAAGTTTTGTTAAATTGAGAGAATCTCGTTTAATCATTATTATATACCTCACTACGTATTATTGGATTTTCCACTGATAACTGCTATTTTTCTTGTCATGTCCCTTTTCATCAACGCTGCTGCTGGAAGCAGGCCAGTTGATTTTCCACTCAAAATACTCATCTTCTGAAATCTCTCCGCTTTTTAGCTGTTCTTTCCGCAAACACCATTCACGCAGAAATTCATTTACCAGACCATAATCAATCCACATACCAACAGGGGCATGAGCAGGCCATTCGTCACTGTCATTGTATCGAATGGATTTATCATCAGAAGCGTTGCATTTGCCGGGATTGCGGACAAGTTGGAACAGATGAAAGGCATTGCGATTATCTTCATCAAGCCAGAAAAAAGTCTGCATAATATCCTCTGCGCAGCCAGGGGCTTCTGTAATGAAATTGATATAGTTGACATTCAAAATCTTGGCAATTTCCATCAGTGAATCTTTTTTGGGAACACGATAGCCGGATTCGTATTGTGCCACACGAACGTCAGCATTGCGTTCCTCATATCCTAATTTCAACCCCAATTCCCGTTGCGTTAATCCCCGAAATGTGCGGATTCTTTTTATTCGTTCTCCTAACGTCATAGTCGGTATCCTTTCTGAAAATTATAGATAATATGTCATAATCCATTCCTCTTTATTTTCGCTTACAATTTTAAAGCCGATTTTTCGATACATCTCAGCCGCATAATTAGCCTTTTGAACGGAAAGCGAAACATGTTTATAACCATGTGTTTTCAATAAAGATAGCATTTCTTTCATCATATTGGTTCCCAGCCCCTTCCCTCTGTATTCTTTGTGCAGAGAGATTGCAAGGGAGGGAGTTTCGTCATCAATATGTCCATAATCGTTCATAATGCGTACCCATACGGCGCCAACGATTTTTCTTTCAATTTCTGCGACTAATGCAAAATCATCTTTTGATGTTCCGAAACGCTCAATATAAATCTGCAATTCGGGAGAAGCAATAATATCTCTCGGTGGCGGCTTTATACCGTCTGGAATAAAAATAGCTTCATATAGAAGATCACTCAACAGCGGATATTCCGGCACTGTCATTTTTCGTATCGTATATTCCATAAATCTCTCCTTATAAAATGGATCTCCCGTTTTTTACATTGTAGCACACCTAAAATAATACAGCAACAAAAACTTATCAGAAATGCTAAATTTAATAAAAAAGATAAACTTAACAAAAAAGCTATTGACAATAACGAAAATGTTAAGTATACTGAGAATACAAAACTTAACAAAAAAGTTAAAATGAAAAAGGAGGACGTGTATTTGAAAAATAATTTATTTGTAACAGCCGGAGAAGTGGCGCAGGATTTAGGCGTTTCTAAACCATTTGCTTATAAGTTGGTGCGGCAGATGAATGAAGAACTGGAAGAGAAAGGATTTATCACAATCGCTGGACGGGTGAGCAGAAAATACTATGAAGAAAAGTTTTATGGTATGGCGCAGGCGAATTGAAAGGAGTGAGACTATGGCGGCGTACAAAGACGAACAGCGTGGAACATGGTATGTGTCGTTCCATTATTACGATTGGACTGGTAAAAACTGCCGGAAAGTCAAGAGAGGGTTTAAGACCAAACGGGAAGCAACAGAGTGGGAGCGGCATTTCCGTATGAAAGAAGCGGCAGAGCTGGATATGACTTTTGAGGATTTTGTAAAAGCCTACACAAGAGACATGAAACCGAAGCTGAAACACAATACCTGGCTGACAAAGGAGCATATTTTGCGAACGAAGCTGCTTCCCTATTTTAAAGACAAGAAAATGCGAGATATTCGTCCAAAAGATATTATCCAGTGGCAGAATGAGCAAATTTCTTATCGTGATGAAAAAGGAAAGCCTTATGCTCCGACTTATCTGAAAACTCTGCAATCAGAATTGAGCGCATTGTTTAATCATGCGGTACGGTTCTATGAATTGAAAAGTAATCCTGTTGTAAAGGCTGGACCGCTCGGAAAGGGGAAAGCGGAGGAAATGCTTTTTTGGACGAAAGAAGAATATTTGAAATTCATTGAAGCGGTAAAGGACAAACCATATTCTTATCATGCATTTCATATATTATACTGGTGCGGCTTACGGGTAGGCGAACTGTTAGTCCTCACACCGCAGGATATTGATTTTGATAACAAAGTCATTCGGATAACAAAATCCTATCAGCGGTTAGAGGGCAAAGATGTGATTACAGACCCAAAGACACCGAAAAGCAAGCGGAATGTGAGTATGCCGGATTTCTTGTGTGAAGAACTGAAAGATTATATCGGCAGGTTGTACGGGATTCTTCCTACTGACCGTATCTTTCATCTGACAAAAAGTTTCTTGCACCATGAAATGACGAGAGGACGGCTGTTGTGCCAAGACGTAGTTGTGCAGGGCAATCCGAGGGTGTATAAGGCACTCCGCAATGAGCTTGCCGCTGTTCTTACGGAATTACAGAGGATTGAAGCGGGCGGCAGCGTTGACAATGAGTTATTAGATACTATTGAATTGATTGCCGTTATCCTCGGCGGTCTGAAAGGAGAGGGTGAAGATGGCGAATAAAAAAGAAGTGACCGCTCCTGTTGTATCTGATAGCGCAGATACGGAGCAGCCACCTAATGTAAACAATAACAGTATATCCAATAATCCGCCGAAAAACAATAGCAAAATGCTTGAAACGGTTTCTATGGCAGAACTTTACGACACGGTATATCCAAGCAAGCCGCCGCTGATTGACGGTCTGCTTTATACTGGCATTTATCTTTTCGCAGGTGCGCCGAAGCTCGGCAAGAGCTTTCTGATGGCGCAGATAGCCTACCATATCAGCAGGGGGGATTCCTTTATGGGATTACCCTGCCCGCAAAGCGGCGGTGTTGTATCTTGCCCTTGAAGATGATTACCGTTGCCTGCAGGAAAGGCTGTACCGTATGTAGAATTGATTTGTGTTTAGGAGGACAAAGCGGCAGATATAATGTTAAAAGTAGTTGCGTGCGCACGCATATTGCATTATAATACTGGTGGTTAGGAGGAATATATCTATGAAACTATTAAAATGGCTTTCAGTAACAGACCGATTTTACAAAATCTATTTGGATAAACAGCTTGCCCCCTTTGGAATCAACAACAGCCAATATATGTTTTTGATTAAAATCTGTCGTTCGCCTGGCATTTTACAGGATTCTTTAATGGATATGTTTTATGTTCATCCGAGCAATATTGTACGGACAGTTGCGGCATTAGAAAAGCAGGGAATGATTATGCGTTCCCCAAATGATAAGGATAAGCGGACGTGTAAGCTGTATCCTACGGAACGTGCGCTGTCTGTAATTGATGAGGTACAGACGGTATGTGAAAAGACAGAAGCTCTTTTATTGCAAGGCTTCAGGGAATCTGATAAAAACCTCTTTATTGATTTGCTGATTCAGGCAGGTGAAAATATTACAGCGGAACTCCGTATAGAAAGAAAGGGGGATGAATTTAATGACTGAGAATCCCCTAGGCTATGAAAAAATTTCAAAGCTGTTGAAAAATTTTGCTGTTCCCAGTATTGTGGCGTCTCTTGTCGGCTCAATCTACAATATTGTGGATCAGATTTTTATTGGTCAAGGGGTCGGTTATTTGGGAAATGCAGCAACCAATGTTGCCTACCCGTTCTCTACCATCTGCCTTGCTATTGCACTGCTGGTTGGAATTGGCAGTGCTTCCCGTGTTTCCCTCTGTCTTGGACGCAAAGAGCCGAAAGCTGCCGCCAAAGCAGCGGGAAATGGTATTGTTCTGATGGGAATTTTCGGAATTATTTATTTGCTGGTTGGAGAAACTTTTCTGTCTTTGCTCCTAAAGGCATTTGGGGCAACGACAGATGTATTTCCATATGCAAAGCAGTATGCCAGCATAACATTGATTGGAATGCCGTTTCTCATTGTAACGAATGGTATGAGCAATTTGATTCGAGCAGATGGAAAACCAAAGTATTCAATGGTTTGCATGGTTATGGGAGCTATTATCAATACCATTCTTGACCCTATTTTTATTTTTGCTTGCGATTGGGGGATTGCCGGCGCAGCTTGGGCAACAGTTATTGGGCAAATTTTTTCCTTCATACTCGCACTCCGTTATCTATGGCGTTTCCAAACAATCCATTTTGAAAAAGAGTCGTTTTTATTGGACATCAAAGAAAGTATGAAAATTTGCAGCATGGGAATCAGCAGCAGCTCAAACCAGATTGCAGTTACCGTGATTCAAATCATTCAGTACAATTCGTTGACTTATTACGGCGCATTAACAAAATATGGAACAGATATTCCATTAGCTGCTTGCGGAATCGTTATGAAAACAAATGCCATAATCCTTGCGATTGTTGTAGGAATCTCGCAGGGAACACAGCCGATTATTGGCTTCAACTATGGGGCAAGGCAATACCATCGTGTACGGGAGGCTTACCTGCTTGCGGTAAAATGGAACCTTGTTGTTTCCACAATTGCTTTCATCGCATTTCAATTTTTCCCGCAATCTATCATTTCGCTATTCGGAGATGGGGACGAGCTGTATTTTGAATTTGCTGTTTTGTTCATGCGTACCTATCTTTTCATGGTGTTGGTAAATGGTGTGCAGTTGCTTTCTTCCAGTTTTTTTACCGCAATAGGAAAATCGTTAAAAGGTGCTCTGTTGGCATTAACAAGGCAGACCTTTGTGTTGATTCCGCTTACCCTGCTGCTCCCGCTTCGTTTCGGAATTATGGGAGTATTGCTTGCGGGACCTGTTGCTGATTTTTCAGCGTTTATGCTATCTGTTGTACTGGTGGGTATAGAATTAAAAAAACAAAAAAATGACATGTAAACAACAGCCCTATGTGAAAACATTCTTTTTCCGCCGTTAAGTAATCAAGAAGCAAAAACTTAAAAACCGTTGCGATAAATTCGAAGTGGTAGAAAAGTTCATAAATTTATGTTATAATATTTTAACTAAAAACGACAAACTGGAATTTGCAAAAGAGAATAATGAGAATTACTTAACTGATGAGGAACAGCACAAAATCATAATTAAGGATTATGATATGTTGTTTGAATATAGAGAATAGCAAAAAACGGAGGAAAAATCATGAAAAAATACTTCCTTACCGTACTAGCTGTTTTGTTAGTATGCACATTCTTGGCGGCGTGTAGTAAAGAAATAGACACTGTGACGAAATCTGCAAACGAAAAGAAAAGTAGTATAATAGAGAACCCTACAGTTTTAGAGGATACAATAGAAATTGTTTTTCCAGAACAGTTTGAAGCATTGTCTGGGTATGATGAAGAAGCACTAGTTGACTATCTTAAAGAAAACAGTGACGGAAATTATCAAAAAATTGAATGTATTGATGGACAAGTTAATATGGTTGCTACTCAGGAAGAAATTGAGTATTGGAAAGGATATGTTGAAAAACATATAGATGATCAAAAGGCAGTATTAACAGGTATCAATCAGAAGTACGATGTATGTTGTAATGATTCATATAACACTATTAATATGTACTATGATCAAGAGCTTTCATTTAAAAAAGCTTTTTCATGCGTGGGAAAAACAGCTATATATTGCGCCATGTATCAGATATTAGATGGTAATCCTGATTATTCAATTTATCTAAATATTTATAATGTCGATACAGGAAAATTAGTAGTTGGCGGAAATCTAATGAATGAAGAAGTTTCATATACAGATGAGGACTGGGAAAAAACTTTCTAGAGAAAAGAAAAATTTTATGCTTTGTAATAAGATGGATTTCTCTTAGAATGATAATCTGGTATGGTATATTACTCTGACAGGCTATAACTTCTAGTTTGACAGTATTAAAAATAGAATGTAAATTTGAGAACGCTTAAAGCCACTGTTCATACACTGTCACAGGTGGATATCAAACGATACGGTAAATAAAAAATATAAATAACAAAGGAGAACAACATGAGAAATATGAAAAAAACGATTCCTGCACTGCTGTTAGCACTTGGTTTGGCACTGAGTATAACAGCTTGCGGAAACAAAGAGTCGGAAATTGTTACCCCGGACAATAGCACCACACCGGAACCAACACAGGAAGTGGAAACGACAAGCGGTGATGAAACCGGAGTGTATCCAAGTGCAACAGGTATCACAGAGGTGATATTCCCAACTGACCGCCCTTGCTAAAGAGGGCATTACCAGTCGTGCGGAAATCAGCGAATTAGAACAGAGAGCCAACTATTACCGACAGAAATATTTTGATAGTGCAAACGCACTTGAAAGAATGAAAACCAAATACAACGAGCTAAGAGCAAAGGGTGTTTTTCTGGTATATTACAGAGAAACACCCTTTTTAGTATGTTAGTGTACAAGAAAAACTGCCAGTAGCAGTTTTTTTGTAGTTTATGGTTTTTTGGAAAATAATAAAAAATCAACCATGCTAAAAATGACCAAAATTCATTTTTTAATTATGAAATTATTGTGACTATTTGATATTGACCATCAGTCATTTTTTTGTATAATATTCTATAGAATAAAAATGTAAAGACAGGGAGATGATTATTGTGGTCAAAGCGGGAAAATGGATAGCAAAACACAGATTTATAATTTTGTTACTGGGGATACTGCTTTTGATTCCGTCATTTATTGGAATGGCGAAGACAAGAATTAACTACGACTTGCTCAGTTACCTTCCGGAATCACTGGAAACAGTAGAAGGACAGGACGTTATGGTGGATGAATATGGTATGGGTGCATTCGCCATGGTTGTTGTAGAGGATACGGACATGAAAGATATCCAGAAGCTGGCAGATCAGTTTAATAAGGTTGATCATGTCGAAAAAGTATTATGGTATGGTGATGTGGCAGATCTTTCACTGCCGGTAGAGATGATTCCATCCGATTTGAGAAAAGCCTTCTACAACGGAGATGCGACACTGATGCTCGCATTATTTGACAATACGACTTCATCTGACGAAGCAATGAATGCAGTTGGTGAGATGCGTAAGATTGCCAGCAAACAGTGTTTTATTGCAGGTATGACAGGTGTTGTAGCCGATATCAAGAATGTAGCAATGAAAGAAGTCCCGATTTATGTTGTAATTGCGGCAATTCTTTCTTTTCTGGTGCTGGAAATTACCGGAGAATCCTTCCTGGTACCGATTTTTTTCCTAATCAGTATAGGTGTAGCGATTGTATATAATCTGGGAAGTAACATTTTCCTTGGCGAGATCTGTTACATTACAAAAGCGCTGACGGCGGTATTGCAGCTGGGGGTTACGATGGATTACTCCATTTTCCTGCTGAATAGCTACGAAGAGAACAAGCGCCGTTTCCCGGGAGATAAGAACCGTGCGATGGGACATGCGATTTCTAATACATTCAAATCCATTGTAGGAAGTTCTGTCACCACAGTAGCAGGATTTGCAGCTCTTTGTGTTATGACATTTGCACTTGGTCGTGATCTTGGTATTGTTATGGCAAAAGGTGTTATTATTGGAGTGCTTTGCTGTGTAACAATCCTTCCGGCAATGATTCTTATCTTTGATAAACCGATTGAAAAAACCAAGCATAAACCGCTGATCAAGAGCATGGATAAGGTTTCGGCATTTATCACCAAACATTACAAAGTATGGATCGTTGCTTTCCTGATCTTGCTTATTCCTGCTATTTATGGCAATAATCATACAAAAATTTATTATAATATTGCACAGTCACTTCCACAGTCACTTCCATCAAATGTGGCAAACAGTGAACTGAAAGATGACTTTGATATGAGTACAATGCATATAGTTATGGTAGATAAAGACATGGATGCCAAAGAGAAAAAGGCAATGATGAGTGAAATTGATGATGTCAAAGGTGTAAAATGGACACTTGGACTTAACTCTATCGTTGGATCTTCTATTCCGGAATCGATGATCCCGGATGATGTAAAGAGTATGCTTCAGGGTAAGGATACCGAGTTGATGTTTGTATGTACCAAGTATGAGTCTGCAACTCCGCAGGTCAACAAACAGATCAAACAGATTGATAAGATTGTAAAATCCTATGATAAGTCTGGAATGGTAATCGGTGAAGCACCACTGATGAAAGACCTGCAGGATGTAACAGATATCGATCTGACAAGGGTTAACGTTATTTCAATCGCAGCAATCTTTATTATCATTTTGCTTATATTTAAATCCATCTCGCTTCCGATCATTCTGGTTTCGGTTATCGAGTTTGCGATTACGATTAATATGGCGATTCCGTTCTATCAGGGCAAGAGTCTTCCGTTCGTTGCAAGTATCGTTATCGGAGCAATCCAGCTGGGAGCAACCGTTGATTATGCAATCCTTATGACGACCAGATATCAGAAAGAACGTATGAAAGGCAAGAGTAAGAAAGAATCTGTTGCGATTGCACACAGAATCAGTATGCCATCGATCATTACTAGTGGACTGAGCTTTTTTGCGGCAACATTTGGTGTGACTTGTTATACACAGGTTGATATGATCGGTTCTATCTGTGAACTTCTTTCAAGAGGAGCGATCATCAGTGTGATCGTAGTACTGACTGTCCTTCCGGCAATGTTCCTGATCTTTGATCCGGTCATCTGCAGAACAACTGCTGGATACAGAGTGAAAAAAGATAAAAGTAAAACAGTTGCAGAGCCGACAGCATAGGCTCTGCTGAAAAGGGAGCAGGCTTAACTGATTGAAATCAGTAAAAAGCCTGTTCCTTTTTGCTGTCATACACTTAGAGAAAAATGGCATCTGAAGAAGCTTTTTGTATGTTGAAAATGGGAAGAAATGGCTGTGTACAGACCTTTCCGGAAAATAGAAGGTTGTTCTTTTGATTAAAATAGTATATACTATCTTAGTGTTACCCCAAAACATTCAAGAAAGGATTACATTTATGAAAATGCAGAAAAAACGAATCGTACAGTGCGGACTTTCTCTGATCTGTGCATTCGGTATCGCGCTGTCGGGGATGTCGGTACATGCAGAAGAGGTGGACAGCCTCGAAGATAAGACCAGTAATCTACAGAGTCAGTTGGAAGGGATCAACCAGGATCTGGTTACGATCAGCAATGAAATCGCTGAGACAGAAGTGAAAATTGAAGAGTCTAATAATGAAGTATTCCGTTTGGAAGCATCGCTCCAGATTTCCCGTAATAACGAGGAAGTACAGTATGCAAACATGAAGACTCGAATTAAGTACATGTATGAAAATGGTTCGGACACACTGCTTTCTATGGTATGTGAAGCAAAAAGTATGGGAGAGTTCCTGAACCGTGTAGACTTTATCCAGAATATTACAAAGTACGATAAGGATATGCTGGAGAATATGGTGAAAGTACGTGAAGGTATTGAAGAGCAGGAGGCTGAACTGAAAAGCAGGCAGCAGGAACTGCTTGACCTGCAAAGCCAACTGGACAGTGAACAGGCAGCGTTGCAGGCAAAAGCAGAAGAGACTTCGACAGACCTTGCCACGGTAAATGCACAGCTTGAGGCGGCACGTGCGGCACAGAAAAAGCAGGAGGAGGAAGCCCAGAGGAAAGCGGATGAGCAGCTGGCAAAAAAGGCACAGGAAGAGACAAAGCAGGCGTCAGCTTCCACCGGAAGTAATACATCTGCGGGCAATAATTCCGAGAACAGCAGTTCAGCGGGGAATAACAGTTCTTCTGGCAATAATAATCCTTCTAACAACAATTCATCGAATAATACTAGTTCCGATTCTTCCAATTCCGGAAGCGGTGGCTATGTGATCCCATCAGGCGGTCTTACCCCGTCAAAGGGAAGGATCTGGTATAATGGACATACCGAGACTTACTATTCTCAGAAGGTACTTCCGGGAGGAGGGCTTGCGATTCCAGGACGCCATATAGCAAGTGATGGAACAATCAGGGATGCCGATGGTTACATTGTTTTGGCAAGTGATGATTACCCGAGAGGAACAGTTGTAGAGACGTCACTTGGTGCTGGAAAAGTATATGATACCGGAAGTGGATCCGGAAATATAGATCTGTATACAGATTGGTAAAAGAAAAGCGGGGCAGTAAAGGACAAACCTTTTACTGCCCCGCTTTTGAATTTAATGGGATATGTATTTTCAGTGAATCGAAAAGGCATATTTTGCTTTGTACTGGAGAAGTCCGGTTACTGTGCTTCGTAGGTTGCCTTAGCGTCACGTATCAGCTTGTCGACTTTATCTGCATCCTATGCAGCGCGTCCTGTAAAGAGTCCATGCAGAAGAAACAGAAAGGTATTTACTCACCGGAAGGACGGGCTCACTACAAAGTTACAGGTGAAGCTGCACCGGAAGAATAAAAATGTTATAATTTGTTTATGGAATGAAGTCCTCTTGTGTGTTACAATACAAGAGGACTTTTGTTTTATAGAGAATAGTTGTCGAACGAAAGGGTGAAAACTATTAAAGAAAGGAAAGTGGAAGAGAAAATTACAGTTCGGATGACAGATACATACCTGTTTGACTTTACGTTATATCATACCTATTCGAAACTGGCAGGTTTTCTGACAAATATTCTGGTAGCAGCGATTGCTTTTATGGGAATCATCATGCTGGTTATGGGAAAGATAAAATCCGTGCAGATTATTTTTTATCTGGCAGCAGCGGTTGTGTTTATTGTGTATACACCATTGCTTCTGAAATACCGTTCTAAAAAGCAGGTAAAAAGAATTGAACGTTACCACGTTCCGAATGAAATGACTTTCAATGATGAAGGTATCCAGGTAGAGTTTGTTGATAAAAAAGAAACTTATGAATGGGAACAGATCCAGAAGGTAGTTACAACACCAAAGACAATTGGATTTTATTATGAGACAGAAAAGGAATTGATTGTACCAAAACCGGATTTGGGGGACAAGTTTGTACCGATTTTGACATTGGCAACAAAAAAACTCGGACCGGCCAGAGTACATCTGAGATATCCTGTTATGTGGAGGGGAAAATGTTACAGGAAAGACGGAATCATATATTACAGAAAGTAACAGAAAATGGAAAAGTAAGAGTTGCGGATTTGAGCCGGATCTGTCCGGTTAAGGATGTATACAAGATCATTACGGATTCGCAGATCAGTAAAGAGTATATCCGAAAAGCGGAGCATGAACAGATTCCACTTGTGATAGCCGGAAACCGGGAGCAATAATATGATATATGAGAGAATACAAAAGGGGCGCTTTTTAAAGCGCCCTAATCGATTTATAGCAAAAATAGAAATAAATGGAAAAGAAGAAACGGTCCATGTGAAGAACACAGGGAGGTGCGCGGAACTTCTGGTTCCGGGAGCAGAAGTGTTTGTCCGGAAGTCTGAAAGTGCAGGGCGTAAGACTGGCTGGGACCTGATCAGTGTCAGGAAGGCTGACCGGCTGATCAATATGGATTCCCAGGTGACAAACAAAGTGGTGCAGGAATGGATTGAAGCCGGGAGATGGTTCAAGGACGTGAAAATCGTCAGACCGGAAGTTACCTATAAGAATTCCAGGTTTGACCTGTATGTGGAATATGAAGAGAAAAAAGCGTTTATAGAAGTGAAAGGGGTTACGCTGGAAGAAGAAGGCGTGGTAAAGTTTCCGGATGCACCGAGCGAGCGGGCAGTGAAGCATTTAAAAGAGCTGGAAGAAGCGGTGCAGGATGGGTACGAGGCTTATGTATTCTTTGTGGTCCAGATGAAAGGAGTACGTTATTTTACACCAAACAGACGGACTCACAAAGAATTTGCAGATGTTCTTGCGGAAGCAGCGGAAACCGGGGTTCAGGTGATCGCAAAGGACTGTTTTGTAACGGAGGATTCCATTGCAATTGCGGACGAAGTTCCGGTAGTACTTACCAATCCACAGCTCTATGAAGCACCGGAGCTGCTTGTGGAATGGTACAGAGAGCGGAAACGGGATCTGCCATGGAGACATCATGTAAATGCCTATCGGGTATGGGTGTCTGAAATTATGCTACAGCAGACGAGAGTGGAAGCCGTAAAGCCATTTTTTGAGCGTTTCATGACAGAGCTTCCAACGGTAAAAGATCTAGCCGAGGCATCGGAGGATAAGCTTTTAAAGCTCTGGGAAGGGCTTGGATATTATAACCGGGTACGCAATATGCAAAAAGCAGCGCAGAAGATCGAGGAAGAATACGCAGGAAAATTTCCGGAAAATTATGAGGAGATCAAGGCGCTTCCGGGAATTGGAAATTATACGGCAGGGGCAATTTCTTCTTTTGCCTATGGAATTCCAAAGCCGGCAGTGGACGGAAATGTTCTCCGGGTGGTATCAAGACTGCTGGCGAGCGATGAAGATATTATGAAAGCGTCTGTCAGGACAAAGATAGAAAATGCGATTGAACCGGTGATCCCGGAAGATGCAGCATCGGATTTTAACCAGGGGCTGATCGAACTTGGTGCGATTGTCTGTGTGCCGAATGGGGAGGCAAAGTGTGAAATCTGTCCTCTTACGGGAATCTGTGAAGCGAAAAGGCTGGGAATCCAGAATGAACTGCCGGTGAAGAAAAAGGCAAAAGCGCGCAGGATTGAGGAGAGAACCGTTTTGATTTTTAAGGATGGTGATCATGTGGCAATCCGGAAGCGACCGGATAAGGGACTGCTTGCAGGTATGTATGAGTTCCCGAATCTGGACGGAAAGCTTACGATGGACGAAGTAACCGCTTACAGTAAATCTATCGGGCTTGCACCGATCCGTGTGAAAAAGCTGCGGAATGCGAAGCATATTTTCAGCCATATTGAATGGCATATGACTGCGTATGAGGTGATCGTGGATGAACTGGAGAAGAACTGCAAAGAAGAGATGATCTTTGCACATCCGGAAGAAATACAAAAGGAATATTCCATGCCATCGGCGTTTAGCGCATGGAAGGTGAAATAAAAGAAGGACATTGCTTTTCGATTTTGCGAAATGCGATGTCCTTTCTTTGGATCAAACAAAATAATTATAAGTGTTTAAATCACCTGACGTGCAAGCCGTGGTGACTTTGCACCTTCCTGTGCATAAATTAGTGTGTACAGGAAATATGCCATCACACATGCAGCAACTACATCCACTACGGAATGTTGCTTCAGGAACATGGTTGACAGAATGATCAGAATGCTTAAAACAAGAGATCCTTTCTGGATCAGTCTGGAGTGCTGAAGCTTCTCGCAATGGGAAATTGCGATGTAACAACAAATAGAGTTGTATACATGAAGACTTGGAAGCACATTCGTAGGTGTATCCGTCTGATAGATCCGTTTAACCAGCTCGATACAGAAGTTATCACGTGTAAATACTTCCGGTCTCAGGTTCAATCCATTCGGAAATACCGTGCAGATGATCAGAAAAATGGTCATACCGCTGAACATGATCGCGGAGGCTTTGTAAAATCCCTGTTTATCATTAAAGAACAAATATCCCAGTGTGACTGCAATATAAGCAAACCACAGCAGGTACGGAATGATGAAATATTCACAAAACGGGATGTAGTCATCGAATATCGAATGGATTACAAAATAATTGTCGGTCACATGGCGTTCCAGATAAGTAAACCATGGAAAATAAATAAAAGCATATAGTAATACCCATGCATGGCTGTATGTATGCATCAGTGTCTTTAATTTTTTAAAAATATGACTCATGATAAAAATCAGCTCCTTCGGGTGAAGATGTTTCTTCCTTGTTACTAGAGGTAGTATAACATTAAAAATTTTTCTCGACAACAGACTTAATAAAACATTCATATTTTTTTCTATTCTCTATTTTACGGAGAAACCTTCAAAGATATACATATCATATTTATTCCGTGCAGTTTTATAAGCTTTTTGATTGCGGAGTGTCCAGACTGCCATCGGAATACGGTACAGATAGTGGTTCAGCCAGACGGAAGGATTGCCGGCATCTGCAAGTTTATAAGAAATAAAGTCCGGACGACAGATCAGGTTGGTCAGCAGGAACTGTACACAAAAGCGCGCCAGAAAAGGATTTTCCGGATTCGTGCGAGTCAGGGCAGAAGAAAGCTGTCCACGAAGAACCTGAGGCGCATGCTTGTGAAACCATCGGATTCCAAGTGAGTTGAAAGACTGGACCATATAAGGCCCTTTATAATCCTTTAAAATATCCCATGCGGCAGGACAGAGCTTCATATTGCTGTCCGGAAGTTTCAGTTCAATCAGAAGAGGAACCCGCCCATTGACATAGCGAAGGACATCTGAAAAAAGTGGCATATGCTCCGAAGTTCCGGAAAGATGCAGGTGCTGTAGCGTATCAAACGTGGAATCCTCAACTGTCCCTTCGGCATTGCAGATCCGCTTTAAAGACTCGTCATGGAATACGACTACTTTTCCATCACGGGTGAGATGGATATCAAGTTCGATGGCAAGATTTTGTTTTACTGCCTCACGAAATGCCAGCATAGAATTCTCGGGAATCAGCCGGGAAGAATCATGTAGTCCGCGATGGGCATAATCCAGCTTGAGATAAGGGAGGATTTTGCTTCGGCGGGAAGTATTCGGCATGATCATATATAAATATAAGAAAAAACATACAACAACAGTTAAAAGAATCCAAAACAACAGCATAGAAAAGTCCCCTTCTTTTATGTAATAATTTTCAGTGTCTCAGGTTCGAGAGAGAACGAAACATCCTTCTGGAGATAAATCGGTTCGCCGTCAGAATGTACCGGAAGTGCTATTTTTGAGTGTATTTCTGCTTTTTTACAGCGGAAGATATGTACGCCTGGAAGTCGGGTATGCTTTCCGGAAAACACAGTCGGCAGAATTGCCAGAGCAATAATTTTGGGAACATTTGCAATCACAATAAAGTCCAGCAGATCATCATCCGGTTTGGCATCCGGGCAGAATTTGCATCCACCACCTTCATAAGGAAGATTAAATGCAGAGGCAAAGAAAACCCGTTTAAAATGAAGTCTTTTGGTATCGTCCAGAAGGATTTCCATCTCATCTGGCTGACAGCGGCGCAGACGGTAGAGTGAGCAGGCTGCATAGGCAAGTTTGCCCAGACCGAGCCGGTTAAAAAAGACTTTAACCCTGGAAATACAAAGTTGATGGCAGATAGCTGCATCGTATCCGATTCCGGAACTGACGGCAAAACGGTGAACCTTGTCATGATAGTGCAATACACCAAGATTGATTTTGCGCGTCTGTTCAGAATGAAGTACCAGATCCAGAGCTTTCATGGTATCGGATGGAAGGGCAAGTCCCCGGCCAAAATCATTGCCAGAGCCGATCGGAATGTAACCGAGGGTAACCAGGCTTAAATTCTGCAGACCACAGATTACTTCATCCACACTTCCATCACCACCAAGTACAACGATCGTAACAGGATCCCCGGAGGCGGTAAGCTCGGCGGCAATTTCCGTTGCGTGATGCCGGTGATGTGTAAAATGGATTTGGTAATCTATATGTTCTGCTATCAGCTTTAATTTAATCTTTTCCCATAGTGCAAGTCCCTGACCCGAGCGGGCGTTAGGATTGGCTATAAAATGATACATAAAGTCATCCCTTCACTTCTGTAAATTTAGTTTCATTCTAGCATCGGAATGAGAGGATATTGTCAAAAAAACAATAAAAATGCAAAAATTTATTGAGGCAGAGTGTTAAAAGTGCTATTCTGGTACATGTGTTAAAAAATGAACATAAAATAAATGGAGGTAATACTGTGAAATTTATAAGACAATTCTTGATTATCATATTGATTTCTTTTGCAGGAGAGCTTTTGCATGCAATCCTTCCACTACCGGTTCCTGCAAGTATTTATGGCTTGCTGATCTTGCTGGCAGGTTTGCAGACAAAAGTAATTCCTTTGAAAGCAGTTGATGAGGCCGGTGGATTTTTGATTGAAATCATGCCGATGCTTTTTATCCCTGCAGGAGTAGGTCTGATGGTATCATGGGGAGACTTAAAACCGGTTCTTGTTCCGATCATGGTTACAATTGTAGTGACAACAGTGCTGGTTATGGGCGTGAGTGGAAGAACCGCTCAGTTTGTACTGAAGAAAGAGGAGAAGAAGGATGAGTAATATACTGCATGGATCGACCTTTTTTTGTATGGCGATCAGTCTTTTTGGATATGAAGCAGGAATTTTTTTGCGTAAAAAGTTAAAAATTGGTATCTTCAATCCACTTCTTGTTTCGATTGTTTTTGTAATTATCGTGCTAAAAGTGACTGGAATTGATTATGATACTTATGATAAGGGAGCGAATGTACTGAGTTACCTTCTGACACCGTCTACAGTCTGTCTTGCAATTCCGCTTTATCAGCAGATGAATCTTCTTAAGAAGAATCTGAAAGCGATCATTGCAGGAATTACAACAGGTGTATTTGTCAGCCTTGCCGGTGTATGGGTATTTTCTATGTTGTTCCACCTGAAGAAGCAGTTCTATGTAACGCTTCTTCCAAAATCAATTACCACAGCGATCGGTATGGGAATCTCAGAAGAGCTTGGTGGAATTGTGACGATTACAGTTGCTGCGATCGTAATTACCGGGATTATTGGAAATATGTTTGCAGAGGGAATCTGTAAGCTCTGCAAAATTGAGCATCCGATTGCAAAAGGACTGGCAATCGGAACAGCTTCCCATGCTATGGGAACGGCAAAGGCAATGGAAATCGGAGAGATTGAAGGAGCAATGAGCAGTCTTTCTATTGCAGTGGCCGGATTGATGACGGTTGTAGGTGCATCGATTTTCTATCACCTGTATTAGAGAGGAGTGTGCAGAATATGGAGAAAACAATTATTTGTATCGGACGGGAATATGGAAGCGGCGGACATGAAATCGGTGAATTGCTGGCAAAGCGTACCGGTTATGCGTTTTACGATAAAGAGAAGCTGTTTGAAATTGCAAAGATGCGCGGATACGAGAAAGAAATGCAGGAGTATCTGGATGAACAGCCGGTGGACAGCCTTCTTTATTCAATCGCAATGAATTTTGCAGAACCGAAGAAGAAGCCATATCCATTTAAGCTGATTGAAGAGCTTGTGGAAGAAGGACCATGTATTATTATGGGAAGGTGCGCAGGTTATCTGATGAGAAACCGAGAAGAAGCTTTTAGTGTATTTGTCCATGCAGATATGGAAACACGAATTGAACGCGTGAAAGAGCGTGATCATATTACAAGCAGAATGAAAGCGAAACGTAAGATCCAGGATGTGGATGAGAAAAGAAGCGCTTTTCGTAAGGATTATACCGGACAGGAATGGGGAATGTCGAAGTATTATGATCTTTCGGTCAGCACTACAGAGTTGTCCTATGAACAGGCAGCAGATCTGATTCTGTATTATAAGAAGATGACAGAAGAATCTGACAGAGCTTAGAAGGTATAAAAAGAATATACTAGTTTGTTGAATCCAGAAATGGGAAATGACATGGCAGGTCATTTCCCATTTCTGGATTTTAGAGATATAGAAGGGCTCAATTTCTATATCTTAGTTTATAGAATACTTGGCTTCTATAAATTATTTATATATTCGTTACAATCTTTTAGAGGGCAAAATTTGATTTATCTAGGCATCTCCCATGCGTTATGATCCGTGTGAAGCAACATATGTGACTTGTGAGAAAGCGGTTTCTCAAAGAAATCACGGTACAGACGGAGTACATCCGGGTTCTCATGTGAGAAGCGAAGTGGTGCATTCTTATCAAGGAAATAAAGATTTTCACCACGTGTCCGTGCAAGTTCTTCTCCGTCATGGATTGGCTGGCCGCCACCGCCGACGCATCCGCCAGGGCAGGCCATGACTTCTACAAAATCATAATGTACTTCACCATGTTCGATTGCTTCAATCAGTTTACGTGTGTTTCCGAGTCCGCTGACAACAGCAGCACGAACAGTAGCATCTCCAAGCTGGATCTCAGCGTCTACAACACCTGGCTGTCCACCAGGATTGCGGACAATCTTGAATGCATCCGGATCAGGATTACGTCCGGTTACAAGGTAGTGAGCAGAACGAAGTGCTGCTTCCATAACACCACCTGTTGTTCCGAAGATAACACCGGCACCGGTCCATTCTTTCATCAGAGGATCGCATTCACGATCAACCAAAGAAGCAGGATCAATATGTGCAGAACGGATCATGCGTGTCAATTCGCGAGTTGTAAGTACAACGTCTGTCTCGTGTCCGGCATATTCACCATAGAACAGTTCCATGTTACTTTCGCCTTTTTTTGCAACACATGGCATGATAGATACAGTAAACATATTTTCCGGTTTCACACCGATGGATTCTGCAAAATAGCTCTTCATAACAGAACCGAACATCTGCTGTGGTGATTTGGCTGTTGAAAGCTGTGGCACCAGATGTGGGTACTGTGATTTAAGGAAGCGTACCCATCCAGGGCAGCAGGAGGTAAACATCGGACGAAGATTTAATTCGCCTTTTGTAAATCTCTGCAGGAATTCATTTCCTTCTTCCATAATAGTAAGGTCTGCTGTGAAGGAGGTATCGAATACATAGTCAATACCCATTTTCTTCAGAGCATCCATGATCTTGCCGACAGTTGCTTCTTCACGGGAAAGACCAAGAGCTTCACCCCATGCAGCACGTACAGCAGGAGCAACCTGTGCAACAACGACTTTCTTGTCATCAGCGATTGCATCCCATACTTTCTCTGTATCATCACGTTCGCGCAGAGCGCCGACCGGGCAGTGAGTAATACACTGACCGCACAGAGAACAGGAAACCTCGGAGATCTTATGGTTGCCGGTTACATTAATGGTAGTACGGGAACCAGTACTTGTCACATCCCAGATATGTAAATCCTGGATCTTGTCACAGACCTGGATACAGCGCATACATTTGATGCATTTCTGTGAGTCTCTGATCAGCGGAAATTCTTTATCCCAAGGGAATTCTTCCAGACGCTGCTTAAATGGTATTTCGATGATGTTCAGGTCATTTGCAAGACTCTGCAGAGTACAGTTACCGCTTCTGACACAGGTAGCACATTTGCAGTCGTGCTGGGAAAGGATAAGCTGTACAGTCTGTCTTCTGGCTGTACGAACCTTTGGGCTGTTTGTATGGATTACCATACCTTCTTTTACTACGTTGTTGCAGGAAGTTACCAGCCGTTCCATTCCCTCGAGTTCAACAACACAGACACGACAGGCTGCGATCTCGTTGATATCTTTCAGATAGCAGAGCTTTGGAATCGGGATATCCGCCATTTTGGCAGCATCCATGATAGTAGTACCTTCCGGGACAGATACGTTTATATTATCAATTGTAAGATTTACCATAATGTTTCACGACCTCCTTTGAAAATGCCGTAGCCGAAGTGGTCGCAACGCAGACATCTGCTGGCTTCCTGTTTCGCTTCTGCCTCGGACATGCAGTTTTCTACACCGTTAAAGTCACAGACACGTTCGCAGGCTTCACGCTCGGTCATGTTTACTCTTCCGCACGGCGGGCGGTCATCAAGACGCGCTTCAGGAATCTCAACGTCACAGCTGATAATGTGGTGATATCCCAGGTATTCGTCTATATTAGCAGCTACTACTTTTGCAGCAGCAATAGCTTTGATTACGGATGCAGGACCGGAAGCACAGTCTCCGCCGGCAAATACACCCGGAATGTTATCGAATCCGCCGTATTTTTCGGTTAAGATCTTACCTCTCTGTACAGGAACACCGGCTTCTTCAAAGTGCTGGTATTCAATATCCTGTCCGATTGCAACGATCAGTGTCTGGCATGGAATGAATACGTCAGGAGCACCTGTCGGACGTACACTTGCACGACCGTCTTTGATCTTACTGATCATCTGTGGTGTAACGTAGATTCCTTTTACGTGACCGTTTTCATCTGTTTCGATGCGGGAAGGAGCCATCAGAGTCTGTACTTCGATTCCTTCTGCAACAGCACCTTCAATCTCTGCCGGAAGGGCAGTCATATCTGCCACGCGGCGGCGGTAAACGATGCTGACTTTTTTAGCCCCCAGACGTTTTGCGGTACGGACAGCATCCATAGATACGTTACCACCACCGATAACGGCTACTTCCTGTCCGGTAAGATCCGGGTTCTGGTTCTTTCCTACATCACGAAGGAACTGAACAGCAGAAAGGACACCTTCTGAGTGTTCGCCTTCGATACCAAGTTTCTTATCGGTACTTGCACCGATTGTAATAAGAACTGCGTCGTATTCTTCACGCAGACTCTGGATTGTCATATCTTTTCCAATCCGTTTGCCAAATTCAACTTTGACACCGGTCTCAAGGATGGCATTGATATCATCGTTCAGACGGTCTTTCGGCAGACGGTAGTTCGGGATACCATAGCGGAGCATACCGCCAAGTTCCGGCAGCATCTCAAATACGGTTGTCTGGTGTCCCATCAGCTGCAGATAGTAAGCTGCACTTAATCCACCAGGACCACCACCAACAACGGCAATACGCTTTCCGGTAGATGGAGCGCATGGCGGCGGTGGAACTTTTCCGGCATAATCAGCAGCCATTCTCTTAAGACCGCGGATATTGACTGCATCGTCTACGATGTTACGACGGCAGCGTGCCTCACAAGGATGTTCGCAGATAAAACCACAGGTGGTCGGGAATGGATTGTCCTTACGGATCAGGCGGATCGCATCTGCGTAACGTCCTTCTCCGACAAGAGCGATATATCCCGGAATATCTACATGTGCCGGGCACAAAGATACACAAGGAACAGGCTGTGCGTACTGGCAGGTACATCTTCCCTGGCGCACATGTTCTTCATAGTCTTCCCGACATCCCATCAGACTCTTGTAAACCATGTGAGCTGCTTCATACCCGATCGCACAGTCAGCTCCTTCCATGATTGATACAGAGAGTTCTTCCATCAGGTCTAATGTTTCCATAGTTGCGTCTCCGTTCATAACGTCGGTCAGCAGGTTTTTCAGCTGCCACAGACCAACACGGCACGGCACACATTTTCCACAGGTATGTGTATGACACATCTCCAGGAAAGCACGAGTCATGTCAACAGGACATAGTCCCGGAGGACTGGATTCAATTCTTCGCTCCAGATCTTTGTAGAGCCCTTCGATAACCAGCTGGGCTTTGTCCGGTGCAGTGATTTCAAGTCTACTCATAGCTTTTTTCTCCTTTAACTTTTTTTGCTAATCTACAGGACAGATGAAGAAAATCATAGGGAAAGCATCTGAATACTATAGATTAACTCTATGGACACACTTATAATGATATTGTATGCATTTTAGTACAATCTTGCAAGCAAAGTTAATAAATAGACAAATAAGTTAATTTTGTCACAAAATGATAAAAAATATCAGCAATATGTACAAAATGGCAGAACAACGATAAAGGGTGCAAAAAATAAAAAAATTATGTTACAATAACACCTGTAAAAGAGATGTCTGTTTTACAGGCACAATTAACAGAAAGGGCGGAAGAGGAAAAATGAAAGTAACAGATTTTGGTGCAACAGTTAAAGGTGACGAGACAAAATTATATACGCTCACAAATAAAAACGGAATGGAGATTGCAGTATCCGATTACGGTGCAACGCTGGTACAGGTGATCGTACCGGACAAAGAAGGCAAGCCGTGTGATGTTGTGCTTGGATATGATGAGGCAGCAGGATATGAAGAAGGAGATCTGTTCTTCGGTGCAATTGTCGGGAGAAGTGCAAACCGTATCGGAGGAGCATCCTTTGAACTGAACGGAGTGACCTATCAGCTTGAAAAGAATGATAATGGCAATAATCTCCACAGCGGAATGGATTTTTATAACCAGAGAATGTGGAAGGTAAAAGAAACCGCAGATGATCATATTACATTTGAACTGGACAGCCCGGATGGTGATCAGGGATATCCGGGAGCTGTACATATTGAGGTAACATATACTCTGACAGAAGACAATGCAGTGAAGATCGCTTATCATGCAGTTCCGGATGCAGATACTCTGATCAACATGACAAATCACAGCTATTTTAATATGGATGGACATGCATCAGGAGATGTACTGGATCAGGAAGTATGGATTGATGCAGATGCATTTACCAGAGCCGATGCCGAGTCTATTCCGACAGGCGAGATCACACCGGTAGAAGGAACACCGATGGATTTCCGCACAAAGAAAGCAATTGGCAAAGAAATCGAGACAGATTATGAAGCACTGAATTTCGGGAAAGGATATGATCATAACTGGGTTCTGAACAATAAAGGAGAATTTGCGAAAGTGGCAGAGATGTCCTCGGAAGAGAGCGGAATCACTATGGAAGTTTATACAGACCTTCCGGGAATGCAGCTTTATACAGGCAACTTTATTGTTGATGCCAAAGGAAAAGGCGGGGCGCATTACCACAAACGCCAGGCAGCCTGCTTCGAGACACAGTTCTTCCCGGATGCAATCCATAAAGAGAATTTTGCCGGGCCGGTATGCGAGAAGGGCGAAACTTACGAAACAACAACGATGTACAAGTTTATATAACAACAGATAAGCCGAAAAGGTGCCATGGACATAAAAATCCATGACACCTTTTTTGAAAATATGTGCTGTAAAAAATCAGCGAAGGAATATGAAAAATTCATTTTACGCTGTGGTATATCTGTGAAATCAGAAAATGCCATCCAGATAATGCCCGATCGAACGGCGGATATTACCTTCAAAATCAGTCTCTCCGTTATGCAGACACCATTCAAATACATTTCCGATAACCAGCATACGGATATCAGTGCAGATTTCATCCAGGGAAATCTTTGGCGCAATGATGCCGGCATCAATCGCTTTGCGAAGATAATTCTCTACGGTAAGGATCGGGTACGGTCGCTCGGTACGGATCGTTGGGTTCAGTGCCTGGTTGCGCGGTGTGTAGTAGTTGGACATGAATTCTACTCCGAGTTCCCGGCAGTACTGTGCGTAATTCAGATAAACGTGGATGATACCGATCTTTGCCTCATCTGCATCTTCCGGCGTATCCAGAAGATCCGGATTGATGCTTGGCTGTTCTTCAATATAATAAGATAAAAGATCATCTTTGGTTTTAAAATGATGATAGAAGCTGCCGTTGGAGACACCTGCTTCATCACAGATATTTTTTATGGAAAGCTGATCGTATCCCTGCTTCTGCAGAATTGTCTTGGCTGCATGAAAGATACGTGCTTTGGTTTCTTTTGATTTTTTCTGTTGTCTGGACAGTGGCTCTTTTTCAATATCGCTTGACATTTGGTTAATCCTTTCTTAAAACTTTTCAGTCAGATTAGCTGTAGTATAGCATATTTAATAGAAAAAGACAAGAAAACCGAGCGAACTCTGTAATTTTAACGGGAATTGAAAAATAAGAGATGACATGGTATCATTAAATCCATAGCGAACAAAAAGAGAGGATTGGATATCAATGGATATTAACCAGAAAATAACAGAAGAACTGGGCGTAAAAAAGTGGCAGGTAGATGCGGCTGTAAAGCTGATTGATGAAGGAAATACCATTCCGTTTATTGCGCGTTACAGAAAAGAAGCACACGGTACACTGGATGATGAACAGCTTCGTAAATTATATGAACGACTGACCTATCTGCGGAACCTGGAAGAGAAAAAAGAACAGGTTCTTGCAAGTATTGAAGAACAGGGCAAGTTAACACCTGAGCTGAAAGCACAGATCGTGGCAGCAGAGACGCAGGTTCTGGTGGACGATCTTTATCGTCCGTACAGACCAAAACGCCGGACCCGTGCGACAATTGCAAAAGAAAAAGGTCTGGAACCACTGGCGGTTCTGATCTCTCTTCAGAATAGTAAGGAGCCCCTGGAAAAAGAGGCAGAAAAATATGTTTCTGAAGAAAAGGGCGTGAAAAATGTGCAGGAAGCGATTGACGGTGCGAAAGATATTCTTGCAGAAAATATTTCAGATGAGGCAGATTACAGAAAGAGGATCCGCGATCTGACGTTCAAAAAGGGTACGCTGGTTTCTGCTGCAAAAGATGAAAAAGCAGAATCTGTATACGAGATGTATTATGATTTTACAGAAGCGGTCAGCAAAGTAGCCGGACACCGTGTGCTGGCACTCAACCGTGGAGAAAAAGAAAAATTCCTGAGTGTTAAGATTGAAGCACCGGAAGAGGAAATTCTCCGTTATCTGGAAAAGAAAGTGATCTGCAGGGATAATCCATATACAACACCGGTTTTGAAAGAGGTTGTGGCCGACAGCTATCAGAGACTGATCGCACCGGCGATCGAGCGTGAACTGAGAAACGAACTGACGGAAAAAGCAGAAGATGGCGCAATCCTTGTGTTTGGAAAGAATCTGGAGCAGCTTCTGATGCAGCCGCCGATCGTCGGACAGGTTGTGCTTGGATGGGATCCTGCATTCCGTACCGGATGCAAGCTTGCTGTGGTAGATCCGACCGGAAAAGTAATCGGCACGACTGTAATTTATCCGACAGCGCCTACGACTCCGAAGAAGATCCAGGCAGCAAAAGATCTGCTGAAAAAGATTATTCCAAAGTATCACATCTCTTTGATTTCTCTGGGAAATGGAACAGCATCCAGAGAATCAGAACAGTTTATTGTAGAACTGTTAAAAGAGATTCCGGAAAAAGTGCAGTATGTGATCGTAAATGAAGCGGGAGCATCTGTGTACTCAGCAAGTAAACTTGCTACAGAAGAATTCCCAAAATTCGATGTCGGGCAGAGAAGCGCGACATCCATCGCAAGACGTCTTCAGGATCCGCTTGCCGAACTGGTAAAGATCGATCCGCAGTCGATCGGTGTCGGGCAGTATCAGCATGATATGAACCAGAAAAAATTAGGAGAAGCACTTGGCGGTGTGGTAGAAGACTGTGTAAATAAAGTCGGTGTGGACCTAAATACTGCATCGGCTCCGCTGCTTTCTTATATTTCCGGTATTTCCGGAACCCTTGCGAAAAATATTGTTGCTTACAGGGAAGAAAATGGAAAATTTGAGAATAGAAAAGAACTTCTCAAAGTACCAAAACTTGGACCAAAAGCATTTGAGCAGTGTGCCGGGTTTATGAGGATCCAGGGCGGAACCAATCCACTTGACGGAACCAGTGTACATCCGGAGTCTTACGAGGCGGCAGGAAAGCTTCTTGAAAAGCAGGGCTTCAAGCCGGAAGATATTGCAGGCGGCAAACTTGCAGGTCTGTCTCTTACCATCAAAGATTACAAAAAGCTCGCTGAGGAACTTGGAATAGGAGAGATCACCCTTCGGGATATTGTCAAAGAGCTGGAAAAACCGGCGCGTGATCCACGAGATGAGATGCCGAAACCAATTCTCAGAACGGATGTCCTTGATATGAAGGATCTGAAGGAAGGAATGATTCTGAAAGGAACCGTGCGAAATGTCATTGACTTTGGTGTATTTGTCGATATTGGAGTGCATCAGGACGGATTGGTGCACATTTCCCAGATCACGGATCGTTTTATCAAGCATCCACTGGAAGCAGTCAGCGTAGGAGATGTTGTAGATGTAAAGGTGATGAGCGTTGATCTACAGAAGAAGCGGATCCAGCTTACAATGAGAGGAATTCAGTAATACATGTTCGGATATGTGACGGCGAATGAGCCGGAATTAAAAGTAAAAGATTATCATAAATATAAAGCGTATTACTGTGGCCTTTGTCAGTCGCTGAAGAGACAGTATGGCAGCGCAGGTCAGCTTACGCTTGCCTATGATATGACATTTGTGATCATTTTACTTACTTCTTTATATGAAAGTGAAACAAAGGCAGAAAGCCATCGCTGTAAGATGCATCCGTTAAAGCCACAGCCAGTGCTGGAAAATGAGATCACAGAGTATGCGGCCGATATGAATCTGATCATGGCGTATTATCATCTGGAAGATGATTGGAAGGATGAGAAGAAAGTAGCAGGGCTTCTCGGGAGTATGGCCTTGAAGCGAAAAGTAGAAAAAGCAATTCGGAAATATCCAAGGCAGAGTCGTGTGATCAGAGAAGAAATGGCAAAGCTTTCGGAATATGAAAGTCAGGGTATACAGGAAGTTGACTATCCGGCAGGCTGTTTTGGCCGGCTGATGGAAGAGATGATGGTATATAAAGAAGACTGCTGGGAACAGCAGCTTCGAGGGATCGGTTTCTATCTGGGCAAATATATTTACATTATGGATGCTTACGAAGATCTGGATAAGGACCTGGAAAAAGGGACTTATAATCCATTAAAAAAGATGCATGAAGAAGCCGGATATGAAGAAAGATGCAGAGACATTCTGTGCATGATGATCGGCGAATGCGCAAGAAATTTTGAAATTCTGCCATGTATACTGGACGTGGATATCCTGCGGAATATCCTGTATGATGGCGTATGGAAACATTACAGAAAGATACAAGAAAAGAAAAGCGAGGAAAAGGAAGATGACAAAGAATCCTTATGAGGTGCTTGGCGTATCACCAAATGCGTCGGAAGAGGAGATAAAAAAGGCGTACAGAGAACTGAGCCGGAAATATCATCCGGATGCCAATGTGGATAATCCGCTTCGGGATCTTGCTGAAGAAAAGTTCAAAGAAGTACAGGAAGCTTATGATGAAATTATGAAAGAGCGGGCGAATGGAGGATATAATTACGGATACGGCGCGGGTTCAGGGAACTATTCTTATGGTAATAATTCCTATGGGAATCAATCTTATGGCAATGGCAGATATCAGCAGTACAATAATATGAATCCGGAGATGCAGGCGGCATTCAATTTTATCAATAACCGTAGATATCAGGACGCGATCAATGTGTTGAACCGTATGAATGACCGGACTGCACAATGGTATTATGCAAGTTCCATGGCCAACGCCGGCGTAGGTAACAATGTGCTGGCAAGGGATTATGCTGCGCAGGCAGTGAATATGGACCCGAATAACCCGCAGTACAGAGAGCTGATGAACCAGCTGAACTGGGGAGCACAGAGATATAATAGTAATCCGTTTGGTCAGGGATATGGCAATCGTAATTCCTCTCCGTGTGGAACTGGAAATATGTGCTGTGATCTGTGGATCGCAGATTCATTATGTGAATGTATGGGAGGAGATCTGTGTCCATGCATCTAAATACAAAAAAGATTGCATTTGCAGGCGTTATGCTTGCACTGACAGAAGTGGGGATTGCGCTTGGCAGTGTGATCGAAACGAATACCCTTTTTTTACTGGCGGCGGCGTCCTTTTTTGTCGGGATTGTGATTCAGGAATTTGGATTGAAAAGCGGGGCAGGCTTTTTACTGGCAGGAATTTTGCTGGCAATCCTTCTGTCTCCGAATAAATTATATGTGGTTTCCTATGCATTTATGGGATTTTATATTCTAATTATAGAAACAATATGGCATTTTTCTGGAAGAGCTTCCGGATGGATCAGAAGCCGTAACTTTTTCTGGCTCATGAAATATCTGGTATTTAATGTACTTTATATTCCGGGTTTAATATATTTCTGGAGTAGGTTATCTGAAAAAAAGACCGCAAAAGGAATAATGCTTATGTCTGTTGTATTCGGACAATTTATACTTTTTGTCTTTGATAAGACATATGAATATGCAATGGGGAAAATCTGGAAAGAAAATAGACATAAATTCGGATTTTAAAGCATATATAATACAATAATGATGATGTGAGTGTCGAAAGTAAATTTTGCTGCTCACTGATGTAACCGGATTGTTCTATTGCTACGCAATTCCCATAATCCTCGAACACATCATAATAATAAAAATATAAATTTTTATGTATTTTTTGCACAAAAAAGTGGAAAATTTAACAGAAAAATTGTATAATATAAGACAGGACAAATAGGAAAGAGAGGATTCACTTATGAAGCAGAATAATATGCTTGCTATGATCTTGGCGGGCGGACGAGGAAGTCGTCTTCACGAGCTTACAAATAAAGTAGCCAAACCTGCGGTTTCATATGGTGGAAAATACAGAATCATTGATTTTCCACTTAGCAACTGTGCCAACAGCGGAATTGATAATGTAGGAGTCCTGACACAGTATGAGTCTATTTTACTTAACAGTTATGTAGCGGCAGGCCGCAGATGGGGGTTAGATGCCCAGAACAGCGGAGTCTATGTACTTCCACCGCGTGAAAAAGCGGATGCGGATCTGGATGTATACAGAGGAACAGCAGATGCAATTTCACAGAACATTGATTTTGTGGACATGTTTGCACCAGAATATGTACTGATTCTTTCCGGTGACCATATTTATAAGATGAATTATGATAATATGCTTGATTATCATAAAGAGACTGGAGCAGATGCAACAATCGCGGTCATTGAGGTTCCGATGAAGGAAGCAAGCCGTTTTGGTATTATGAATACGGACGATGAGGGAAGAATTGTAGAGTTTGAAGAGAAACCGGAGAATCCAAAGAGCAATCTGGCATCCATGGGTATTTACATATTCAACTGGAAGCTTTTAAGAAAGATGCTCCTTGCAGATATGAAAAATCAGGATTCCAATCATGATTTCGGAAAAGATATCATTCCGACTATGCTGAATGATGGAAGAAAGCTCTATGCATACAAGTTCAAAGGATATTGGAAAGATGTCGGAACAATTGATTCCCTGTGGGAAGCAAATATGGATCTGATCAATAGTAAAAATGAACTTGATCTGAATGATGATTCATGGAAGATTTACACAGAGGATACAACTGTGCTTCCTCAGTATGTTGGCCCGACAGCAGAGATTGAAAGAGCATTTATCAACCAGGGATGTGTGATCAATGGAAAAGTCAAAAATTCTGTATTGTTTACAGGTGCAAGAGTCGGCGAAGGTGCACAGATTATTGACAGTGTACTGATGCCGGGCGTTGAAGTAGAAGAAGGTGCAGTTGTAACAAGAGCGCTTGTGGCTGATGGCGTAAAGATTGGCAAAAATGCAGTTGTCGGATCAGCAGACAGTGAACATATTGAATTAGTATCAAAACGTGTTAAGGGGGATGAGTAATATGGCACAGGCATTTGGAATCGTAAGTTTTGCCGGCAACAATATCCGGGTAGGAGAGATGCAGAATTACCGTCCGGTTGGTGCTGTTTCATTCCTTGGAAGATACAGAGTTATCGATTTCCCAATCTCTAATATGAGCAACAGTGAAATCGAACATATTCAGGTTTATGTAAGAAGAAAACCGCGTTCTCTTACAGAACATCTTGGAACGGGCCGTCATTACAATATCAACTCAAAGAGTGGCCGTCTTCATATTCTTTATTCTGATTTTGCAAATGCAGAATGGAGTGTATACAATAATGACCTGGCGGCATATGAAGAAAATATGGAGTGTATTGAAGCTGTAAAATATCCATATGTAGTTATTGCACCAAGTTATATGATTTATACACAGAATTATGATGAATTACTTAAGACACATATTGAATCCGGTGCAGATATTACCCTGTTATATCACAGTGTGGATAATGCAAAAGAATACTATCTGAACTGTTCAACACTTAATCTGAACAAGCAGAAGGGTGTCCTTTCATTGGAACCGAACCATGGTAACGCGAAAAACCGTAATATTTTCATGGACACTTATGTAATGCGCAAAGATCTGTTTATGGAACTGGTTAAAAAGGGAAGAAAGATTTCTTCCATGTTCACACTTAATGATATTGTGAATATGGCATGCAGTGAACTGGATGTACGTGGAGTGTCACATCGAGGATTCTTTGCATCTATCACAGATTTTAAGAGCTACTATAATGCAAACTTATCACTGATCGATATGAAGAATGCAGTGACTTTGTTTGATAAGAATTGGCCGATTTACACAAGAACAAATGATTCATGCCCAACAAAGTATTATGAAGGAGCAAGTGTCAAGAGTTCAGTAATTTCCAATGGATGCCTGATCGAGGGTACTGTTGAGAATTCGGTAATCGGACGTGGATGCGTAATTAAGAAAGGTGCAGTTGTCAAAGACAGTGTTATCCTTCCGGGAGTTGTAATTGGAGAGGATGCACGGATTGAAGCGCAGGTAGTGGACAAGAGTGCAAGGATTGTCCATGCAAAGGAACTGATTGCAGATCCGGAAAAACCAGGATATGTAAGAAGAAACGATACTTTATAATCAAAAGAAATTCAACAGAGAGAAGAATGCCGGCGTGGGCAGACTTCTCTCTGTTTTTTTGTTTCATAAAAAAAGAGGCTCATAACGAACCCCTTTTGCTGCTTTGTAAAATTATAATCTATTCGCGTCCCATTTGTAAAATCGGGCTGATCTTTTTGTAGATCAAGAATACGATCAATGATACCAGGAAACCTTTCAGCAGATTGAAAGGTGCAACAGAAAGTAAAACAAAAGTCAGAAGACTGTTGATATGACTGTTGACTGCGGTTCCCATGGCAACCAGTGCGTCGATCGGCATATGGAATGCAGCAGCGTATGCCGGAAGCAGAAGGTATGCATTGATAAAACATCCGACAATTGTCATAAAAACAGTTCCTGTTACCATACCGATGATCGCACCCTTGCGAGAATGTAACTTCTGATAAATCAGGGAAGCCGGAATACACATTGCACATCCGATCAGGAAGTTTCCGAGGTCTCCAACACCAGCTGTTGATGTACCTCTGATCAGGAGGTTCAACAGGATTTTGACCAGTTCGATCAAAGCGCCGGCTACAGGTCCCATGGTAAATGCTCCGATAAGGACCGGAACTTCACTGAAATCAATTTTGTAAAAGGTTGGTGCAAATGGAAGTGGAATATCAAATAACATCAGAACCATAGCGATTGCTCCGAGCACACCAATCTGTGCAATTACCTTTGTGCTGATATGTTTTTTTTCTTTCGTTGTTGTTTTTGGGTTTGTCATTACATCTGTACTCATTTTTTCTCTCCTTTTCTCTTGACATAATCAGATGAATTGAGGAGGAAAATCTTCGAAAGCCTATGCAAAAAAATCCCCGACGTAATACGTCGGGGGGATTATTTGCAAAATCACTTTTTCTTCTCTCATCCAGACTTTACTGTCGGTTTTGGAATTGCACCAAATCAGCTGTCAGAAATCTGACAGGTCGCGGACTGTAACCGCCGGTTGGGAATTCTGCTTATACTATAGCGATAAGAAGTCACCCTACCCCGAAGAATTTCCTTGTTCATTTGAACACATTATAGCGCAGGCGTATATAAAATACAAGTACAAGTTAAGAAAAGACAATGTTTTTCTAAACCCGGAGTGAGCAGTAACGACTTGTTTCCAAAGATTCGGTATGATATAATCGGTGTGACTTAATCTGATATGGAGGAAAATGAATGAATATAAAGTTTGAAGTAAAAATGACAAAAAAAGCCATGTTTGATTTTATGCTCTATACTTCCTATACAAGCCTTAGCGGAATCGTTGGTGTGATTTTCGGTGGTGTAACACTGGTGCTGGGAATCAGACAATGTATGTTTGGAAGCTACAGTACAGCTGCAACGTTCTTTTTGTTTGCCGCAATTTTTCTGATCGGAAACCCACTTCATTTAAAAGCACGTGCGGCAGAACAGGTAATGCGCTCTCCGATGTTTCAGAAACCGATTAGTTATGAACTTAACGAAGAAGGAATCCGCATTTCACAGGATGAACAAAGTGTGCTTAATGAATGGGGAGATTTCCGAAAGGCAGTTTCAACCGGTCAGTCTGTAATTATATATGTAACAAAGGTAAGAGCACTGATTTTTCCAAGAGAATCCCTGGGAGAACAGTATGCGGCAACAGTGCAGATGATTTCTACACATATGCCAGCCAAGAAAGTCAATATCAGACACGTCAGTGCAAATTAGGAGGCAGACCAGAAGATGATAATTGAAACAAAAAGTGCCAAAGAAACCTATGATCTCGGTAAGAAGATCGGGAGTCATGCAAAAGCAGGAGAAGTCTATACACTGGTAGGAGATCTCGGCGTCGGAAAGACCGTATTTACCCAGGGACTGGCAAAAGGACTGGGGATTGAAGAACCGATCAGCAGTCCAACCTTTACAATAGTCCAGGTATATGATGACGGAAGACTTCCGTTCTATCATTTTGATGTGTATCGGATTGGTGACATTGAAGAGATGGACGAGATTGGTTTTGAAGACTATGTATATGGAGACGGTGTAAGCCTGATCGAATGGGCGAACCTGATCGATGAGATTCTTCCGGCGAACCGGACAGAGATCACGATAGAAAAAGATCTGGAACAGGGATTTGATTTCCGCCGGATTACGGTAGAGAAAAGAGGAGAATAATATGCGCATTTTAGCAATAGACAGTTCGGGACTTGTTGCAACTGTCGCAGTAGTTGAAGAAGAAAACGAAATTTCCAAAACGATTGCAGAGTATACAATCAATTATAAAAAGACACATTCACAGACCTTATTACCGATGTTGGATGAAATCGTGAAGATGACGGATATGAATCTGGATACGATTGATGCGATTGCGGTAGCAGGAGGGCCGGGATCATTTACCGGACTCAGAATTGGTTCAGCAACTGCAAAGGGACTGGGGCTGGCACTGAAGAAGCCTTTGATTCACATTCCGACGGTAGACGGACTTGCTTATAATCTGTGTTATACAGACAGGATCATTTGTCCGATTATGGATGCAAGAAGAAATCAGGTATATACTGGTATTTATCAGATGGACGGTGATAAACTGCAGGTTTTGGAAGCACAGATGGCAGTCGAAATCGATGAACTTGCCAAAAAACTTTGTACTTATGGAAAACCAGTGATCTTTCTTGGAGACGGTGTACCGGTGCATAAAGACAGGCTGGAGAAGGAATTGATGACGGATCATGATATTGCATTTGCACCGGCACATATGAACCAGCAGAGAGCGGCAGCAGTCGGTATGCTTGGAATTCAGTATTATAAAGAAGGAAAAACAGAAACCGCAATGGAACACAAACCGGATTATCTGCGTGTATCACAGGCAGAACGGGAAAGAGAAGAACGTCTGAAAGCAGAAAAAACACATGAGTAATAGAGAAAACATAGAAATTACTTTGATAACAGAAAATGACAGAGAACGAATGGAACAGGTGGCGCAGATGGAAACAGACGTATTTCCGGATCCGTGGAGTTATCATGAAGTGAGATCAACTGTCAGACAGAAGCATACTTTTTGTGCGGCAGCAATGGAAGGGGATACCCTGCTGGGATATTTTCTGTGTTATTATGTTCTGGATGAATGCGAGATTGCAAGAATTGCAGTTGCTGAATCTGAAAGACGCAGAGGAATTGGACAGATGCTGTTTGGATTTATGGAACAGATCTGCCATGAAAAGCAACTGAAAAGAATGCTTCTTGATGTCCGTAAGAGTAATCAGACAGCGATTGCTTTTTATGAAAAAAACAAATTTGGAATCGATGGAGAGCGAAAGTTCTATTACGGAGGGAAAAATCCGGAAGATGCAATCCTGATGAGCCGCATGGTTTAGAAAATGGAAGAAATCGCAAGAATATACAAGACTTCCCACTGGAAGGCGTCAGTTTGTGACGTTATAATGTACCTGAACATAGAAAGAGCTGAAAAATGAAATGGCATTCTTTTTTTGCAAAGATACTCAGGAGGAAGTAAGATGCGTAATTATAAAAAAATTCAGACAGAAAAAAATACAGTCACAAAGATTGTGTGCAATAAATGTAAAAAAGAAATCACAATAAAAAATGGAATACCGGAGGAAGAGATGCTTACAGTTGAAAAAAGATGGGGATATTTTTCGCACAAAGACGGAGAACTCCATCGATTTGATATCTGTGAGGAATGTTATGATACCTGGATAGCATCTTTCCAGATTCCGGTATATGGAGAACAGGAGTTAGAATGTTAGATGTATGTTTGCTTGGAAGCGGTGGAATGATGCCGCTTCCTTATCGATGGCTGACCGCGCTTATGACAAGATATAACGGCAGCCAGCTGCTGATTGACTGTGGTGAAGGCACACAGATTGCGTTAAAAGAGAAGGGATGGAGTTTTAAACCGATCGATGTAATTTGTTTTACACATTATCATGGAGATCATATCAGCGGACTTCCGGGACTTCTTCTTACAATGGGAAATGCGGACAGAAAGGAACCGCTTACTCTGATTGGACCGAAAGGTCTGGAGAGAGTGGTGAGTTCTCTGCGAGTGATCGCGCCGGAACTGCCATTTGAAATCCACTATAGAGAAATTACAGAGCCAGAACAGATTTTTGAGATGGATGGATATCGTCTGAAAGCATTTCGTGTAAAACATAATGTGATCTGTTACGGTTATACGATTGAGATCGACCGTGCCGGCAAATTTGATGTGCAGAGGGCAACAGAACAGAAAATTCCGAAGGAATACTGGAAACATCTTCAAAAAGGTGAGACAGTAGAGCTTGACGGAAGAATACTGAAGCCGGAGATGGTCCTTGGACCACCTCGAAGAGGAATTAAGCTTACCTATTGTACAGATACAAGACCGACGGATTCTATCCGGAAGAATGCAAAAGGGTCAGACCTGTTTATCTGCGAAGGAATGTACGGAGAAAAAGAAAAAGCGGCAAAGGCAGTAGAATATAAGCATATGACCTTTTATGAGGCAGCAAACCTGGCAAAAGAGGCGGAGGTGGGAGAAATGTGGCTTACGCATTACAGCCCGTCCCTGCGCCACCCGGAAGAATATATGGATGAAGTGCGGGCAATCTTTCCACATGCGATCGCAGGAAAAGACCGTATGACAACAGAACTGGATTTCCCGGAATAAGCAAAGCAGTAGAGAGAAGGAAAAATATGGATACAGAGAAAAAGGATATATTAATACTGGCAATTGAAAGTTCCTGTGATGAAACGGCAGCAGCCGTTGTAAAGAACGGACGACAGGTGTTGTCAAATGTGATCTCATCACAGATAGATCTACATAAATTATATGGTGGTGTGGTTCCGGAAATCGCATCGAGAAAGCATATTGAAAAGATTAATCAGGTAATAGAAGAGGCTCTGGAAAATGCAGAGGTTACACTGGATGATATTGATGCAATCGGTGTAACTTACGGTCCGGGGCTTGTTGGTGCGCTTCTTGTCGGTGTGGCAGAAGCAAAAGCAATCGCATATGCGAAAAAGTTACCACTTGTTGGAGTTCATCATATTGAAGGACACATTTCTGCAAATTATATTGAGAATCTGGAACTGGAACCACCGTTCTTGTGTCTTGTTGTGTCTGGGGGACATACGCATCTCGTATGCGTCAAAGATTATGGAACTTATGAGATTCTTGGAAGAACCAGAGATGATGCGGCAGGGGAGGCTTTTGATAAAGTGGCTAGAGCAATTGGCCTGGGATATCCGGGAGGACCGAAGATTGATAAGCTTTCAAAAGAGGGGGATCCAGATGCAATCCCATTTCCGCGCGCGCATATTGAAGATTCCCCATATGATTTCAGCTTCAGTGGCGTGAAGTCAGCAGTTTTAAACTATATTAACGGCTGCAAGATGAAAGGGATTGAATACAACCGTGCTGATATTGCTGCATCCTTCCAGAAAGCAGTTACTGATGTGCTGGTAGACAATGCAATGCATGCAGTAAAAGAATATGGACTTAATAAGTTTGCAATTGCGGGAGGCGTGGCGTCAAACAGTAGTCTTCGTGCAGCAATGAAACAGGCATGTGAAAAGAATGAAATAGAATTTTACTATCCGTCACCGATTTTCTGTACAGATAATGCAGCAATGATCGGTGTGGCGGCTTATTATGAATACATAAATGGAACCAGACATGGATGGGATCTGAATGCAGTCCCGAATCTGAAACTTGGCGAAAGATAGAGTGGGCGAACCACGAAATGCAGGTAAAAAGGAGAGAATAATATGAACAGGGAAAAATGTACAGCAGTAGTCCTGGCAGCAGGAAAAGGAAGCCGGATGGGTACAAAAATACAGAAGCAGTATCTGGAAATATGTGGAAAGCCTGTACTTTACTATTCTCTTGCTGCATTTGCAGCATCTCCGATTATTGATGAAATTGTTCTTGTGACAGGAGAAGGTAAGACTGATTATTGCCGGAAAAATATTATAGAAGCTTATGGAATCACAAAAGTTAATAAAATTGTGGTTGGTGGAAAAGAACGGTATGAATCTGTATATAAAGCACTAAGAGAAATAGAACCGGAAGGTTATGTCTTTATTCATGATGGAGCACGTCCGTTTGTTGATGAATCGATCATAGAACGAACTTACCAGGCAGTAAAAGAATACCGGGCATGTGTGGCAGGAATGCCATCGAAAGATACGGTAAAGATTGTAGATGAGAATGATTTCGCAGTAAATACACCGGAACGAAGATTTGTGTGGTGTATTCAGACTCCGCAGGTATTTGAGACTGCATTGATTCGTCATGCATATTTTAAATTGATGGAAAATGAAGAAAATGAAACAGGGATAACAGACGATGCGATGGTTGTAGAGCGTATGGAAAACTGTGCAGTAAAGTTGGTAGAAGGTTCGTATGAGAATATAAAGATTACAACGCCAGAAGATCTGATATTAGCAGAAAGTCTGATCAAAAAAAGAAATTGAAAAAATTTAAAAAAAGTGTTGACAATAATGTATCACTATGATATTATCTATCTTGTCGCTGATACACAGCAACAACTTAATAAATGCGGAGAGGTATCGAAGTGGTCATAACGAGGCGGTCTTGAAAACCGTTTGTCCGAAAGGGCGCGTGGGTTCGAATCCCACCCTCTCCGTTTTTGGAGAAGTACCCAAGTTGGCTGAAGGGGCTCCCCTGGAAAGGGAGTAGGTCGTTAGTAGCGGCGCGAGGGTTCAAATCCCTCCTTCTCCGCTTGATGCGCGAAAAATCTTGTCGAATATTCGGTGAGAATTGCAAACCGTAGTTCGGGAAGCAGGAAAATAGCGTATCAAAATAATATCAGAAAAGTTTTTGAAAAAAGTCAAAAAAGTTCTTGACAAAAACTGACACAAATGATATTATATATGAGCTGAATCGTTGAGAGAAAGCTTCACAAAAAAGAAAATGAAAAAAGTTAAAAAAGTTCTTGACAAACGATAAAGCTTTTGATAGAATATAAAAGCTGTCGCTTG
>OFOK01000497.1_pt1 | contig 39247 bp, 35 predicted proteins | sample 1542001 | NCBI WGS metagenome assembly OFOK01 (sample SAMN04209242, study PRJEB22552) | human gut metagenome | biome: gut; material: feces | host: Homo sapiens | place: USA: Oklahoma
CTGCGGCAGCAGCGGGCCCGCGCCGGCCGCCAGCACCGGGGCGCCCGCGCCCTGCATCAAAAAGGCTGCGCCGATCACCGTGCACAGCAGTTTTTGAAGCCTTCTTTTGTGAAAGCCCATCTTCGATCCCTCCACATCCTGCTCCGCCGCACAACAAATATGGCCGACGACATAATTAACATTATGTCGTCGGCCATATTCCATCCGGGGCTGTGCGCCCGCTTTCGGCTCAATCTTCAGGGCCGAAAAAAAGCGGCGGCCCTGTTTTGTCATATCCATGGGGCGAAAAAAGCCCCGCTGCGGCGGCCCGAAGGCGGGCCGCTGCAATTTTTTTTGCAATTTTGTGGTCGATTCCAGTAAAAAATCCCAAAACAAGCCAAGATTGCCGCACGGCAAACACTACCCGTATGAAACGCCGCATCGTTCACGCCGGCCTTTGTAAATCTTGTTGTTTTTTGTATTTTTTTGTGGTAAAATGAATTCCAATAAATGTATCCGATCTGCACTCACGACGACATAATGTTAATTATGTCGTCCTTTTTTATGTGCTCGCCCCCGCGCGGGGCGTTTTTTCCCTTTTTATAAAATCAGATGCAGTGCGGCCAGCTGGCGCTGATGCTCCTGCCCGCTGCTCATGGTGTAAATGCGGCTGGTCTCCACGCTGCTGTGCCCCAAAATATCCGCCAGCCGCACAATGTCCTTTTCCAGGTTATAAAAGGTCCGCGCGAACAGGTGGCGCAGGTTGTGCGGGAACACCTTCTTTTTGTCCACCCCCGCCTCGGCGCACAGCCGCTTCATGTCGCGCCAGATGTTGGCGCGGTCCAGCGGCGTGCCGTTTTTGGTCACGAATACCGGCCCATGGGCGATGCCCTGCCGGGCGCAGTATTTCAAAAGCTTCTTTTGCAGTTCCCGGCACAGCAGCACCGGCCGCGTTTTGCCCTTGCAGCACACCTCGGCCACCCCGCTGTTCACCGCTTCCGCCGTGATGAAGCGCAGCTCCCCAATGCGGATGCCGGTGCTGCAGATGGTCTGCATCAGCAGGTCCAGCCGCACATTGCCCTTGTGCCTGGCCGCGCTTACCAGGCGGTTGTATTCGGCGCGGGTGAGTTCCCTGTTCCCGCTGCAAAACAGGCTCCTTTGGATTTTCAGCAGCTTCACCCTGCATTCGCTCCAGCCCACCCAGTCCAAAAAATCGTTCAGGGCGGTGAGCATGGAGTTTGTGCTGGCCGGCGCATAGCGGGCGCTCAGCGCTTGCTTGTAGGCCAGCACGTCCTGCTTGGTGACCTCTTTTCCCCAGGGCAGGAACTCCAAAAAGTGTTTTACATCCCGCAGGTATTTTTCCACCGTGGCGGGGCGGCACTCCCGTTCCCACAGGTGGCTTTCGTATTCCGTAAGCATCCCGCCGCTCAAACTGTGCTGTGTGCACTGCATTGCCATCACACTCCTTCTTTGCTTCAAATCAAGAACGCAGAAGTTATTATTCCCCCCAAGTCTCCGATTTACAGCATATTCCCCAAAAGGGCCCGGCGCTGCACCCGTGCCCCGCTGCACCTGGGGGCGCTTGCTCTCTTCGCCCGTGGCCTCCCCTCCCTTCGGCATTTTTTGCGCCGGCTGCCCTTCAAACGCAAAAAAGGCCGCCCCTCACGGTGGCGGTCTTTTTTGCGTTTTTTGTGAATGGCCGGCGGCTTTACGCCTGGCTTGCGGCCACGGCGCAGGCCACAGTCATACCCACCATGGGGTTGTTGCCGGCGCCGATCAGGCCCATCATCTCCACGTGGGCGGGCACCGAGCTGGAGCCCGCGAACTGGGCGTCGCCGTGCATGCGGCCCATCGAGTCGGTCAGGCCGTAGCTGGCCGGGCCGGCTGCCACATTGTCCGGGTGCAGGGTGCGGCCGGTGCCGCCGCCCGAAGCCACCGAGAAATACTTTTTGCCGTTCTCCATCGTCCACTTTTTGTAGGTGCCGGCCACCAGGTGCTGGAACCGGGTGGGGTTGGTGGAGTTGCCGGTGATCGAGACCTCCACGGCCTCCTTCTTCATAATGGCAACGCCCTCCAGCACATCGTTGGCGCCGTAGCACTTCACGGCGGCGCGCTCGCCGTCCGAGAACGCCTTCTCGCGCACCACCTTCAGCTCGCCGGTCTTGAAGTCATAATCCGTCTCCACATAGGTGAAGCCGTTGATGCGGCTGATGATATAGGCGGCGTCCTTGCCCAGGCCGTTCAGAATGACCCGCAGCGGGGTCTTGCGGGCCTTGTTGGCGGTGCGGGCAATGCCGATGGCGCCCTCCGCTGCGGCAAAGCTCTCGTGGCCCGCCAGGAACGCGAAGCACTTGGTGTCGTCGTTCAGGAGCATGGCGCCCAGGTTGCCGTGTCCCAGGCCCACCTTGCGCTGCTCGGCCACGCTGCCGGGAATGGTAAACGCCTCCAGCCCCTCGCCAATGGCGGCGGCGCAGTCGGCGGCGTCCTTCAGGCCGCGCTTCACGGCAATGGCGGTGCCCAGGGTGTACGCCCACACCGCGTTGTCAAAGCAGATGGGCTGCACGCCCTTCACGATGGTCTCGCAGTCAATGCCCTTGGCGAGGAGCATTTCGCGGCAGGCGTCCAGGGACTCCAGGCCGTTGGCCTTGAGGCACGCCTCGATCTTGGGCATGCGGCGGTCCATAGATTCAAAAGTAGCCATTGTATATCTCCTCTCCCTCTTATTCCTCGCGCGGGTCGATGTACTTCACAGCGCCATCGAACCGGCCGTAGGTGCCGATATTCTTCTCGTAGGCGGCGCCCGGCTCCTCACCGTGGCGGATCGCCTCCAGCATTTTGCCCAGCCGCACGAACTGGTAGCCGATGACCTCGTTGTTCTCGTCCAGGGCCATTTTGGTAATGTAGCCCTCGGTCAGCTCCAGGTAGCGCACACCCTTGGCCTGGGTGGAAAAAATGGTGCCGGTCATGCTGCGCAGGCCCTTGCCCAGGTCCTCCAGGCCGGCGCCCACGGGCAGGCCGTCCTCGCTGAACGCGGTCTGGCTGCGGCCGTACACGATCTGCAAAAACAGCTCGCGCATTGCCACGTTGATGGCGTCGCACACCAGGTCGGTGTTCAGCGCCTCCAAAATGGTCTTGCCGGGCAGGATCTCGCCCGCCATGGCGGCCGAGTGGGTCATGCCGGAGCAGCCGATGGTCTCCACCAGCGCTTCCTCAATGATGCCGTTCTTGATGTTCAGGGTCAGCTTGCAGGTGCCCTGCTGGGGGGCGCACCAGCCCACGCCGTGGGTCAGGCCGGAAATATCCTTGATCTCATACGCCTTGACCCAGTTGCCCTCTTCTGGGATGGGGGCGGGGCCGTGATGCGGGCCCTTGGTCAGGGGGCACATGCGCTCTACTTCATGAGAATAGGTCATGATCTGTTACTCTCCTTTGCTCTTCGTTCTCTCGGCTTAGATTGTGATTGATTCCACAATGATCCGCTCTTACCATTATAAAAAGCCCGCCGCCTTTTTGCAAGGATATTTCGGCTTCATCGTCCACAAAATTTGCCGCTTTGGCCCTGGATCTGGGGCTGGTGGAAAATCGGTACAATTTATTCGGCGATTTTTACAATGTTTTCACGCGATTATTGTTGCATTTACACAAACATCGTGCTATAGTAAAGGTGATGAAAGGGATCCTGCTTGCAGGAGCGCCTTTCAGGGAAGTATAATAAGTATGACCGGACCCGTGGTATAGAGAGAATTGGAAGAGAGGTAATAAGAATGGATCGTATTCAACTGCATGATTTCGACGTGAGCGAGTTTTCCGAGATGCTGAGCGCCTGCAAGGGCGACGTATTCCTGGTCACCCCGGAGGGCGACCGCCTGAACCTGAAGAGCAAGCTGTGCCAGATGCTGGGCTTCACCGCCCTGATCGAGGGCGGCCAGATCGCCGAGGCCCAGTTCGAGTGCTCGAACCCCGAGGATGAAGCCCGCCTGTTCCGCTTCAACCTCTTCGGCGAGAAGTATCCCCAGGTGGAAAAGAAGTAAGCTCTCCCCGCGCGCATCAAAACGGCGCCGCGCCCCAATACCGGGGCTGCGGCGCCGTTTCTTTTGTGTGGCTTACAGCTTTTCCCCCTGGGTGGGCTTGAGCGCCCACAGGCACAAAAGCCCCGCCAGCGCCGCGCCGATGGCGATGAAGTGCCGCCCCAGCTCCAAATTCAGCGCCTTGGCCAGCAGCGGGAAGCCGATGCTGCCCGCGCTCATGCCCAGCGCCAAAAAGCCGTAGTTCACTCCCGTGTTTTTCATGCCGAACAGGTCGGTGCACATGCTGGGGATCACCGCCGCCTCGCCCGAGTAGCAAAAGGTCAGGGCGGTGTACGCCGCGATCACCCACCAGCTCTGGGCAAAAATAAACGCCGCCGAAAGCCCCGCAAGGCCGGTGAACAAAATCAGGTCGGTGGCCCGGCGGCCGATCTTGTCGCTCAAAGCCGGCATGGCAAGCCGCCCCGCAGCCGAGCCCACCGCCCCAATGATGATGGCCCAGTGGGCCGCCTCTTCCGAAAGCCCCCGGTCCTGCCCCAGCTGCACGATGATGGGGCTGAACAGCAGCACCGCCGGGGTGGCGAGGCCCACCACCAGAAAACCCAGCCAATACTGCTTTGTCTTGAACATCTCCCGGGGGGTGTAATCCTTGGGGGGCGCTTTTTTCGTCTGCTGCTTTTTCTGGCCCGCGCTTTTCGGGTTTTGCAGTAGGATGCTGCCCCCGCCGCACACCAGCAGCATCAGCGCGGCCAGCACCCAAAAACACACCCGGATGCCCCAGCCGCCGGCCAGCCAGCGCACCAAAAAGGTCAGCGCCGCGCCCGAAAAGCCCACCGCGCCGCCCACGATGCCGGTGGCAAGCCCCTTTTTGTCCGCAAACCACTTTTGGGCGCAGCTCATCACCGCCGGGTATAAAAAGGCGCATCCCAGCCCCACCGGCAGGCTGAAGCACAGATAAAAGATCCACGCCTTTTCCGCGGGCAGAAAGCCCGCGGCTGTAAAGCCCCCGGTCAGCAGGGCCGTGCCCGCAAAGCCGGCGATCCGCGGGCCCGCCTTATCCTGCAAATAGCCGCCGATCACGCACCCCAGCCCGAATGCGCCGATGGTAAAGCTGAAAATAAAGCTGGCCGCGCCCTCGTCAAAGCCGTATTCCTGCCGCACCGGGCCCTGAAACACGCCCCAGGCCGCAGGGATGCCGGTCAGGATCTGAATGGCCGCGCCCGCCGCCAGAATGCTCCACTTGTTTTTCTGCAAAAACTGTTCCATACCGCATTTCTCCCGTTCTTACCCTTTGGCTGTTATTATGGCCGGTTTCGGTTGACAAATGCGGTCCCGCCGGGCTATGATAACTTCATTATAAAGATAAAATGCGGCTCAGCGTTTGCTGAACTTCGTACATGCAAAGGAGTTTTCCCATGAAGATCAATCCCCTCAAGGGCATGAAGGACTATCTGCCCGCCGAACAGCGCCTGCGCGACTACGTGCAGGGCCGCATCCTGGAAACCTACCGCGCCAGCGGCTTCGAGCGCATCGCCACCCCCCTCCTGGAAGACATGGAAAACCTGGACAAAAGCGAGGGCGGCGAGAACCTGAACCTCATCTTCAAGGTGCTCAAGCGGGGCGAAAAGCTGGACGCCGCCCTGGCCGCGGGCAGCGAAAAGGCCTTGAGCGACATGGGCCTGCGCTATGACCTCACCCTGCCCCTCTCCCGCTATTATGCCGCCAACCGGGACAAGCTGCCCACCCCCTTCAAGGTCATCCAGACCGACCGGGTGTTCCGGGCCGAGCGCCCGCAAAAGGGCCGCCTGCGCGAGTTCGTGCAGTGCGATATCGACATTGTGGGCGACGCCTCGCCCAATGCCGAGATCGAGCTGATCGACGTGACCGCCCGCGCCCTGCTGGCCATCGGCTTTACCGATTTCACCGTGAATTTGAACGACCGGCGGCTTCTGCGCGGCATGCTTGAAGGCATGGGCTTTGCGCCCGAAACCCTCGACAGCGTGTGCATCACCTTCGATAAGCTGGATAAAGTCGGCCCCGACGGCGTGGCCGCCGAGCTGGCCGAAAAGGGCTGCCCCGCCACCGCAGTGGCCGCCCTGCGCGCCTTCCTCGGGCAGGGCGCGGCAGACCTTTCCGCCGTGGCCGCCCTCTGCGCAGACAAAGCCCCCGCCGCCGCCCTGCGGCAGGTCATGGATGCGGTAACCGCCCTCGCCGGCGGCGCCTACAAGGTGTCTTACTGCCCCAGCCTTGTGCGCGGCCAGGGCTATTACACCGGCATGGTGTTCGAGGTTGTCTGCCCCGCTTTTTCCGGCGCGGTGGCGGGCGGCGGCCGCTACGACAATATGGTGGGCAAGTTTTTGGGCCAGCCGGTGCCGGCTGTGGGCTTTTCCATCGGGTTCGAGCGCATCTGCTCGGTCCTGCTGGACCAGGGCTTTGCCATCCCCGCCGAAAAGCAAAAGCTGGCGCTGCTCTACGCCCCCGGCGCCGACTTTGCGGCGGTGCTGAAAAAGGCCGCCGAATTGCGGCAGGCGTATCTGGTCACCGTGCTGCCCCAGGGCAAAAAAGCCGGCAAGCAGCTTGCCGCGCTGGAAAGCCAGGGCTTCGCCGCCGCCGCCTTTTTTGAAACGGGCGAGATCAAGCGGTTCGGCCAAACCTGAAAATTATTCCCTGCGGGGGGATCGCGGCTTTTGGTGGCCGCGGTCCCCTCTTTTTCATGTTCCGGCCTCGCAGCTGCCCGCGCCCCTGTCCGGCCGCGGCGGCAGGGCAGGACCTTTTGCGCGGCCGGTTCATAGAATGGGTCACTGGCCCACCCCATTTTCACCCGCCGGGCCGCGCGCCCGGCCTATCATAACAGGAGAGATCCCCATGAGCTACACACCCATTCCGTCGTTCCCCTCCGGCGGCGACATCCGCATCGGCCAAAACCCCAACGCCGCCAACGATTACGCCCACGTCAAGGCCTTTATCGCGGCCTTCCGGCCCTACGCGGCCACCGCGTCCCGCCGCCTGAGCGGCCTTCCCATCAAGTTCATCCTGGCCCTCTGGGCCGAGGAATCCGGCTGGGGCCGCAACGAGGCCCAGGCCGCCGCCCAAAACTGGGCCAATATCTCCTACACCGATCCCGCCCACCCCGCCGGCAACACAGGCTACTACTTCTCGGGCCGCAGCCGGTACTGCACCTTCCAGGGCGCAAGCGGCTTCACCAACGGTTTTGTTTCCTTTTTCACCGACCGCGCAAAGCCCGATTCCGCCGTTTCCCAGACCTACCGCAGCATGCTCGGGCAGCTTCGCGCCGATCCCAACCCCAGCCCCGAAGCCCTCGCGGCTTATCTCCAGCAGGCGCAATACAATTCCTCCTCTTCCTTCGTGCCCCTGGTTTCCAGCACCTACCGCACGGTCGCCGCCCATTACGGCGAGGCGTGATCCCCCCGCACAGCAAAAGAGAGCCGCGCCGCGGCTCTCTTTTGCTGTTTTTTCCCACTGTAAAGGGATAAAAGGGCTCATGGAAGCTTGGGCAGCACCTGCAAAAGGGTTTCCAGCGCCTTTTGCAGCGCCTGGCGCTCGGTGTCCGAAAGGCTCTGCTCCAGCCGGCGCGCAAGCTCCTGGTCGGTATAAAAATTTTCTTCAATGTAGTCCAGCGCCGGCTGGGTGATCTCAATGCGCACGCACCGCCGGTCCCCATCCGCCGCCGAGCGGGTCACAAACCCATACTTGTAAAGCTGTTCAATGGTCCGGGTGGCTTGGGCCTTTTTCACCCGCAGCCGCTGCGCCAGCTCCGTCATGGTCAGCGGCCCGCTGCAGCGCAGCATCTGCAGGCAATAATAGGTTTCCAGGCTCATGGCATTTTTATGCCGCTGCTTGAAAGGCCGGTCGATCTTATAATGCCAATAAGGCAGCACGGCCAGCAGGGTTTCGATTAATTGCATAAATTTCCCGGTTCCTTTCCCCTGCTTTTCTGCATTGACAGCGCAGGATGCCTGGTGTAAAATAAATAGTATACTTTTGTTAACCTTTAATATTTATCAACCGCATGGCAAGGGTATTTTATACACCGGCGGCGGAGCGGGCCAAAGCCCCGCTCCGCCGCCGGTCCTTTGCCTTAAAAGGAGGGCATTACTTGCACTGTACAAAAGAAAGCCTCCTTCGCGCGGGGGAGCTTGCCGTGGTAAATCTGGGCCGCTTCGCCGTCAGCCTGGGGTTCATGTTCCTGTTCCAATTTTTGTTCGGCATGCCCAATGTTCTGGTCGGGGTAGCCATTGGGGTCGGGTTCACCACCCTGCCCAAAATGGATCTGGGGGTGCGCCCCGGTGTGATGGCGGCGCTCGTCCTGCTTCTGTATATGGGCGCGGGCCTGGCCGGGCAGACCGCTCTTCTGCCTGTGTGGGCGGCGCTGCCGCTCAATTTTCTCTTTGTGGTCCTTCTTCTGCTGCTCAGCGGCGAACCCGCCGGTCTCAAGCCTTCCATCAGCTTTATGCTGTGCTTTGTATTCTGCCAGGCAACGCCGGTCCCCTGGCGGCAGTACCCCGGCCGCCTGGCCGATACCCTGGCGGCCGGGGGCCTTGTGGCGGCGGCCTGCCTGCTGAGCTGGAAAAAGCGCGGCGTCCAGGGCGGGCGGAGCCTGCGCGGCCAGCTGGCCTGCTGCGCGCGCCGCCGCGGCTACATTCTGCGCATGGGGCTTGGCATTGCCGCGGCCATGGGCGTGGGCATGGCGCTGCATCTCAAAAAGCCGCTCTGGATCAGCATCGTGGTCATGTCCCTCACCCAGATCGAGATCCGCGAAACCTTCCAGCGCATCCGCTATCGCTTTTTCGGCACATTGGCCGGCATCGCAGGCTTTGTGGTTCTCATGCAGCTGCTGGTGCCCCCACGCTATGCCTCTCTCGCCATACTGGCGTTGGGCTATCTCAGCTTTTTCACACCGGAATACAAGCACAAGCAGGTGGTGAACGCCATCAGCGCCATCAACGCCTCGCTTGTGCTGCTGGACCCTTCGTCCGCCATTGCAAACCGGCTGCTCTGTTTTGCGGGCGGCGTCCTGATCGTGCTGCTCCTGTGGTTTTTGGAGCACCGCGCCAAGCGGGTGCTGCGCGGCCGGCTCCGGCCTTTCTCCCCCGGCGGGCACGGCCGCCCGGCGGCGTAAAGGCCGGGTGCAGCCCGCCCGTGTTCACCGCGCCGCCCGGTAAATGGCCGCCATGTCCGCCTTGCCCAGCGGCCGGAACTTGCCCAGCGCGCCGCGGGCGGTCACGCTGCACTTTTCGGCCATCTCCTCAATCTGGGCGTCGGTGGGCTGCACGCCCAGTTCGGCCAGCGTGGTGGGCATGCGAATGGCGCGGTAAAAGGCCTCCATCGCCTCAATGCCCGCCAGGGCCGTAGCCTCCTCGCTTTCCTGCGGTGCCACGCCCAGCACCTTTTCGGCAAACCGGGCAAACCGGGCCGGCTCTTCCCGATACACATACCGCGCCCAGCTGCCCCACAGGGCGGTCAGCCCCGCGCCGTGGGCCACATCAAACAGCCCGCCCAGCTCGTGCTCCAGCTTGTGGGTAGCCCAATCGCCCCCGTCGCCCCCGCAGCCGGTCAGCCCATTGTGGGAAAGGCTGCCCGCCCACATCACCTGGGCCCGGGCCTCATAATCGTCCGGCGCGGCCAGCAGCACCCTGGCGTTTTCCATCACGCTGCGCATCAGCGCCTCCGCCATGCAAATCGTCAGCCCCATGGGCGCCTCGCGGCCAAAGTACCGCTCCATGGTGTGCATCAAAATGTCGGCGCAGCCGCACATGGTCTGGTATTCCGGCAGGGTCATGGTGAGCTCCGGGTCCATCACCGCAAACTTGGGGCGGCACAGATCGTTGCTGTAGCCGCGCTTCACCCAGCCGTCCTCGTTCGTAATCACCGAGGAATCGCTCATCTCGCTGCCCGCCGCGGCAATGGTCAGCACCGCGCCCACCGGCAGGCAGGCCTTCGGGGCGCGCACAAAATTGTAAAAATCCCACACGTCGCCCTCGTTCGCCGCCCCGTACCCAATCGCCTTGGCCGAGTCGATCACGCTGCCGCCGCCCACCGCCAGGATAAAGTCCACCCCCTCGGCGCGGCACAGCTCCACCCCCTGGCGCACAAGGCCCAGGCGCGGGTTCGGCTGGGCGCCCCCCAGCTCGGTAAATTCCACCCCGGCGGCGGCAAGCGAGCGCTCCACTGTTTCCAGCAGCCCCGAGCGCCGGGCGCTGCCCCCGCCAAAGTGCACCAGCGCCTTTTTGCAGCCCTGGGCCCTCACCAAAGCGCCCACCTGCTCTTCGCTCTTCCTGCCAAACACCACCCGGGTGGGGGTATAGTATTGAAAATCCATCGTTTCAGCGGCCTCCTTTGTGCCGGCGTGCCTCAGATTTTTGCGGCCCGTCCGTCCAGTTTCATGTATAACAGCGGGTACGGGTTTCCCTGCCCGTCCCGCTCGGTCCTTTTATAGGCCCGAAAGCCCATGTGTTCATAAAATCCTTTGGCAAGCGGGTTCTGCTCATTCACCGCCAGCTTCCGGACCGAACAGGCGCTGATCCCATATTCGATCAGTTTTTTCCCCAGCCCTTTTCCTCTCTCCTCCTCCGCAACGAACAGCATCTCCAGCGTTCGCCCGTCGATCCCCATAAAAGCGGTCGGGGACCCATTTTCGCCCTCCGCAACAACCAGCTTCGGCACCTGTTCCAGCGCCTGCGGCACATAGGTCTTGATCGCTTCTATCTCGCCGTCCGTCAAAAAGTGGTGGGTGGCCCTCACCGAGCTTTCCCACAGCTCCACCAGCTGCTGTATCAAGGCGGGGGGCCTTTCCCCGATTTCAAGAATTTTCATCGTTTTCTCCCATTCCGTTCCGGCCATTCTGCTCCCAAAGGCCCCCGTTCCAGGGCCCCCCGGCTGCAAAAGCGCAGCGCAAGTGCCGCTATGCCCTCCCTGCCGCCATTAAAACCAGGGTGATAAGCGGCGCTTTCTTTTATCCTCCGGGCAAAGCAGCAGCCCAAGGGATTTATACTTACCTCATGCTTTGGTTCAGGTTCCTATAATGCTGCAGGTGTATTCCAATGTGTCCGATTCCTAAAACAAGTACGGCAATCAACATCCAAATAACCCTTCCGTATATTCCCAGTAAAAAGAACGCCATTACAGGCAATGTGGCCCCTGCAAGTGGAATGTGCAGAATCCCGCTGTAAAAATCTTTCAGTTTCCGCTCGCTGCAAAAATATCTTATCCACCAAATCTCATACAAAATCATGAGAGCAATCGCCGCCGCCAGCCACCCTGTCCAGGCCGTCCATCCCTGCAAATTAAAGTCCGAAAACATCAAAGCACAGCAGCATACCAACACTTCGCCCATACGCTCACATAAAGCTAAAATCCGATTCTCTCCCTCTGCAGTATAACCATCGGGCATTTTCTTGGTCCAAATAATGTTCGGTATAAACAGCATAAGCAAAAATATAAGTCCAATGTATGAAAAGCCGAAATGCCCCATGTCATCCCCTCCCTCAAAGCCCGGTTTGCCGGGCGCGGCCTGTCCCAAATAAAGCAGCCCCAGAAAACCAGAAGCTGCAGTTCATAACGCGCACTTCATTTCCAGCAGCTTTTGTATGTCGCAAAAATGGGCTTCGCCGGTCACCCGGTAATGGAGCCAGCCGCCGTCGCCGCAGGGGTACTTGTTGTCGATGCATTCCTGCGTTTCTTTTTCCACCTGGCCATACGCCAAATGAAATTGCTGGTTTGACAATCGGAGCATAACGGTAAACGCGTCCCTCTCCGCAAACACATTGCAGACCAGCTTTTTCTTTTTTCTGTGGGCAGCTGCCCAGCCATAGTTATTTCCATAGGGGAAGCAGATCTCCTGTGTGGTCTGGCACACCTCCAACAGCCACTCGTTTATTCGGATAAACAGCTCTTTCCCTTTGCCGCAATACTCGCACATCTCATCAAATGTTGGTTTTCTCTGCTTGTCCAGCATTCTGTCATACATCCTCATTCCCCCCTATAACGTCCGGTTTGCCAGGCGTGCCTGATCCGCCCAAGGCAGCCAAGCCCAACTTCATTTCCTTCTGCTTTTCTGCGCTGCACACAGGCTCATATCTTGCCTCAATTCCGGCCGCCGCGCGCTTTTCCTCTTATAAACAAGCCGCCGCCGTGTTAAAACGGCCATTTTTATTATACCAGACCGGCATATCCCCCGCAATGGCCGCCGTCCCTGCCGCTTTTTCTCCCCCGCCGCCTTTCAGGGCGGCCGTTTTTTTCTCCCGGCGCGCTCCCGCCCTTTGTTTGTGATAAAACAGACACACTATTTATGCATACTAGTCTTGTATAACCACAACATACAGTGTATAATCAATACGATTTCCTATTTATGGAGGCATGCGGCATGAACATAAAAAAGCGTTGCGGCGCATACGAGCCCTACAACCCGGGCAAGATCACGGCGGCCATGCAAAAGGCCTTTGCCAGCGTGGGGGGCGCCCCCGGCAGCCAGGTGCTGGCGGAGCTGCTGGCCTCGGTGGAGCGCCGGCTCCCCGGGCAGGGGGCCACCGTGGAAACGGTGCAGGACCTGGTGGAGCGCGCCCTCATGGAGGGCGGCCATTTCGAGGCGGCGAAAAGCTACATCCTGTACCGGCAAAAGCGGTCCGAGCTGCGCGCGGCCCGCAGCGCCCTTGCCGCCCAGGTGGGCGTCCCGGGGCTGGAAGAATGCCTGCGCCGCATCCAGTCCGCCTTTGACCCCGCTTTGTATCCCCTCACCGCGCTGGCCGCCCAGTTTGCCGGCTTTGCAAAGCCCGGCATGACCCCGGGCGAACTGCTGGGGGCGCTGGCAAAGGCCGCGGTGGAGCTCACCACCCCGGACGCTCCCCAGTGGGAGCACATCGCCGCGCGGTTTTTGAATCTTGATTTCCGCCTGCGCCTGGCCCCCGAGCTCGCCCGCCGGGGGATCGGCAGCTTTTACGAAAAGGTGGTCTACCTGACCCAGGAAAACCTATACGGCGAGTATATTCTGCAAAATTATACAAAATCCGAGCTGGAACAGGCCGCGGCCTTCCTCTGCGACGAGCGGGACGAACTGTTCACCTGGTCCGGGCTGGACCTTCTGCTGGGCCGCTATGTGATCCACACCCGGCAGCACCTGCCGCTGGAAACGCCGCAGGAGATGTTTTTGGGCATCGCGCTGCACCTGGCCCTGCACGAAACGCGGGACCGGCTGGCCTGGGTCAAAAAATTCTACGATATGCTCAGCCTTTTGCAGGTCACCATGGCCACCCCCACCCTCTCCAACGCCCGCAAGCCCTACCACCAGCTTTCCAGCTGCTTTATCGACACCGTGCCCGACAGCCTGGAGGGCATCTACCGCAGCCTGGACAACTTCGCCCGGGTCAGCAAATTCGGCGGCGGCATGGGGCTTTACTTCGGCAAGGTGCGTGCCTCCGGGGGCAGCATCCGCGGGTTCGAGGGCGCGGCCGGCGGCGTGATCCGCTGGATCAAGCTGGTAAACGGCACCGCCGTGGCGGTGGACCAGCTGGGCATGCGGCAGGGCGCCGTGGCCGTTTACCTGGACGCCTGGCACAAGGACCTGCCGGAATTTTTGCAGCTGCGCACCAACAACGGCGACGACCGCATGAAGGCCCACGATGTATTCCCCGCGGTGTGCTGGCCCGACCTGTTCTGGAAGCTGGCCCGCCGGGACCTGGATTCCCCCTGGCACCTGATGTGCCCTCACGACATCCTCACCGTAAAGGGCTACGCCCTCGAGGATTACTGGGGCGAGGAATGGGAGCGCCGCTATCTGGACTGCGCGGCCGACCCCCGCATCCAAAAGCGCACCGTCACCGTAAAAGAGGTGGTCCGCCTGGTGCTCAAAAGCGCGGTGGAAACCGGCACCCCCTTCGCCTTCAACCGCGACACCGTGAACCGCCTGAACCCCAACGGCCACGCGGGCGTGATCTACTGCTCCAACCTCTGCACCGAGATCGCGCAGAACATGGCCCCCATCGAAACCGTGAGCACCGAACTCAAAACCCACGAGGGCGACACGGTGGTGGTCACCACCACCCGCCCCGGCGATTTTGTGGTGTGCAACCTGGCCAGCCTTTCGCTGGGGCGCCTGCCGGTAGACGACGGCCCCGCCCTGGCCGAAGTCGTGCGCACGGCGGTGCGCGCGCTCGACAATGTGATCGACCTGAACTTTTACCCCCTGCCCTACGCGCAGCTCACAAACCAGCGGTACCGCAGCATCGGCCTGGGCGTCAGCGGGTACCACCACCTGCTGGCAAAGCGCGGCGTGCGGTGGGAGAGCAAAGAACACCTCGCCCTGGCCGACCGGGTGTTCGAGTCCATCAACCGGGCCGCCATTGCCGCCAGCTGCGAACTGGCCGCCGAAAAGGGCCCCTACAGCCTGTTCGCGGGCAGCGACTGGGCCACTGGCGCCTACTTTGAAAAGCGGGGCTATCAAAGCCCGGAATGGCAGGCCCTGGCCGCGCAGGTGCGCCAAAACGGCATGCGTAACGCTTACCTGCTGGCGGTGGCCCCCACCAGCAGCACCAGCATCCTGGCCGGCACCACCGCCGGCATCGACCCGGTGATGAACAAGTTCTTCCTGGAAGAAAAAAAGGGCAGCATGCTGCCCCGGGTGGCGCCCGAGCTCTCGCCCGCCACCTACTGGTACTACAAAAACGCCCATCAGATCGACCAGGCCTGGAGCGTGCGCGCCGCCGCCGTGCGCCAGCGCCACATCGACCAGGCCCAAAGCATAAACCTCTACATCACCAACGACTACACCCTGCGCCAGGTGCTGGAATTGTACCTGCTCGCCTGGGAGCAGGGGGTCAAGACCATCTATTACATCCGCAGCAAATCGCTGGAAGTGGAAGAATGCGAGAGCTGCTCGTCTTGAAAGGAAGGGACCCCGCGCTATGGCACAGCTTGTAAAAAAGCCCCTGTTCAACCCCGGCGGCGACACAGACGTCCGCCTGCGCCGCATGATCGGCGGCAACACCACCAACCTGAACGACTTCAACAATCTGCGCTACCCCTGGGTGAGCGGCTGGTACCGGCAGGCCATGAACAATTTCTGGATCCCGGAAGAGATCAACCTCTCCCAGGACGTGAAGGACTATCCCCGCCTCTCCCCCGCCGAGCGCACCGCCTACGACAAGATCCTCAGCTTTCTCGTGTTTCTCGATTCCATCCAGACCGCAAACCTGCCCTGCATCGGCGAGTACGTCACCGCCAACGAGGTGAACCTCTGCCTGTCCATCCAGACCTTTCAGGAGTGTGTGCACAGCCAAAGCTACAGCTACATGCTCGACACCATCTGCGCCCCCACCCGGCGGGACGAGATCCTCTACCAGTGGAAGACCGACGAGCACCTGCTGCGCCGCAACACCTTCATCGGCGATCTGTACAACCAGTTCCAGCAAAAAAAGGATCCCCTCACCCTTTTAAAGGTCATGATGGCCAACTATATCCTGGAGGGCGTCTACTTCTACAGCGGCTTCGCCTTCTTTTACAACCTCTCCCGGGGCGGCAAAATGCCCGGCTCCGCCCAAGAGATCCGCTACATCAACCGGGACGAAAACACCCATCTGTGGCTGTTCCGCAACATCCTGCTGGAGCTGCAGAAAGAGCAGCCCGAGCTGTTCTGCCCCGAAAACGTGCAGCTTCTGCGGGAAATGCTGGAAGAGGGCGTGCGGCAGGAGATCGCCTGGGGCCACTATGTCATCGGCGACGAGGTTCCCGGCCTGAACCGCCGCATGCTCACCGACTACATCCGGTATCTGGGCAACCTGCGCTGGTCGGGCCTGGGCTACGGCGCTCTCTATGAAGACAATCGCCAGGAGCCCGCCAGCATGGCCTGGGTCAGCCAGTATTCCAACGCAAACCTGGTCAAGACCGATTTTTTCGAGGCCAAAAGCACCGCCTACGCCAAAAGCACCGCCCTGGTGGACGATTTGTAACGCCTGTGCCCAACACAAACACGCGCCGCCCGGATCTTTCGATCCGGGCGGCGCGTGTTTGTGTTTCATCCCGGGCAGGTCATTCGTGCTCTTCCCAGTCCAGGCTGCGGCCCACAGCCTTGTGCCATTTGCCCAGCAGGGCGCGGCGCTTTTCCTCCTCCATTTTGGGGGCAAAGGTCACGTCGCAGCTCCACAAACGGCTGATCTCGCTGGTGCTCTGCCACACACCGGTGGCAAGGCCCGCTAAGTACGCCGCGCCCAAGGCCGTGGTCTCGCGGATCATGGGCCGCCGGGCCTCCTTATGCAGGATATCGGCCTGGAACTGCATCAAAAAGCGGTCGCGCGAGGCGCCGCCGTCCACCCGCAGCTCGGTGATGGGCAGGCCTGTGTCCTTTTCCATTGCCTCCACAAGGTCGGCCGACTGGTACGCGATGGATTCCTGTGCGGCGCGGATGATGTGCTCGCGCCGGGTGCCGCGGGTCAGCCCCACAATGCAGCCTCGGGCATACATGTCCCAGTGGGGCGCGCCCAGCCCCGTGAACGCGGGCACCAGGTACACGCCGCCCGTGTCGGGCACCTTCTGCGCGTAGTACTCGGCGTCCCGGCTCTCGGTGAAAAAGCGCATCTCGTCCCGCAGCCACTGGATCACCGCGCCCCCCACAAACACGCTGCCCTCCAGGGCATACTGCACCGGCTCGTCCTTCAGGGTGGCGGCAATGGTGGTCAGCAGGCCGTTCTCGCTCTGGTGGCGCTTTTCGCCGGTGTTCATCAGCAAAAAGCAGCCGGTGCCGTAGGTGTTCTTTGCCTGGCCCGCCTCAAAGCAGCCCTGGCCGAACAAAGCCGCCTGCTGGTCGCCCGCAATGCCCGCCACCGGCACGTCCACGCCGCCCACGCTGGCATAACCGTACACCTCGCTGGAAGAGCGCACCTGCGGCAGCATGGCCCGGGGGATGTCCAGCATGGCCAGCAGCTCGTCGTCCCAGTCCAGGGTGTCGATGTTGTAGATCATGGTGCGCGAGGCGTTGGTGCGGTCGGTCACATGGGCCGTGCCGCCGGTCAGCTTCCACACCAGCCAGGTGTCCACCGTGCCGAACAAAAGCTCGCCCCTGGCCGCCCGCTCGCGGCTGCCGGGCACCTGGTCCAAAATCCATTTGATCTTGCTGCCGGAAAAGTAGGCGTCCGGCACAAGCCCGGTCTTTTTGCGGATGGTCTCGCCGCAGCCCTTTTCCAGCAGTTCGTCAATAATGGGCGCGGTGCGGCGGCATTGCCACACAATGGCGTTGTAAATGGGCCGCCCGGTCTCCTTGTCCCACACAATGGTGGTCTCGCGCTGGTTGGTAATGCCAATGGCCGCAATGTCCCTGGCGTCCACGCCGCTGCGGGCCACCACCTCCATCATCACGCCGTACTGGCTGGACCAGATCTCCATGGGGTCGTGCTCCACCCAGCCCTCCTTGGGGTAGATCTGGGTGAATTCCCGCTGGGTCATCTCCACAATGTTCTGATCTTGGTCAAACAAAATCGCCCTGCTGCTGGTGGTTCCCTGGTCCAGCGCCAGAATGTATTTCGTACTCATTCGCTCCTCCTTACAGGCTGCGGGTGGCCACAAAATCGGCCCCGGTGCCGCACACGTTTTTTACCACCACCTGGCCCAGCGCCACGGGCGCTTCCAGCACAAGGCCGTCCAGGGTCTTCATGGCCTCAAAGATCAGCCCCTTCGGGATGGGCCGGTCGGTTTTCACCGGGCAGCGGGGGTGCGCCCCGCCTGCCACCTCCACCGTGCTGGTGATCACCCGGGTGGGGTTCGTCAATTCGATTTTACCATATTCCGCGCCCTTTTCACAGCTGTTTCCGCTCACGGCCCAGCCGTGCTCCTCGTCCACCTTCAGGTGGCAGCCCTTGGGGCACACGATGCAGATCAGTTCTTTCATTTTGCCGCCTCCTGGATGGAAATGGTCACCGGGCCTTTGGCCCGCTGCAAAAGCACCTTGGGCAGGGCGATGTGCTCCATCTCGCCGGGGGCCAGGTGCTCCCGCTTATAGGCCGCCAGCGGTTCGCCGCCGCTCTCGGCCACGATCTTCAAATCGCCCTCGTACACCCGCCGCACCCGGAAGAACACCTCCACGGCCTTTTCCACGCCGGAAAGCCGCACCCTTTGGGGCACCGTGTACGAAACGCCCTCGCCGTTCACCAGCTCCAGCGCCTCGTCCCCGTTTTTCTGCCCCAGGGCAAACCGCGCCGCGGCCGCGCCGGCCCTCTGGCTCTCAGCGGTCACATAGTCCACCAGGTCGTGCACATGCACCACATTGCCGCAGGCAAAAATACCGGGGGCGCTGGTCTCCATGTTCTCATACACCACCGCGCCGCTCGTGCGCCCGTCCATCTGAATGCCCGCCGTGCGGGTCAGTTCGTTCTCCGGGATCAGCCCCACGCTCAGCAGAATGGTGTCGCATTCGAACTCCATCTCGGTGCCCGGGATGGGCCTGCGGTTTTCGTCCACCTGTGCCACCACGGCCTTTTCCACCCGGTCCTTGCCCTGGATATCCACAATGGTGTGCGAAAGGTACAGCGGGATGTCATAGTCGTGCAGGCACTGCACAATGTTCCGGTTCAGCCCGCCGGAATAGGGCATCACCTCCACGCAGGCCAGCACCTTCGCCCCCTCCAGGGTCATGCGGCGGGCCATAATCAGCCCAATGTCGCCCGAGCCCAGGATCAACACCCTGCGGCCCACCATATAGCCCTCCATGTTCACATACCGCTGCGCCGTGCCGGCGGTAAACACGCCTGCCGGCCGCGTTCCCGGAATGCCGATGGCCCCCCGCGTGCGCTCCCGGCAGCCCATGGCCAGCACAATGGCCCCCGCCTCGTACACCCGGTAGCCGCCCGCCTTGCTCACCGCGTGCACCTGGCGCCCCTGGGTGATCTCCAGCACCATGGTGTCGGCGCTCACCTCAATGCCGCTGCCCTGCAGCTGCTCAATGAACCGCCCCGCGTATTCGGGGCCGGTCAGCTCCTCTTTAAAATAGTGCAGCCCGAACCCGTTGTGGATGCACTGGTTCAAAATGCCGCCCAGTTCCTTGTCACGCTCCAAAATCAGCACGCGCTGCGCGCCCTCTTCGCGGGCCTTCAGCGCGGCAGCCAGGCCCGCCGGGCCGCCGCCCACCACGATCACGTCGTACAGGTTTTCGCTCATGCCTCGCGCCCTCCTTGTTTCGTCCTGCCCACCAGCACCGCGGCGCCCGCCTGGTCCTGGGGCACCTGCAGCGGGTCGTAGCCCAGCTCGCGGCACAAAATCTCCATCACCCGCGGGCCGCAAAAGCCGCCCTGGCACCGCCCCATGCCGGCGTTGGTGCGCCGTTTCACCGCGTCGATGCTGCGGGGCGGGATGGGCGTGCGGCAGGCCGCCGTGATCTCCCCCTCGGTCACTGTCTCACACCGGCAGATCACCCGCCCGTAAGCCGGCTGCTCGGCGATCAGCGCCGCTTTTTCCGGGCCGGTCAGCTCTTTAAAGCGGAATTTCTTGCGGCTGCTCACCACCTGCCGCTTTTCGGGCAGGGGCAGGCCGTCCGCTTCCAGCAGGGTCACGGCGGTCTCGCCCACCGCGGCTGCGGCCGAAAGCCCGGGGCTCTTCATGCCTGCCAAATCCAGCATATGGGGCGCCGCCCATCCGATGATGAAATCGCTCTGGTCGGTCACCGCCCGCACCCCCGCAAAGTTGCGGATCGAGGCCCGCAGGTCCACCCCCGGCACGCTCTTTTTGGCCGCCTGTGCCACAAAGCGCAGGCCCGCGGCGGTGTTGGCCGTGTCGCCCCCGTCGGGAACGTCCTCGGCGTTGGGGCCCACGATCAGGTTGCCGTGCACGGTGGGGGCCACCAGCACGCCCTTGCCCGCTTTTGTGGGGCACTGGAAAATCACATGGCCCACGCGCCCGCCCTCGGCCTTGTCCAGCAGGTAATATTCGCCCCGGCTGGGGGCCGAGGCAAATGCCGCGGGGGCCGCCATCCCGTGCACCTCGCCCGCCTGCACGCCCGCCGCGTTCACCACATAGCGCGCCTCAAAAACGCCCCCCGTGGTCTCAATGCGCCAGCCCTCCCCCGCGGGGGCAAGGCCGGTCACCCGGGTTTCCAGGCGCAGCTCCGCGCCGTTCTGCACCGCGTTCTCGGCCATGGCAAGGGCGTATTCCCAGGGGCTCACAATGGCCGCGCTGGGCGCATGCAGCGCCCCCTTCACCTCCGGCGAAAGGTTCGGCTCCAGCGCCAGGGTCTCTTCTCTGCCCAGCAGCGCAAGGCCGGGCACCCCATTCGCCGTGCCGTTTTCAAACAGCTTTTGCAGGTGGCCCAGCTCCTCGTCCGAGAACGCAAGCACCAGGCTGCCGATCTGCTTGTAGGGCACGTCCAGCTCCGCGCAGATTCTTTTCGCCATGGCGCTGCCCCGCACGTTCAGCTGTGCCATCAGGGTGCCCGGCTCGGGGTCGTATCCCGCGTGCAGAATGGCGCTGTTGGCCTTGGTGGTCCCCATGGCCACGTCGTTTTCCGCCTCCAGAATCAGCACCGACGCCTGCCGCCGGGCCAGGTGGTATGCGGTGGCCGCGCCAATCACGCCGCAGCCGATGATCGCAACATCTACCATCTTTTTTGTCTGCCTCCTTATCCTCTTTCCCGTCAGGGCTCCAGCGCAAAGCGCAGCCGCACCGGGTTGTGGTCGCTGTATGCAAAGTCGGTGTCCAGGTTCTCGGCCGTGGCCTTCACGTTCGCCGAAACAATGAACCCGTCCAGCACCGTGGTATAGTTCACGCCCTTCTGCCAGGGGATGTCCGCCGTGCGGCAGGTGGGCACCTCGGTCTCGTTCTGCGCCGTCACAATCGAAAAGCCCTCGGCCAGATCGCTGTCCGTAAGCTGGAACACCCAGGCCGGGAACTGCTGCTGGCTCTCAAAGGCGGTGGGCGCCGTTTCGCCCAGCGCGTGGTTGAAGTCGCCCCCCACGATCACATAATTGCCCTTTGCGTATTCCTCGCTCAGCACGCTGTTCAAAAGCTCCAGCTGCCGGGCACGAATGGTACCCCCCGCGTCGTAGGCGGACATATGGCTGTTGATCAGCACCAGCTCCCTGCCGTTTTCCACCGGCACGCGCAGCACCGCAAAGCAGCGGTCCAGGTCTGTGAATTTCACAATAAAGCTGTCGTCCACCGGGTAGCTGCGCCGCTCGGCCCCCGCCACCTCGTGGCGGCTGAAGGTCAAAAGCCCCGCGTCCACCGCGCCGTGCGGGTCATTGAAGGGGTAAAACAGATACGCCGAGTGGAAGTTGTTCGCAAACACCGAGCCGTAGCCCGCCAGGCCCCGGCGCAAAAGCTCCGTCTGGTCCACCTTGTAGCTGCGGTCGGCCTTCACGTCCACCTCCTGCAGCAGCATAAAATCCGCCTGCTGCTTCTGCAGCACCTCCAGCGCGCCGTTTGTGTGTGCCAGCACGGCCTCTTTGCTGATGGCCTTGCCGTACTTGCCCTGCACGGGGGTGCCGTCCGCCATCACGCCGGTGTCCATAAAAAAGCTGTAGTCCGGCCCGTAGGCCCCGAACCCGATGTTGTAGGTCAGCGCGGTGTATTCCGTGCCCGCCGAAAGCGCGCCCGCCGCCGGGTCCTGCACCTCCAGGGCCGTGTGGTCGGGGATGCGGTAATACTGCCACTGCATATAGCCCACATAGCCGCCCACCGCCAGCACCAGCGCCAGCAGCAAAATGCCCAGCGCAATGAGCGCACGCCTTGCTCCCCTGTGTTTTTTCATGCTTTTTCCTCCTGTTGCGGCCCGGCCAGAGGCAAAAAAAGAGCAACCGAAACACGCCGTCGCTGGCGCCTTTCCGTTGCTCTTTGCTCTAACAGAAATGCCGGTAAAACCGAACCGTTTTCATGAACGGGCCGGTAGCCCGCACTTTTTCTATTGTTATTTTATGCCGTGGAGCCGGAAAAAGCAAGCCGTAAAGCGCCCCAATTTCGGGGCAAATCTTTGTGCAAATTCGCCAAAACCCGCGCGGGCAATTTGTTAATTGTTTCACGCTATTCCGGGCAAGCGGCACGGGCGGGGCCAGGCCCCGCCCGCGCCGTGGCAGCTCACAGCTGCGTCAGGGTATTGGTGCAGCTCATAATGGTAACCATCACCGCCATGATAATGCCCGCCAGGTAGGGGTTGCGGGTTTCCTTGAAGATCTTGCGCGAAACCACAGCCGCCAGCGGCAGGATAACGACCACGGGGAACAGCCAGATGCCAATGATGCTGCCGCCGAAATTGGGGAAGAACTCGTTGGGCAGGTGCCCGGTAATGCGGAAGCAGCTGTACATGACCACGATCATAATGGCACTGGCCAGGGCGTTGAACAGGGCGTTCACCGCCGTGTTCACCCAGGGCTTTTTGCCCATCTCAAAGTAGTTGTAGCTGTTGACCACAATGCTGTTGGGCACGTAGTACAAAAGGAACAGCGGCAGGTAGCACAGAATGATGGGCAGCTTGCTCACGGTGAAGGCTTTCAGGGTCAGCACCCACAGCCGGAAATCCGTCTTGAAGAAGAAGTCCGCCGCGAACACCAGCCCATAAGCGGCCGCCACCACAATGAGCGCCAGCAGAACGGTCAGCCCCAGCTTTTTGCCGCCGATCTTCACGCCGTTGGCCTGGCAGTCCGCCTTCACGCCAGTAACCTTGCTGCCGATCCAGACCAGCAGCAGCCCGAACAGGCCGCACAGGGCCGCCCACACACCGATGAACCAGGGCGGGGACTGATGCATGAACGAGGGCAGCATTTTGCCAATGGGGCCGTAGCCGAACATGTACACACAGAAGCTGAAGATGGTTGCCAGCGCGCTGCTGGCCCAGAACCACATCTTCGCCTTGCCGCTCAGGGCGGGGGCGGGCAGCACTTCCTTGTCGGCCTTCAGGCCCGCAAATGCCTTTGTGCCCACCAGGACCTTGGTCAGGCTGACCAGAAGGATCGCAATACCCACCAGGCCCAGGAAGTTGAAGGCCGCTTTCCACTGCCACACCTGGCTGGTGTAGGGAATGGCCTTTGGGGCCCCCAGCGCGTTGTCAAAGAATTCCAGGCTGGAAGCGACCACGGTGCCGGAGAAGTGGGCCCAAGGGTGAATCTGCTCCGGGTTGTAGATCACGCGGATGGCCTCCTGGCCGTCCACATTTTCTTTGTAAAGGGTGTAGCTGCTGCGGGCCTCCAGGCCCGTGGGGTCCTGCCCGAAATGCAGGAAAGACTGGGCCGTCGCCTGGTGGATATAGTCGCGGGGGGCGCTGCGGCTGCCGTCCGCCTGCTTGACCCGGTGGAAGAACTCGTCGTACTGGCAGGCCACGATGCCGGCGTCCCGGCTGCCGAACATGTTGTAATACTGGTCCTCGTCGTTCTTGTACACTGCGTCGTTGGAAACCAGCAGCGCCGCGGCAATCAGCGGCGTTTCGGCCTCGTTGTCCAGCAGAACGGCGGTGCGGCTGGCCAGCGCGCCGTTGGAATGCCCGGTCACGCCGATGCGGCTGGCGTCCACAAAGGGCAGGCCCGCCATCATCTGCACCGCGTCGTACATGCCGTTGGCGTTGTTCTCCGGCTTCCACCAGTCGCCGGCAGGCAAATCGTCAGAATTGCCGTGGCCGTACATGTCGATGGAAAGCACCACAAAACCGCGGCGGGCGTATTCCACATAGTTCAGATCCTGCATCTCGCGGTTGTTGTACCAGCCGTGGCTGCAAATAATGGTGGGCGCCGGGTTTTCCGCTGTGGCGGTGTCCGGCACAAAGAGCAGCGCGCTCATCTGGTGCCCGGAAGCCGTTTCAAACCGCAGGTCCTTCACGGTCACCCGGCCGAAATCGCTTTGGATAAGCGACGCCCCCAGTGCGCTGATCAGGCACAGCGCCAGGGCGATACACAGCCAAAACTTTGCCGACTTTTTGATCTTTTTCATGTTTTCCTCCTTTTGTTGATATAATGCGTACAAAAAAAGCGCATGGAAGCAACATTCCTTTGCTTCCCCGCGCTCTCTTTTCTCTGGCAGGGCCAGCCTTTGAACAAATGGGCCGGCAGCTAAAATTATTCTTATTCAAAACGAAATCATTCTATTCCAAAACGATTTTGCAATTTTATTATAGCCGTCCGGCCCGGTGCCCGTCAATTCACCAAATGTACACAATTTGGGCGCGAAGCTTTGTATACCTTGTCGTTTTTTAGCAACATTTCCTAAAATCACACAATATTTTCGCTGGATATTGACTATATTTTAACAAATATTGTGTTATAATGGGGCTATGTTATACTAAAAACCAGAAAGGGTGGATGGCCTTGAAACTGGAATGGCTCGGCGATGAGCGCAGCACCATCGAAGCAATTTTTCTGTGGAGCAACCATTATGCCCCGCGCTACAAAAAGCCCTTCCGCATCACCAACGAGGTGTGGCTGTCGGCCAGCGAGATCCAGGTGGTGGAATACCTTCTGGAAAACGAGGAGCTTCAGCTCAACATGGCCGGGGTGGCCCGGCGGCTGGGCATCTCGCCCAGCGCGTTCACCGCCATGGCTGCAAAGCTGGAAAAAATGGGCCTTGTGGAAAAATATTATCACGAGGGCAACCGCAAAAACTTGATCGTGCTGGTCACCGCGCAGGGCCGCTTCATTTACGGCGAATACGCCCGCCAGCTCTGCGAGCTGTGGCAGGCCCCGGTGCTGGACAAGCTCTCCCGCATCCCCGCAAAATACCAAACGCTGTTTGCCGAGGCGCTGCAGGGCATGGCCGGCGTCAGCGCCGGCTACCGCAAAACCGTTTCCCCGCGCACCCATTTAAAACGAAAAGAGAGGGCCGAATGAACGTTCGCTGCGTTCAGGTCCTTTTGGGAAACCGTTTAACCCAAAACAAAGAGCAACCGAAACACGCCGTTGCTGGCGTTTTAGGTTGCTCTTTGTTTTAACCGAAAACATCGGTCCTTTTTATATTGCATGGTGCTTTTTATGAAAAGCCGCTGTAATCCCTTTCACCCCGGCTCAGCAGTTTGGGCGGCCTCCCTGTTTGCAAGCTTTTATAAAGGCCATACATTTACCACTTTTTCGGCAAACCCGAACACATTTTCAAAAGGCAAGGCAGTTCCATCATCCAACACGGCCACTCCGCTGAAATACCCGAACACCTGGTGCTGCCCGGCAGGGTAGCCATCCTCCTCTTTCACCCCGGAATTGCGGTCCAATACCGGGGTAAAGGTCATATTCAATCTTCCATCGTTCGCAACAAATTCCCACGGTTGCGAATAACATTCTGCCGGTACCCTGTGCTTTAAATCACCAATTTTGTCGCCGGGAATATGGAATTCAATCTTATCAAATTTGTGGCACACCCCATCATAAAAAATCATATTTTCGGTGGCATATGCATCGCTGCCAAAACCGTGGCCTATATTGAAGCCAAAGGGGATTCCATTCAACCGGGTGCCGGCGCTTCCCCAATACCACTGGTTCACCGGTTCCCAAATGCCGCGCCCCCAATCATACGTGCCGAACGTATCGTGTTCTGAAAGCTCGTATCGCTGCCCCGCAAACTCTATCCAGCCACGGGCCGGCATACAGCACGCTTTGCAATTGTAATAAAAATAAAACGGGTCATTATACGGCACCGCCACCACCGTAAGATCTTTTGTGGGCAGGGTAAGGGCCAGCTCCAGCCGTACCGGGCCGGTTCCCCCAAAATCACTCATGGCGCCTTCAATGTGGCATATCCCGTTTTGGTATGTATAGCGCAAGCTTCCCTTTTCATGCTCCAGCGCTATATCCCCGAATGCCGTTCGTGGCAGATCCGGGGCTTGGCTCAAAAAAGGCAAATCCGCGCATATGGCACGCTTATTTTTATAATCCATAAAATGGATCGTAATGATCCGTGCCTGGCCCGCCCCCACCACCGTGGTCGCTATACCGTACCGTTCATTGCAAATTAAATAATACTCCCATTCCTTTAAGGCCGTACCTTTCGCGGTTACTGTGTCCGGGTTATAGTCCAGTATCATTTGGTTGGCCCATCCACCCTCGATCAAATAACCTTTACCATTTAATAAAGGATGATTGATTTCCAGCTTATGCTGCACAATGCCCCCACCTTTCTTCATTTCACAACCAGCAGATTTCCAGCGGCATTGATTTTTCGCCCATTCAACCGCTGCCGCCTCTCCTTGTCAAGCGGTTAAAGCCCCAGGTAGGCCTGTTTCACCTGCTCGTTGTTCAGCATCTCTTCTCCGGTTCCTTCCAGCATGATCCTGCCATTTTCCAGCACATAGGCTCTGTCCGCAATTTTCAGCGCTTGCCTTGCGTTTTGTTCAATCAGCAAAATACTAATGCCGATGGTATTCAGCTGCTTGATCGTTTTAAAGAGCTGCTCAATTACGAGAGGCGCCAGGCCAAGGGAGAGCTCGTCAATCATCATCAGCTTTGGCTCGCTCATCAGGCCCCGCCCAATGCTGATCATCTGCTGTTCACCGCCTGAAAATGTGCTGGCAATCCGGTTTTGATTTTTTTCAACCACGGGAAACAGTTCAAACACCCGCTCCAGATTGCGCTGCACCCGCTTTTGATCCCTGTGATAATGATAAGCTCCCAGCAACAGGTTTTCCCGCGCCGTCATCTCCGGAAAAAGTTGACGGCCTTCAGGCACCATGCAAAGTGCCTGTTGTGCAATGAGATGGGGTTGTTGATTTACCAGATTTTTGCCCATAAACTCTATTCTGCCGTTGCTTGCTTTGTTCAGGCCGCTCACGGTGCGCAGCAGGGTGGATTTACCCGCGCCGTTTGCCCCCACCACAACCACAAGTTCCCCTTCATCCACATGCAGGTTCACATGATCTAAAATGTGGAACCCGCCTAAAACAACGTCAAGATCGCTTATCTGAAGTACCATCATAGTCCTCCCCCAAATACGCTTTTATCACTTCCGGGTTGGAGGTGATCTCGTTCGGCGTGCCTGCCGCGATCATCTTGCCGTATTCCAATACATAAATTTTTGTACACAGGCTCATGATCACACGCAGCACATGCTCCACAATAAACAGCGTCACGCCCAACTCTTCATTGACCCGTTTGACCAGCAAACGCATTTCTTCCACCTCAGTGGGTACCAGGCCTGCAAACAGCTCATCCAGCAAAAGCAGTTCCGGCTGTGTAGCCAACGCGGCGGCAAGCTCGGCCCGTTTGCGTTCAAACATATTCAAACGGCTGACCTGCTGGTTTTCATGTCCTGCAAGGCCAACAAAAGCAATCTTTTCGCGCGCAATTTCCAGCGCTTTTTTCTTGCTGTGCTGGTGGCAATATGCCCCCATCAATACCGACTCTTCCAATGTGATATTGGCAAACAGCTGGGCTTGCTGGAACGTGCAGGCTATCCCCAATCGTGCAATTTTATATGTTTCCTTATGGGTGATCCGCTGATCATTGAAAAAAATATTTCCCTCATCAATGCGGTTAAAACCGCAAATGGATTTGAAAATTGTCGATTTTCCCGCGCCGTTCGGGCCAATCAAGCCCACAATACTGCCCTTTTCAATCTCAATGTTCAAATGGTCGTTTGCCACCAGCCCGCCAAAGCGTTTGGTTGCGTTATCAACCTTCAGCAACATGTTGCAAAGCTCCTTTCTCCTATTTAGCGGCCGATGCGTTGGTCGCGCTTGCCAGCACATTTTTGTTTTTTCCGCCCGTAAAGAAAGAAACAAGGCCCCCTGGACGTACCAATGCCACAACAATCAACACCAGTGCATAAATAATTACCGAGAAAGGCGCGAACTTACTGGGCATTGCTCCACGCACAAATTCGTCCAGAACAATCATGGTAACCCCAAGGCAAGGCCCCCACACACTTCCAATTCCCCCCACAATCGCTACCATCATAATCTTGAGCGAATAATCGCCTGAAAACACAGTGGCGTTGTTGCTCATCAGATGAAATGCATAAAAAGCGCCGCAGAGGGAGGCAATTACCGCGCTGAGAATTGTAGCCACAATGCGCCAGCCGCCGATATTGGACCCCAGCGCGCTGGCCAGCTGGGGGTTTTCCCGTGTGGTAATAAAGCTTGTTCCAAGCCGGCTGCGCCGTAAAAAAACATAAAAAATCATCGACAGTGCCGCCAGGCCCAGCGCGATACAATAAAGCGCGGGCTTCGGCAGTAAATATTCGCGGGGAAGCGAGATCCCCGAAGATCCGCCGGTAAGGGAAGACCATTGCAGCGCTAACGTATAAATGGTCTGCGACAAGCCGATCAGCGCCATAATAAAGTAAAGGTCTGATAGTTTGGAAGCAATTACCCCCACCAGGGTTGCCACCAAAACATTGGCAGCCAATCCCATTAAAACACCGGTAACCACATTTCCGCTGAAGCGGTTTAGCATGATGCTTATTCCATATACCCCTAAGCCGAAAAATACCGAGTGGGATACTGAAAACAAGCCCGCCATTGCGCCAATATTCCACGATTGGCCCAAGGCAATATACATCAGGGCCATCAGGCCGATATTCATAAGGCGGCGGTCGCCTGAAAAGGGAACACACACAATAAGCACAGCTGCCATCAGCATCAAAAGCCCTGTGCCCAGAACTTTTGCTTTGCCTCTTGTCGCCATCATTCCCTTAATTTTTTCAACCATAACTTATGTTCTCCTCGTTAAATACTGGACGCCACTTTTTTTCTGCTGCTGAAAATTCCATACGGGCGGATCAAAAGCAGTACTACAAACAGACCAAATAAAAGAGGATCATGAAACTGTGCCCCCAGCACGGTGGTGATAAGCGCACTGAGTACCCCTACAAAAATACCGGAAAAGAACGCTCCCCCCATGTTGCCAATTCCTGCGGACACACAAATAATAAAAGCCAATGTTTGGAAATAATTCCCTATGTCCGGCCGTGCGGAGTTCATAACCATAAGCATCATGCCGGAAACGCCGATCAACATATAACTCAGCGAAAAAGCCATATCCATTGTGCGGCGGGTATTAATTCCCATCGTAGCTGCAATGTCACTGTTTTGTACCACCGCACGGATCGCCTTGCCCGGCCAGGTGCGGTTAAGGAAAACGTGGAACCCCAGCAGCACAACCCCCGCCAGAACAAAGCATACAAGCTGAATGGAGCCCAGGCTGATGCGGTCGGTAATTTGAATGCGGTGTTCAAAAATGGCAAGATCGCGGGGGTAACTGGTAAAGAAAAATGTAACAACATTAACAAGGATCATCGAAACGCCCATGGTGCACAGGATCTGCGTACCGAAATTATTGCTGCGAAGCACCGTCTTCCGCAGTACAAACCCCATAAGGACATTGCACAGCAGCACAAATATCACTGCCACAGGAACCGGGAACCCCCACTCCTGGGTGGATGCATATGTAAGATACATCGAAACCATCAGGCAGGCGCCGTACGAAAAGTTGGCAAATTTCAATGCCCCCGACTGAAAGGTAAACGCACTGGAAAACAAACCGTATACGCCGCCCACCAGAATACCGTTTAGGATAACGGCAATATAAGCCGATGCGGTCATGAACTTCTCCTCCAAAAGGTGCCGGAAAACAGCCAACGCTGCACCGGCAAAGTTTGTCAATCTGTAATTCCACTTACGGGGCGGCCGCGTTTATCTGCGGCCGCCCCCTCAAGCAGAAAGCGCAAAAATTACTCGGTCCAGGGAATTTTCGGCGTGCTGGTCTGCAATTCTTCCGGGAACACGCAGTACAGCTCGCCGTCGACCCACTGGTTGATCTGGAATTTGTCCGCGCGGATGTTGTTATTCAACTCGTCAAACTTCACACCCCAATACCAGGGCAGCTCGCCATAATCCAGGTCCATCTCTTTTAAGGTCTGTGCCAGCAAGGCGGTATCCTCCCATTGAGCAGGATCTACCTTCTCCAACACCTTGGCATACAGCATCACGCCTCCATAAGCCTGCAGCGCATGAGCCAGCGGCGTCCAGCCGTAGATCTCCGTATAGTCTTCACGGAACTCTTTAATGCCCTTTGCCATATCATCAGGAATGGCAGAAGTTACATACGATTGTGTAAGCACCCCATTTGTTATTTCATTTCCCAGGTCGGCAAACACAGGCGTATCATAATAAATGCCTGCGCCAACCGTCACAGGGGGGTGATACCCCATCTCATACATCTTTTTTTGGAAAGGAGTGCCGTCAATGGGCAGCTGGAACGGGACCAAAATATCGTATTCCGTATTTTGCAGCTTCGTAATAATAGGCACAAAGTCCTTTGTGTCAATGGGATAAGATTCTTTTAAAACGATCTGAACTCCCAATTCCTCCGCGCGATTGATAAACGGGGTTGCAATAGATTCCACCGATGTGCTGGTCACCACGGCAATTTTCAGTTCCTCGGCCGATTTTCCCAGGTAGGTTTCGCCAATGCCCACACATTGATCCAACGTGCCGCCCGAGAAGCCGTCCACCCGGGCGCCGGTGCGGAAGAAATACTCACTGGGGCCCTGAATCAGGTCATAGTCCCAGCAAAGGCTCATATACAACACTTCCATGCTGTCGCACATGGTGGCAAAGGTGCGGTCCGCCAAACTGCCATAACCGCTTAAAAATACCCTGGCGCCTTCGTTGTACAGCCGTTCAAATTCAGAAATGGTAGCATCCTGATTGGGGCCGTCCGCTACCTGCATTTCAATCTTGCGGCCATTGATTTCACCGCCCAAATGCTGAATTGCCAGCTCTGCGCCATTTTTGTACTCTGCGCCGCCAAACGTTTCTGTGCCGGTAAGTGTCGTGATCATGGAAATTTTGAAGGGGGGCAGCTCCGCCGGATCCTGTGCCGCACCATTCTGCCCGCCGCCCCCGGAAACCGGTGCAGACGTTTGGCTGCCGCAGCTTACAAACGTAAGTACCATACATAACGCCAACAGCATCGCAATTCGTTTTTTCATTTCTTTCTCCTCCTGTTTAAGTTTCTCTTTGTTATCTCACCTGGCCGCCTGCCGCAGGCTGTCTACCTTTTGCCACAAGTCGTCAGCCTGCTTTGCCCAGGTGTCAAAACCGTCCATGGTCCGCGGAAACGCCAGATAATGCTGATATAATTTTTCGCCCGCCATAAAGCCATCCATCAAACGCTGTACCGCCCCCATCGAAAGTGCCCCGCTCTGTATTCCCTTTTTAAGGCTCTCCTGCATGTCCACAGGGGTTGTTTCATCGTCCCCTTTAAAAACAATACTGTTGGCAAATTCGTAATCATTTTCCTCCGGGGTGGTGTCCAGCGCGCCCGACTGCGCTGCAAACCTCTGCGCAAAATAAGCGCCCTGCTGCTGCATGTAGCGTGTGTTTACCTGCCACACTGATTCCGCTGTCGGATAGGCTTCATTTTGCATTGCCCTGCCAAATTCCTGCGCTGCAATCTCGCACTGAAGCCAGTGGGCGGTAATCCCTTCGCCATTCCATGGCTTGGTAACACAGGCAGCGTCGCCTAATGCCACAAACCCGTCTGCCACAAAAGAATAAGGCGCCCTATGAGCTGGCACAATGCCTTTTTCAATGTGGTGCAGGCTGTGGGGCGGCATGGATACCATTCTTAAAAAGCCTTGATAATTTTCTTCCGCTGTTTCAAACGAGCCGCCGGCGCCCACGCCAAAAATGGCGCCCTCCGGGTCGGTGGACGGGGCGGCCCATGTTTTGTAGTACGGCCAACTGGTGCTTAATGTAACCCTGTCCCGCTCTGGATCAGCCAGCTTTATATAGTGCAGCACCACATGATATTTATCCGCTGGTTCCACCACAAAAGTTTCCACACCATAACTTTCAGGCAGTCTGGTTCGCACAACTGCATCAATGCCGGAACAATCGGCCACCAAGCGCGCCTTTACGGCAAAGCGCTCACCGTTATTACACAGCACCGCGCCCTGTATGCGGCCTTGCCCATCAAACAACAGTTCCTGAAACTTCGTTTCAAACTGTATTTTTACCCCCTGGCGCTCTGCCCAGGCCCGTAATTTCCGAACATACTGCGGCAAATGCATCACACTAACCGGGGTATGAAGCTTTTTGGGATGTCGATCCAGCGCCGAGCGGGATACGCTGTAGGTAAAATTTTGTACGAACGCCTCGTCATCCGCGTCAGGCCGGGGAACCCCAAACCTTTCAAAGCAATCCATATCCAGGTGAAAAATATCCAGTCGGGTGCCCCAGACATTTTCCGAATCTTTTTCAGCCACCAACACCCGATAGCCCTGCTTTGCCATACGCTCCGCAAAATAAAGTCCCGCCGTACATCCTCCGATTACTAACACGTCATAAGAGTCCTCCACGCCTTTTAACGCCTCCTTTTATAAATTTGGTTTCAGGGGGATCCATTTCATCCTTTCTCCAGATTTAAAATTTTATGTGAAAAAAATTCATCTATTTTTCCTAATTCAGGGCATAAAAAAGCACAGGGAAGCTGAATTCCTTCGCTTCCCTGCGCACTCTTATCTCTGGCAGAGTCTGGCCGTGAACCCTCGGTCAAAAGTCATATATTTTAATGATAAGATATTCTTTTTGCATTAACCGTGGTAACTATGTTTTTTATGATACGCTCCCCAATTATGTTTGTCAATCGACAAAATTATACAAGTTTCACATTTTTTCTTGTAAAACATGTGGATTCGTCATAAAATTAACGATTTTTGCTTTTCACTTTTTCTTTACATTTTTCTATATTTTGTTATAATTAATCGCAAAATAATCCTTAAAAAGCACTTTCGGGTTTTAACTATGAAAGGAATACCAAAATTGCAAAATGAAATAATATCTGCTTTTGAAAACTCCCCCATCATCATCGCCATCAAAGACGACGACGACCTTTCTGCCTGCCTTTCCTGCGACAAAAAGGTCGTGTTCGTTTTATACGGCTCGGTCATCACCATCCCCGCCATCGTGGCCCGCTTAAAAGAGGCCGACAAAGCTGTTTTTGTGGACATCGACCTGCTGGACGGCCTTTCGGCCCGCGAAGCTGCGGTGGACTACCTGGCCCGCAGCACCGCGGCGGACGGGATCGTCAGCACCAAAGCGCCCCTGGTGCGCCGGGCGGCCGCGCTGGGCCTCGCCACCGTGTACCGCACCTTTTTGCTGGACAGCATGGCCCTGCGCAGCCTGCAAAAAACGGCCGTGCAAAGCGGGGCCGACTTTGTGGAGATCCTGCCGGGGGTCATGCCAAAGCTCATCGGCCGGCTTGCCGCGGCGCTGGAAAAGCCGCTGATCGCCAGCGGCCTTCTGGCCGACAAAGAGGACGTAATCGCCGCCCTCTCGGCGGGCGCCGCCGCCATTTCCAGCACCGACCGCGCCGTGTGGGAGCTGTGAACCCTTGAATACCAAAAAAGCCGTGCCGCGGAACGAAAAATCCGCGGCACGGCTTTTTTGTGTGGTTTTGGGGCCGCAGCCCCGCCCTTCGCGGCGGCCGGCAAAAGCGCCCTACCCGCTTTGCCCCGGCCCGCCGCCCTCTTCGCGCCCGCCCTGCTTCAGGTAGGCCCGCACGTCCTTCAAAAACGCGGCCACGATCAGCACCATCACCACCGAGATCGGCAGCGCCGCAATGATCGAAACGGACTGCAGGCTGTTCAGCGAATTTTGGGCAAAAATCAGCCCGATGGGAAAAATAATAAACACCACCGCCCAGAACGCCCGCACCCCTTTGGGGGGCACCGCGCCGGGCTTCAGCCTGCGGCAGGAATACATCGAGATCACCATGGTCAGCGAGTCAAAGGTGGTGGAATAGAACGCGCACATGGTCAGGATCAGCAGCACCAGCGCCACCGCGGGCAGGGGCAGGGTGCCAAAAATATCAATGATGACCTGGGGCATCGCGGCGCCCCCCGCCAGCTGCCCCAAAACGTCCAGCCGGCCGTGGGTCTGCAGCCCCAGCCCGTAATTCCCAAACACGATGAACGAGGTGTAGGTGCCCGCCAGCCCGCTCAAATACGCCCCCAGCACCACATTGCGGATGGTCCGCCCCTTGCTGATGGTGCCGATAAAAAACGGGGTCGCCACGCACCACACCATCCAGTAGGCCCAATAGAACACGGTCCAGTTCTGCACAAACCCGGTCTGGCGCAGCGGGTCGGTATAGGTGGCCAGCCCGATAAAGTTCTGGGCCAGGTTGCCCAGCGCCGCCACGCCGGTCTCCAAAATATAGCGTGCCTGGCCGCCCGCCAAAAACCATACCAGCAGCGCCCCGAACAGCCAGATGCACAGCTTTGCCGCAAACACGATGCCCTTAAAGGAGAACAGCACCGCCACCGTGTACAGCACCGCAATAAACACCAGCACCGCCACCGTCAGCCAGGTCGTGGCCGGCAGGCCGGTGATATGGCTGATGGCCTGGCCCAGCAGGGGCGTGGCCAGCGAAAAGGTGGTGGCGGTGCCCGCCAGCAGGGCAAACACGGCAATCAGGTCGATCACCCGCCCCCAGGCGCCGTCCACCCGGCGGCCCAGCAGCGGCCGGCAGGCTTCGCTGAATTTTTGCTTTTCCCGCCCGCGCACCTGCAGCATAAAGGCAAAGCACACCGCCAGCACCACATAAAAGCTCCAGGGGATCGGCCCCCAGTGAAAGATCGGGTAGGTCGAGGCCCAGTCCTGCATGGAGCCCAGCTGGGCCACCCGGTCCTCCTGGGCATAAAGCGCCCATTCAATGAACGAATAATACAGGATGTCGGCCGCCATGGTGCTGGTAAAAATCATCGCGCCCCACTGGAAGTTCGTGTATTCCGGTTTTTCCGCCTGCCCCAGCCGGATGCGCCCGATCCTGGAAAACGCAAAAAACAGCGATACCCCCAAGCTTGCCACGCCGAACAGCAGGTAATACACCCCCAGGTTCTCGCCCAAAAAGCCGCGCACGCCGTCCACTAGGGCGGTGGTGCGCTGCGGCAGGGCAATGAACAGCACGCACAGAACGCTCACGATCCCCAGCGGGATCAGCATGGAGAACAGGTCCAGGTCCTGAAAAAGCTTTTTCTTCTTCACAAAAGCGCCTCCTCCCTCTCGCCCACGCCCCCCAAAAGCTGCGCCTGCTGGGCCGCCAGCGCGCTGAACGCGCGGGCATAGCCGTACTGCTGCGCCTCGTAGGCGTCGTAGTCCACGCCCATCTGCTTTTTGTACTCGCACCAATAGCTCCACAGCAGGCCGCTGGCCGCCATGTACGCATAGGTTTTAAAGCGGGTCACCCGGTCCGCCGTTCCCTGGTGATACAGGCGCAGCGTGCGCTCCACACCCGCCTGGTCGTAACCGGCATAAATGCAGAACATGGCGGGGTCAATGTCGGCGTCGCACATGGCGGCATACTCCCAGTCGATCAGGGTCGCGCCCCCGGGGCCGATCAAAAAATTGTCCTGTACCGGGTCGATGTGGCACAGCGTCCGCCTCTGCGGGCAGCGCTCCAGCAGCTCCCGCAGCCCCTGCACGGCCGCAAAGGTGTGCCGCCAGTCCGGAAAGGGCAGTTCCCGGGTGCCGGTCAGCGCCACATAATCCTCCAGCTTTTCATACACGTCAAAGTGGTGGCCCACCCTCAGCTCCATACCGTGCATGCGCCGCAGCAGCTCCATCGCAGCCTGCACGTCGGCGGCGCAGCCGGGGTCGCAGTTGTGCGCGCTCTCAATGTAGCGGGTGATCTTGTACCCCAGCTCCGGGCTGAAAAACAGCACCTCGTCCGAGATGCCGCGCCCCGCCAGCGCCTGGTATACCTCATACTCCTGCCTGCGGTCCAGCAGCGAGGCGGTGCCCTCGCCGGGGATGCGCAGCAGGCATTCGCTCCCATTCAGGGCAAAGCGCACCAAATGGTTGGTCATGCCCTTTGCCAGGGGCTGCACCCGCCCGCAAAAGCTCCCCGCGCCCGGCTTCAGCAGCCCCCGCGCCTCCAGCGCGGCCATTGCGTCCCGGGCCTGCTGCCCGCCGCAGCCGGTAATTTTGCTCACAAGCGCCGGTCCCGCGCCGTGATATTGGATCGCCACGGCCAGGGCCAGCCATTCCAGCGCCTGCATATGCGCCACCTCCTGTTTTGCGCAAGCGCCCCCTGGGCGGCTTTTCCCAGGGGGCGCCAAAAAATCTTATCGCTCACAACAGCCGATTCAAAAGCGCCCGTGCCGCGGCCTTTGGGGGCGGCCGGCGCGCCTGTGCCAAAAGCAGCCTCCTCTTTGCGCGGCTTTTGTCACGCCTGTTCCTGCTTGTGGGCCAGCACCATCTGGTAAAAGCGCTGGGCCACCTTGCGGCAGGCGATCAGCTGTTCCATCTCGTCCTGCTCGTTCGCCCCGTAAATCCCCACCTCAAAATCGGCGGGCAGGTCCAGCGGCGCCTTGGCCACCCACGCTGCAATCTCCTCCCAGTCCATGGTGCCGTGCCCCCGCGGGTCCATGGGCACCCAGTGGCTGTCGTGGGCCAGGATCTCGTTGTCGTCCCCCGCCAATTCCTCTGGAATGGACGCGTTCTCCTGCAAATGTGTGGCGTACATCCTCTGGTAATATTTGCGCAGGAAGTAGTTGTGATCCTGCCGGCATTGCAGGGTGGCGTGGCCCGAGTCAAAGGTAAAGCCCAAAAAATCTTCCGGGTAACGGTCGAACATGCGCTCAAAGGTCTCGTCCTGCAGCTGCCAGGGGGTAACGATCAAATTTTCCAGCGCCACCCGCACGCCCGCCGCGCGGGCATAGGGTTCCAGCTCGTCGAACGAGCGGTAGACCTGCCGGAAGTAATCCTCCTTGTCCTGCGGGCTCTCCTCAAACAGCTTCCAGGGCTGCTGCATGTGCAGCACCATCACCCCCGCGCCGATGTGGCTGCAAAGGTCCACCCGGTTTTTCAAAAGCTCCACACCGGCCAGCCGGCAGTACTCGTTGGTGGAGGTGTAGTCCTTGCGGATGTCGGTCAGGCGGTAGCGGTTGCGGAACACCTTTTTCCCGTCCTGCACAATGGTGCGCACGCCGCCCTCCGAGGCATGGATGCTGTGGGCCTTCACCCCCAGCCCCCGCAGAAGATCCCGCGCCTGGAACATCTCGCTGGGGCTGTACAAATATTCCCCCTCCCAGTCGTGGATCCACTGGGTGTGGGTGAAGCCCGCCTTTGCAATGTTGGTCACCTGGCGCTCGATCTCGGCCCAGCTGTGCCGGTCATTGTTGTAATCGCTGTTTACCGAACTAAGCAACTCTTGCATGTCTTTTTCGACCTTTCGTTCAAAATCAGGCCTCTGCGCCCTCGGCCTGGGCCGCGGCAATGGCCTTCGCGTTCATCCTGCGCAGCACCAGGCCGCACGCAAACCCCACGAGCGACAGCACCGCCATGGCAATCCAGCACTGTTGATACCCCTTCAGCGGGGTGGCGGTGCCCACATATTTGTCCACCATGTTGCCCGAAAGGGTGTACAAAAAGATCTCAGGGGCGTAGGTAACCAGCGAAATCACGCCGGAGGCCGTGCCCGCCAGGCGCTTGGGCACCAGAACCTCGTCGATGGTGGAGAAGTACAGCGCCTTGATGCTGTAAAGGCACAGGCCGTAGCAGATAAAGTTCGCCACAATCAGCGGAATGGCCGAGGGCCCCGCCGGGATCAGCACATACAGGCTGGCAAAAGCCGCCATGCCCACAAAGGCATACTGAATAAAGCGGATGCGGCTGCCCACCTTGTCGGAGATGATGCCCGCAATAAAAGCGCCCACCATCATCATAAAATAGGTGCGGATAACCGAAAGGTTTGCCACCACCTCGTTGCTGATGCCAAAGCCCTCCGACAGATACGCGGTGATGTAGCCGTGGAAGATCAGCGCCGAGTAGTTGCAGATGCCCAGCATGCCGCACAGCCACACGCGGGGCATTTTTGCCACCTCGATGAAGTCCTTCCGGTTCAGGGGATTGGCCTGCTTTTCGGTTTTGGCAACAGGCTTGTCGTCCTTCATAAAAATGGCTGCCAGAACGCCGGCCGCCACCAGCAGGATCGAATAGTAGAGGATGGCGTTGCGCATGCCGCCCACCTCATCGGCCGCCATGCCGAACACCGCCACCGAACCAAAGGCCACCACCGTACCCATCAGGCCGCGGCCGCCCTCCAAAAAGCCGAACAGCTTGCCCTGTTCCTCGGGCCCGCCCAGGTTGTTGATGCTCTTCACCATGGCCGCCCAGAAGGTGAACACCGTGGTAATGGCAAAGATGGCGTGAATGATCATCAGGGCGGTAAAGCCCGGCAGGGTCCAGTACCAGAAGCCCGCCAGCGCGGTGCCGATGCAGGACACAATGATCAGTTTCTTGGAGCTGAATTTGTCGGCCAAAATGCCGCCGGGGAAGTAACAGATAAAGTTCACGATGCCGTAGGCGCTCATCAGCATGCCAAGCTGGGTCTTGGTGGCGCCGGTGGCCTGCTGCAGCGGGGCCATGTAGGTTTCGCGCAGGTAGGGCAGCTTGGTAATCAGGCCGCCCGCAATGGCCACGATGATCAGGGTCATCCACTTGACCCAGGCAGAACTCTTGTTTTTACTCATACTCCGATTCTCTCCTTTACTTATGGGATTCCGCACAGATAAGAGCGAGAGCCTTTCCCTTTTGCAGGCTTGCCGGCCAGCCTAAAAAAGCAAAGATGGGCCACAAAGCACATCCTATGCCCTGTGACCCATCTCTCAACTCTTTGGGATAAACACATTGTAGCGATATGGAAATAAATTGTCAACGAAATATTAAAACTTTGTTAAATCTATATAAAATCCATGTTAAATTACTGATAAACCAACCAAATCCTTCGACACTTTTTTGTGCAAATGTGTTATAAAATTAACGTTTTTACCCTTCTTTTCCCAAATTGCCTTCCCTCTTCCTTCCCCCTGCCGCTTCCTGTTTTCTCCGCTCGGGCAGCACATAAAAAGCGCCCGCCGCTTCAATGGCGTTGATGGTCTGGCGGCTCACCCCCACCGCCTCGGCCAGATCCTTTTGGGTCATGTCCCGCGCGGCACGGGCGCTTTTAAGCGCCAAATTGCGGCTCACGGCATCCCCTCCTCTCTTGCTTTCAAGTATACCTTTATTTTTAAAAAAGTCAAGTATATTTTACATTTATTAAAATATACGCGTCTTTTTGTATTGCTTTTTCTGCACTGTCCGGCGGAACCGGGGGCGCGTTTGCCGGCAAAGCATAAGAAAAGCGGGCCTGGGGGCCTGTGCAAGCGGGAGGGCATTCTATCCGCGGCAGCCTGCCGCCCTGCCGCCGCATCCTTCCAGCGTGCACCGCAGCAAAAAACAGGTGTACAAAATATCTTGTACGCCGCAGGCGTATAAAGCGATTTTGAACACCTGTTTTGAA
>OFOK01000502.1_pt1 | contig 39013 bp, 32 predicted proteins | sample 1542001 | NCBI WGS metagenome assembly OFOK01 (sample SAMN04209242, study PRJEB22552) | human gut metagenome | biome: gut; material: feces | host: Homo sapiens | place: USA: Oklahoma
AGAAGTATTTTCTTCGCCGCACATGTCGCCGAAGAAAATGATCGGACTTTCTTTCACCGCGCCATTGGCGAAAGGCTGCGAGGCATTTTGACCTTTGACATACGAGGGGCTCCGGCTTCGGCCGGAGCCCTTTTGTTTTGGCGCGCAAAAATGTGTTATTTCTGCGCGGAAATATGCCGATTGTGCAGAGCGCATGTAAATTCGCGGCCGAAATGCTATATTTCTTCCATGAAGGAACGGAGCGCGCGGCGCGCTGCTCCGCGAGAGGGAGAGAGATCACAAGTGGCCGAAGTATTGAACATATGTATCGTGGACCCCAGCACGATCTGGCGGCACACGGCGAGAGAGATCCTCTGCCGGGAGCTGGACGCCAATGGGGTGCGCGCGTGTGTGGATGAATTCTACGCGCCGGAGTCGATGACGTCCGACGGCGGATGTGCGTACTACGACGTTGTGCTGGCGGATATTTCCGACCGGCAGACGCGGGAGCAGTATTTGCGCTTTTTCCGGGACCTGCGCCTCACGAGCCCGCAGACGAAGCTGATCTTCCTGTCGGCAGATCCGCTGGCAGCGCTGGATGTGTTCGAGTGTGACCCGGATTACTTTGTCTGCAAGCTCGAGATGGAGACGCGCCTGAGCGCCGCCCTGCGCTTTGTGCTGCGTCCGTGCGGCGGGGAGCTTGGACCCTGCCTGATCGTGGGCTCGCGCGCGACGCGCCATGTGCTGTCCATGCGCGAGATCCTGTACTGCGAGCATGCGCAGCGCCAGACGAAGATCGTCATGACGACGCGCACCGTGACGTGCTCGGAAAAGCTCAACGAGATCTATGGGCGGCTCGATCCCGCGGACTTTGTGCAGACGCACTGCAGCTTTCTGGTCAATCTCAGCTATGTCAAGGAGCTGCGGCGCTCGTGCGTCGTGCTGCGCAACGGCGTGACCATCCCGCTCAGCCGCGCCAACTATGCCCGCGTCCGCCAGGCGCTGGCGCAGCACCTTTCGCACGCGCTCGGGGGCGAGCGGCCGCTTTTTACGCTGTCCGAGCGCTGACGCCGCCGCGGCGGATCTTGCCCGGAGATCTGTGCGGCCGCTCTTTTGCGAGGAGCGGCTTTGTGATTGCAAAAAAGAAACACTTTTTGGCAGCGGGCACGGCCTGACTGCAGCGCACGCGCTGTCCGCAAGAGGTGGGCAGCGCGTGTGTTTGCAGCGAGAAGTATTTTCTCCGCCGCATATGCTGCGCTTGAAACGTTCCGCCTGTGATCTGTCAACGGTGGAGAACAGAAACAAAACGGTTACAAGAAATGGCGCTTATCTCACGCATGATAGTTAATGATGGCGAAAAAGTGGATAAAAGTGCAGATGTGCCCACAAAGCGCATAGAAAATGGTAGCATCGACTGTGGATTGTTGGGGAATTTCCGATTTTTTGCCGACATTCCCGAAATGATAAGGAGCGCAGACGCATGGCAAAACTGAAGGTAAAAACGACGCAAGAGCAGACCGTGGAGATCCGCGCCAGTCTCTCCCTGAGTGAGACATTTTTAGAGGCCGAGGCAAACGCGATTGCCTCCGGACGTTTTTCATGTTTTTTGCGGCTGAAAATGCGCCGCCGCCGCTCCGCATTGTATGTGGCGCCGGCCAGCCTGACACTGGATGCGTATCTGGCAAACGGGCTGACACGCACGGCGTTTCTCAACATCATCACGCAAACGGCCGCAGCGATCCGCGCGGCGGAGCGCGCGCATTTCAATCTTGCCAATCTGGAACTGGATACACGCTACACGCTGGTCAATGCGCTCAGCGGGCAGCTCTATTTTCTGTATCAGCCGATCCGAAGCAGCCGGCAGCAGAACCGCAATGGTTTTTTGCGCGAGGTGTGCAGCAGGAGCACGTTCCCGACGGAGGCGGACATGGACTTCCTGCGCACGTTTGAAGAGCTGGTCTCGCGTCCGCGGACGGTCACGACGCAGGAGCTGGAGGCCTATGTGCGCAGCTACAGCGGCAAGCGGGAGCCGGCTGATCCGGTGCAGACGGGCAGCGGTGTCTCCGTGCCGTTTGTCGTGCCGCCGTTTCAGAGTCCTGCGCCGATCCCGCCGTGGGAGATGGCCGATGCGCCTGCACAGACACCGCCGTGCCCGCAGCGTGGTACGCTGCCATTTCGGCAGCCTGATGGGATGCAGCCCGGCACGCAGCCGCTGCGTCCGGAGGAGCGCGGACAGGTTGCGGAGCTGCTTTGCCGCAGAACCGGCGTGCGTACACAGATCGCGCAGCAGGTGTTCCGTATCGGGAAATCCTGCACTGCGGCAGATCTTTGCGTCGATGACAACCCGACAGTCAGCCGCCGCCATGCGGAGATCCGGGTGCGCGACGGCGCCTGCTTTCTCGTCGACCAGAACTCCACCAATCACACCTATGTGAACGGCGAAGAGCTTGTGCCGCAGACGGAGTGCTTGCTCACGGAAGGCTGTGTGATCCGTTTTGCAGACGAAGAATTCATTTATCAGATACGGCGAGGGTGAACAACATGAGAGTGATCGCAGCGGCAGAAACGGATGCCGGTATTTGCAAACCGATCAATCAGGACGGCTATTGCATTAAGATCGCACAGACGCCGGCCGGACAGGTCGCGCTGGCGGCTGTCTGTGACGGCATGGGCGGTCTGGAAAAGGGCGAACTTGCGAGCGCGACGGCCGTGCGGGCGTTTTCCGCATGGTTCGATCAGACGTTGCCGGGGCTGCTTCCGGAGCTGGACTGGATGCGTGTCTCCGAGATGTGGAGAGCCATGATCCACGACGTCGACGTGCGGCTCCATGAATACGGCGCCGCGCATGGACTGGAGCTCGGTACGACCGTGACGGCGATGCTGATTTACGGCGGAAAGTACCTGATCGCCCATGTGGGCGACACGCGCGTGTATGAAGTGGGCGGTGTGCTCCGTCAGCTGACGGAGGATCACACCGTGGTCGAGCGCGAGGTGCAGGCGGGTCTGCTGACGCCGGAGGCGGCGGAGCTGGATCCGCGGCGCAATGTGCTGCTGCGGTGCGTGGGAGCGTCCGACCAGACGCAGCCGGATATTTTCGGCGGCGATCTGGATGTGCACGCCTGCTACCTGCTCTGCTCGGATGGCCTTCGGCACGTGGTGCAGCCGCAGGAGCTGCGGGAGTACACCCGTCCGGATCGGATGCTGAGCGAGCAGACGATTCACACAAGTCTGCGCTATCTGATCGATCTGGCGAAATACCGCGCCGAGCAGGACAATATCACCGCGCTGCTGCTGCGCGTGCAAGAACAGGATGCGTGACATATGCCGATTGAGAAAGAAGTCGTTGAAAAAGAATGGATTGACGGAAAGGAACGGATCGTCTTAAACGGAGATATCGTCCTCTCGGAGCGCATTAGTGACGCCGGCAAGATGTCCAACGGCGTTTACCTGGCCACGGGACGCCGCCTGGATAAAAACTGGGCGGTCAAGGTTGTCAACAAGACCCCGAGTGAGAACGGGGTCAACTATGCCGAATGCGTCCGTGACGAGGCGCGCGTGCTGCGCAAGCTGGAGCATCCGTCTATCGTCCGCGTGACGGACGTTTTGCAGGATCAGCAGGCAGTGTACGTCGTGATGGACTACATTGAGGGCGAGACACTGCAGGAGCGCGTCATGCGCGAGGGGCCGCAGCCGCAGGAGCTGGTGCTTGAATGGGCAAAGCAGATCGCCGATGCGCTCGGTTATGTGCACTCGCAGTTCGGCGATGACGGGATGCCGCTGGTGCACCGTGACCTGAAGGCTGAGAACATCATGGTTCGGCCGGACAACTCCGTGCGCGTGATCGACTTCGGCATCGCGCACATCGCCGGCTTCGGCACGAAGGGCTACGCTGCGCCGGAGCAGTGCGAAAGCGCAGACATTGCCGAGGTCGACGGCCGCGCGGACATTTACGCCCTTGGCATGACGATGCATTTTCTGCTGACGGGGCAAGATCCGCAGGCGCCCGATTATCAGTATCTCCCGATACGCGAATGGGATCCGACGCTTCACGAGGGGCTGGAGAACATTATCGAGCGCTGTGTGCAGCAATCTCCGGATGACCGTTTCCAGACGTGTGATGAGCTGCTGTATGCACTCAACCATTATGAGCAGGAATCGAATGCGTTCCGCGCACGGCAGAAAAAGAAGCTGGTCACGGCGCTTGCGACAGCCGGCACGGGCGTGCTGCTGCTGCTTGTGGGCCTGGGCGCATTCATCGCCGGAAAAGCGGACGTGCGCGCAAACTACGAGCGGCTCGTCAATGCGTCGTCTTACGGATATGCGCAGTGTCAGGAGGCGATGGAGTATGACTCCACGCGGCTTGAGGCGCTCAACCGCCTTGTTGACAGCTACGAGACGCAGGGTGTATTCGATCTCGAGCAGAGCAAAGAGCTGACACAGGCGTACAACGAATATACCGGCGCGAAGAACACGCCGGAATATCTTGAGACGTGCTTTCAGATCGGCACGCTGTACATGAATTTCTACACGGAAAACGGCAACCAGTCGCTGCTGGCGTGTACGCGCAAGGCGTATGACTATTTCGAGCAGATCGAAAATGCCGGCGACGGGAAAAAGCTGAGTCGTTTTGAGCATTCGTCCGCCGCGCACAACTACTATGTGATCTCGAAGTTTTACAAGGAGAGCGGCGGTCTGAAGCTGGAGACACGGCGCAGCGCGCAGGATCTGGAGCAGCTGCTGGGCGCGTTTTCCGGCTGCATGGATTATCTCGACACCGTCATGCGCTCCGGGCAGGAGGAAGACTGCCTGCGGCAGTGCATGCGTCTGGCGGACGCGGTCAACGAGCTGCGCAGCGAGTGCTGTGCCAGCGGCGTGGACCAGTCGGTGCTGGTCTCGCTGCTCACGCGCATCCAGACGCAGGAGACCGCCATATCGCTCTCGCAGCTGCAGGATATGCGTGCCCGCGCGCTGGATACCGTGGCGGCATATCTGGAAAATGTGGCCGTGACGTATTCGAGTCGTGGGGAGGCGTAGGGAACATGAGTCTGCATAGCGTATACAACATTGTCGCGTTGGCCGCGTTTGCCTTGGGTGCTGCGGCGCTGATCACGGCGGCGATCCTGTTCGTGTCGCAGCGGCTCTGGGAAGTGATGAGCGACCGGCGCAAGCGGCCGGCGTCTGCACACAGAACCGGCAGTCACACCGCAAAAGCGCACACGCCGCCGCAGCCCGTGGGCGGGTGGAACACGACGGCGCTCAACCGGAGCGCGAATGCTGCCGATGGCACGATGCCGATGAATGGGCAGGCAAACGTCACCCCGGGCACGATGCCGATGAACAGTCAGGCAAACGTCGCCCCGGGCACAAGGCCGATGAACGGTCAGGCAAACACCGCAAACAGTACGACGCTGCTCAATTCGCAGGCGGATGTCGCAGCCGGCACGACCATGCTCAAAACGAAGCCAGCCGCACCTCCGACCGCATCCGGCGGCACAGTCCCGCTCAAGCCCCCGACGGCATCCGGCGGTACAGTCCCGCTCAAGCCCTCGACCGCATCCGGCGGTACAGTCCCGCTCAAGCCTTCGACGGCATCCGGCGGCACAGTCCCGCTCAAGCCCCCGACGGCATCCGGCGGCACAGTCCCGCTCAAGCCTTCGACTGCGCCCGGCGGTACAAACCCGCTCAAAGCGCCCCCGACCGCGCCCGGCGGCACAACCATGCGCAGAGTGACCCCCGGCGCATCGGCAACGCGCGTGCGGCGCACGCAAGACGCAGTCTCGGCGCACGTGCTCGGCGTGTGTGCCACGCAGCCGGCCGCCGTACCGGCCCGACCGAACCGGAGCGAACCGCCGGCGGCGTTTCGCATCGTGAGGGATGAAGTGGTCGTGCACACGAGCGAGGTGATCTGATGCAGACGACACAAACGACAGGCGCGCGCCTGTATGCGGTGCTGGGGCTGCTGTTCGTCTCGAGTGCGATGGTGCTGTTCCTGCCGTTCTTCCCCCCGGGACTGCAGTGGCTGTTTGCCCTGCTGTTCTGGGCGCCGCTTGCGGCGGCGTATGTGCTGCTGCGGCAGCTCGACCGCCGGCGGCGGAGTCAGCCCGAGCCGCGCCGCCGGCAAAAGCCGCCGAAGCCCGGTGCGCTGAGTCTGGCGCGGAATCCGGAGGGGCTCACGGCGGATGTCCTGCTGCTGGCAGCGGCGATCACGCTGGTGGTGCGCATGTGTATGCACATCTCAACGGCGTATTTTGACTATGTCCTCTTGGCGACGGTGGTGTTCGGCGCGCAGGCGCGCTGCGTGCTTGCCGGCCGCAATTGGAATATGTGGAGACACCAGAAAAACAACAAGAATAAAGCGAGGAGAAACAAAAAATGAAACGTGGAAAAGCATTGTGCAGAATTCTGGCAGTTTTGCTGATCTGTGCACTTGTGGCCGGTTTCGCTCCCGTGGCGGAGACCATTTCCGCTCCGGCGCAGGAGACGGCAGCGGGTGCAGAGCCGGCGGAAACTGTGACGGACGTCCTGCCCTCCGGAGCGGATGGCGACCCGGACGCAGCGAAAGACCCGGGCGAGACGAAAGACCCGGGCGAGACGAAAGACCCGGGCGAGACGCCGGATCCGAGCGAGCCGACGAATCCGGACGAGACGCCGACGGTGCCGACGATCGTGTCCGCAAAGGATACCAATGAGGCCGAGTGGGCAAAAAGCCGCACGGTGACCATCCAAACTGCCGGCCCTGTGGATAAGGTGCAGTATCATGCTCAGGGCGACGAGGAATGGAAGGATGCCGCCGGTGAGAACGGCGTATACACGTTCGAGCTCAAGGAGAGCAGCAACGAGGTCGTGACGTATGAGGTGCGCGCGCTCAACACCAAAGACAAACAGGAAAGCGAAACGGTCGAGGTCCAGGTCGGCAAGATCGACGCGACCGCGCCGGAGGTGGAAGTGACCTCCGAACCAGGCAAAATAAACACCAAGTACACCGTCAAGATTTCGGACAGTCAGTCCGGTTTGGATGTGGATTCGATCGAGGTCTGGGCGTTTTATGAAAAAGACGGCAACAAGACGCTCACCGATTCTATTTTGACGGCAGATTTGGACGCTAAATTTAAGCATAAGAAAGAGAAGTACAAGGAGAATAGCCCCGACGGGAAAGAAAAATTCGAATTTAGCTTTACGATGAGCAATTCGAAGCCAGAAGGTTGGAGTGTATACCCGCTTTATGTTGGGGTCAAAGCATGCGACAAGGCCAAAAATGAGGAGAGTTACAGCACCAACAGCGATCCTGATATGTATGCCGGCTCCTTCAGTGCAACTTTTAGTCCGAGCATCTCCTATTTTGTGAAGAAAAATGAGGTCGGATATCGTGTGGGTGAGGACTGCAAGCTGACACTCACCGGTGTGGGCGACGAAGTCACTGTGTATGTGGGTGAAAATGATTCCGGCGTTGTGTGCGAGAACGATGGGAATGCACCCAAAGGAACGGTTGTGATTTCGCTCAAAGATATTCTGAAGCAGGACGGCGAGCATCACATAGCGGTTAAATATGGTAATAATAAGCGTGCGCAGGCCTTGCCTACTGTATACTACGTAAGCGGTGCGCCGGCGGTTGGTAGTGTGGATTTTTACAACGACTCTGCGATCAAGAACTTTATCCACACGATCACGGGCGGTCTCATGTTCGCAAAGAACAATAAACTGAAAATCGAGCCCCAAAAGAGCGAAGTCGCGGGTGAAAATACCGTGGGCGCCGCGTATTACTGGCGGCCGGAAGCGGAGAAGGAGAATCAGCCGGGAAACCCGACGCTGGTCGATAACGGAAACGGCGGAATCGTGCTGAACGATACGTTGTGGACACAAGCCGATGGTATGATCATCCCCTGCCCGAAAGATGACAACTTCTCGGGTTACCTGCATGTGGTCGTCTGGAACGAAGTCGGCACGTGCACGCAGTATGTCTACAAAGCTGAGACGGGCAAGGAGCTGAAACTGACCAACTGCGGCGTCTTCAACGGCGCAAACAACGGTGTTGCCGTGTTTGTCACCACACCGGACGGGGAAGATGAAAAGCCCTACACTTCCCAGCGGGATGTTCTGGATGAAAGCGGAAAGCAGACAAGAGAGGACAACTGGGTCCAGCAGGTCGATTTTGACGTGCAGTGGGACGAGAATACTCTGAAGACAGCTGCTTGGAAAGCCCTAAATCTTGGAGATAATTACCGAATCCGTCCAAATGACCAGGGGGGCGAAACCGCACCGGTCATCTCAGTGAAAGCGAAGACCGAAAAAGTTGCTGAAGGAGCATCCGCGGACGGCCAGAAAAGCTTTTCACTTGGCGCGAACCCCGAAGATCAGGTTTCCTACTCCGGCAAGGTCGAATTCAGTGTGGAAGTAAAGTTCACTGTTGATAAGAAAGAGCAAGTATCAGACGGCACTAATGCAAATGGCGAGCCGCAGTACAAGGATGAGTGGAAACCGCAGGAGAAAAACGAGTCGCATACGTTCCCTGTTACTGTTGAGAAGGTTTACGTCCAGAACTATCTGAAAGAGCCGACGGTGACGGCTGTGTCGGAAACGAAAACAGCGGATGGCGAAACAAGCGAAGCAACGCGGACGAACAAGGAAATAGAACAGTGCTGGTTCAACGGCAACGACAACGTTCTGAAGAGCCTGGTCATCACGGAAAGCGGCGAGAGCAAAGCGCCGTATACCCTGCACTATTCGCTGCAAGCGCCGGACAACGGCCTCGAGATGGGTGAGTTGAAGGCGAAAAATGGCGCACTGACTGTGTTTGACGAGACTAACAAATGGCAGTGGAAAATCGTTAAGGACGACAAAAAGGGCGACCAGCCGGTGTATGTTAACCAGGACGGCGAATATGTGCTGATCGTTTGGGCGGAAGACGATGCCGGAAACATTAGTGCTTTCAATCCGCTTGGCTACACGATTAAGTACGACGTGTCGGCGCCGGACGTGTCTGCGGTCTTTAGCCTGACCAGCAAAGATTCCCCCTTCTATGCAGAGCAGCGCACGATCGATATCGAGGTTTCGGACAAGCTGTTTGAAGGCAGCAAGAACGTGACCTTTGAGGAAGGCAAACCGGTTTCGGGGAACGGTGTCTACACCCTGACCGGAACGATGAAGAACACCAACCAGAGCGGCGTCAGCAACGTCTCGATCGAGACGACGATCCAGTACACGAACGGCAATCCGCCGATGTTTGACGGTGCGTGGACGTACACCGGCGCCGGCGAAGGAAAACAGACGCTCCCCTCGTGGTCCGGCACGTATAAGTACGGCAGCGTGGACGGCAACATCCGCGATGGTGACGACTACACGCTGTGCATCACGGCAACGGACGAGGCCGGCAATGTCACCAAGACAAATACCGACGGTACTTACACGAAAAACGGCAAGGAACCGACTGGTGTCGGCAGCAGCAGCAACTGCTACACCGTGGTAACCAAGGGAACGGACAAAACGGACTTCACCATCGACCAGACCAATCCGAAGGTGAGCGTGCGCTTTGACAACAACAGCGTCGTCAACGGCAAGTACTTCCCGGCCGGCCGCACGGCCACCATCACGGTCGTGGAGCACAATTTTGACCGCAAGCGGGTCGAGCTTACGGCGACCGGCTCCTCCGGCAGCACCGACTGGGTGGACGACGGCGACACGCACACGGCGACCGTCTCGTTCCTGAACGATGCGGACTGCAAGTTTGCGATCCGGGTCAAGGACAAGGCCGGCAACATCTGCGAAAACGATGCTGTGGACTACGGCGACAGCGCCGCCCCCGGCGAATTCGTGATCGACACCACCGCGCCCACTCTGGCGCTGACCGGCGTCAACGGCCCGTTTGCCGATGCCTGCACGCCGGGCTTCGAGGGTCAGGACGCGAACATGAGCACCGAGTATGAGCTGCACCTGATGCGCAGCGTGCGCGAGAACGCAGCCGACGACGCCACCGCGCTGTGCAGCCGCGAGCTCGTGAACATCAGCACAACGGATATCCGCGCGGTGTTCCAGAACATCCCGGATATGCTCGACAACGCCGAGTACTACAGCGACGGCATCTATAAGCTGAGCGTGACCATCCGCGACATGGCCGACAACACGACCACGCAGGAGGCCACCTTCGCAGTCAACCGCCACGGCTCGTTCTACATCTACGGTGAGGCGCTGGCAAACCTCGTCACGAAGCAGTTTGCACAAAACGACTTCGTCGACGCGCAGACCGGCGCATGGACGATCATGGAGTACAACGCAAGCCCGGTGCAGCCGGACTCCGTGCAGCTGCAGATCTACCGCGACAACGCGCTCGTGACCTCCGTCACGCCGGAGATCAAGGGCGGCATGGACGACGCCACGGGTCTGTACCGCTACGTGTACGAGCTCGATCGCAATATGTTTGCACAGGACGGTCTGTACAAGGTGCAGGTGCGCTCCACCGACGAGGCGGGCAACCTGTCCGAGAACATTGACGAAGTGGACGGCAACGGCAACGTGACCACACCGGAGAAGTACCAGTGCACGCTCTCGTTCGTCATCGACAACGTCGATCCTGAATTCAAGCAGATCACCGGCCTGGAGAAGAAACGCTACCGCGAGGACAGCCACGAGATCAACTTCGCGGTCGCTGATACCTACGGTCTGGCGCGTGTCTCCGTCCTGTCCGGTGAGACGGTCGTTGCGGAGTATCTGTGCGCGGCGGAGATCGATGCGCTCGGCGGTGAGACCAAGCTGGCCGCCAACCAGAAGCCGATGCCCAACGAGCTGACGCTCGAGAGCGTGCCCGGCGACGTGATGCTGCAGGGCGGCAAGAGCGCGCAGACGATCACGTTCGTTGCGGTCGACAAGGCCGGCAACACCTACACGACCGGCAGTGCGGATCAGAAGCCGCTGAGCTTCCACCAGAAGGTGACGATCAGCACCAACGGCTTCGTGCTGTACATCCACAACACGTGGGCAGTCGTTCTGACGGTGGTCGCGCTCGCCGCGATCGCGTTCGGCGTCTGGTACGGCGTGAGCAAGAAGAAAAAACGCGAGGGCGCTGCAAGCTGATTGCGCGTCTGAGCAGGCATAGCGCGGCTGCATCTGCATGATGTGGCCGCGTGGCCGGCAGGAAGCGGCAGCGCCGCTTCCTGCGCGGTCTGCCTTTTGCGGCGGCGATATGCGCACATGCCGCCGGCGCAAAGAGCAGACAGTCAAGAGGGAGGAAACACACGTGCGGTTTCAAGACGATGGTTTGTTGACGGAGATGCCGTGTAAGTCACACGTGGCATATCTGCTGCATGACGTCAACGCTTTTTATCCGACAGGGTTCGAGGTGCTTCAGAACATGGATGGCGGCGGATTTCTCCGCTGCGTGAAGATGCAGTTTAATGCACAGCTGCAGTTCGTGTACCTTACCTGCAGGAACGGCACGGAATATAAGCCGATGAAAACCTTGCTCAACGGGCTGCATCCGGACGGGTTTCTGCGCATGGTGCGCAACCTGCTGGAGGTAATGCAGCACGTGGAGGAAACCGGCTTTTTGGGCGTGCAGAACATTGTGCTGTCGCCGGAACGGATCTATGTCGACCCGGCAACGATGAACGTGCAGCTGATCTATCTGCCGATCGCGGCGGGATATGTGGCGACGACCACGCAGGATGCTGCGGACGAGCTGTGTGCAATGCTCCTGCGGATCATCTATGCGCAGCCGGAGCTGGAAAACGCGGGCGTGCGCAGGCTGCGTCAGGCGCTGGCGAGCACCATGCCGACCCTGCGGCAGCTCTACAGCGCGGCGTTTGGCGATGTGCCGGCGCCGACACCGACGCCGACGCCGCAGCCCGCGCCGGCTCCGCAGCCGACGGGTACGGGGGTGATGCTCCTGCAGGCGGTGCAGCACACCGAGCCGCTGCGCATCGCGCTGCCGAAGTGCGATCTGCTTGCCGGAACGCGCGTCGGCGCGGGAGAGCTGGAGCTGCACGGCAACCCGTACATCAGCGGACGCCACTGCAAATTCTCCTATCAGAACGGGCAGTACTATCTCACCGATATCGGCAGCTCGAACGGCACGTACCTCAACGGGCAGATGCTCCCGCGTGATGTGCCGCAGGCGCTGAAGGACGGGGACACCATTACGATCGCTACCAGCGTGTTTCGGGTCATGCGGCAGGAAGGCGGCGGGATGCGATGAAAAAGCAGGTCGTGATCCTCGCGGATCGCAACTATGAGCAGTATCTGATGATGCTGCAGCTCAAGTTCGTGGAGGAAAAGAGCGACGAGGTCGAGCTCGTCGTGATCACGGACCAGGCCTATTATCAGGAGTACTTCAGTATGCCGCGCAGCGCCGGCGTGCTCATCGTGGACAGCAGCTGGTACGAGCCGGACATCCATCGCCACACGCTGGCGCACGTGTTCGTGCTCGGAGAGAAGAGCGCCAAGAGCGACCGGGCGGTGTTTATCAACAAGTATTCCAGCGCGAAGGATATCTATAACGAGGTGGTCTCGCTCTCGCCGGACGTGTTTCGGCGCGCCTCACAGCAGCGGGGCACACAGGTCGTTGCGGTCTCATCCGCAATGGGCGGGATCGGCAAGACGGCGGTCGCGCTGGCGCTGAGCAAATGCCTGGCCGAAAACTATAAGCGCGTGCTCTATCTGGACGCCGAGGAGATCCAGAACTTCCACTTTTTCCTCAGCGACCGCTCCGAGCTCCCGCCGAGCGCAGTGCGCATCTTCAGCCACGCGGATTCGCAGATGCTGCAGGAGCTCACGCCGTATCTGAAAACGGAGTCATTTTCGTATATCCCGCCGCTGAGCGTGGCGCTCTCCTCCGCAGGCGCAGAGACTGCGGTCTATCTGCGGCTGATCGAGCAGGCGAAGGCTTCGGGGGCGTATGACTTTATCGTGGTGGATTCCGGGAGCGTGCTTGACGCCTTCCAGTCGCAGCTGTACGCCGCGGCGGACCGCGTCCTGCTGCTGACGGGGCAGGATGCGTATTGCGCGTTTCAGACCCGGCGCTATCTGGCGAATCTGAATCACCGGGATGTGGAAAAGTACCTGCTGGTCTGCAACCGTTTTCGCAAGGGCATTCCGAATGAATTGGTGTCCGCCGCCTGCACGCTGCCGGTGACGGAGTATATCGAGGCGCAGACTGCCGAAAACTGCGGCCTGCAGGAGCTCAGCAAGGCCGACGGCCTGCGCAAGCTCAGCTATATGCTTACATAGGGAGGAGAGACTGTGGACAGAGCTGTTGTTGTTTTGCAAGTGCTCAAAAGAGGCCTCTGCGTGGATCTGGACATCCCGCTGAACATCACGGCCAACGACCTGATCATCGCGCTCAACAGCGCGTATCAGCTCGGCATCAGCACAGACAGCATTCAGGAGTGTTTCCTGCGCTGTGAAAACCCGATCGCGCTGCTGCGCGGCAACCGGACGCTGGAGACCTTCGGCGTTCGCAACGGAAGCGTGCTCTATATTACAGAATGAGAGGAACAGAGGCGATGGGAAACCAATACAAACTGACGCTTTCCAACCAGACGCTCTATCGGGAAGTGGACCTGACCGATGACATGGACTCTGTGGCCATCGGAACGGCGGGGGGGTGCGATGTGCGTCTGCGCAAGGAGCTGTTTTTTGACACGTTTGAGCTGCAGCTGACCCGCCGCGGCGACAAGTGGGAGATCATCTGCTCGGAATCCGTTTATATCAGCGTAGATCAGGTTCGCCGGCTGATGGTCCGGGAGCTGTCGCACGGCGACCATATGCAGCTGCTGTACCGCAGCACGGACAATGAGCTGCTGACGATCGATTTTGAGATCGATTTTGAAAGTGAGGTCAAAGATTACCACCGTGTGATCGATCTGGGCGCGCGCGCGAAGTTTCAGCTCGGCACCGATCAGGGAAGCGATATCCTGCTGTCCGGCGGCTCGCTGCGGCGGGACATTCTGGTGTTTCAGGCGGATGGCCACGCACTGCACGCGCACATCGTCTGCTCGACATATGGTGTGTGCAAAAACGGTCAGCGGGTTACCGGCAGCGATTTTGTGCTGCATGACCGCGACTTTTTCTCCATCGGAGAATTCAGCTTTTATTACCGCAGCGGCGCCTTCTGCACATCGGCGGTGCAGCAGATCGCGGCGCCCGGCCTGAGCGCACGAATCGAGTCGGATCAGACGAGCCACTTCACCTACCCGGACTTTAACCGCAGCACGCGTCTGCAGTATGTGATCCCGGAGGAAGAGGTGGAGGTCAAGCAGCCGCCTTCCAAGCCGCAGCAGAACCAGCGCGGGCTGCTGGTCACGATCCTGCCGGCGCTGGCGATGCTGGTGCTGCTGGTCGTCGTGCGCGGCTTTATGAGCACCGGCACCGGCGGCATGTCGTTCATTCTCTACAGCGCAGGCTCCATGCTTATCGGCGTGATCGTTTCGCTGATCACCTACTTTGGAGATAAAAAGCGCCTGCGTGAGCAGCTGCGCATGCGCGAGGAGCAGTACAACGCCTACATCGAGGAAAAAGAGACCGGTATTCAGGCGCAGCGCAGCAACGAGCTGCGCATCCGCCGCCTGATCTACAGCTCACTCTCGGAGGATCTGAGCGAGGCGGTAAATTTCCAAAAGCGCCTGTTTGAAAAGGACGTTCATGATCCGGACTTCCTGGAGGTGTACCTTGGCACGGGCACGATCGAGTCGAACTGCCGCGTCAAATTCAACAAGCAGGATTTCGTCGATCCGGATGACCCCATCTCGATGCTCCCGGAGCAGCTGGCGGACAAATATCGCTACATTTCGGATGCGCCGATCATTGCGCAGTTTAAGCAGGCCGGCGCCGTCGGTGTCGTCGGCAGCAACGAGGGGCAGCTGGAGGCGCTGAAGAATTTCACGCTGGACATCGCGCTGCGGCACTTCTATAAGGACGTCAAGCTGTTTTATATGCTCGACGAGGCGGACCTCCAGTCGATGAGCTGGCTGCGCTGGCTGCAGCATGTGCACAATGATACGCTCAACATCCGCAACTTTATCTGTGACGATGAGAGCCGCAAGGTGCTCACCGAGCAGCTGTATTCCATTCTCTCTGCGCGCGAGGCACAGCAGCGTGCGAATGACGGTGCGGATGAATTCTCGTGCCACTATGTCGTGTTTGTCCGCGGCGCACAGCAGATCTCCAAGCATCCGCTGTCCAAGTTCGTGGAGCGGTGCGCACAGTATGGCTTTACCTTCGTGTTCTTTGAGGAATACGAGGAGTTTCTGCCCAAGGGCTGCGGCGAGATCATCCGCCTCGGCAATGCCGAGCGCTCGGATCTGATCCTCAAGAGCAAAAACGGGGATGTGCAGTGCGCATTCGTCCCCGAGCATGTCGAGGAGACGCTGGCTGCCTATGCCGCCGCAAAAATCGGCGCGGTCTGCGTGCCGGAGCTGAGCCTGGAGAGCGAGCTGACGCGCAATATCACGCTCTTTGATCTGCTGAACATTTTCGGTGTGGAGGATCTGGATCTGGAGCAGCGCTGGGGGCAGTCCGAGGTGTATCGGAGCATGGCTGCGCCGCTCGGCGTGAAGGCCAAGCAGGAGGTCGTCTATCTGGACATCAGCGACAAGGCGTCGGCGCACGGACCGCACGGTCTTGTGGCCGGCACAACGGGCTCCGGTAAATCGGAGATCCTGCAGACGTATGTCTTGTCCATGGCGACGCTGTTCCACCCGCACGAGGTCGCCTTTATGATCATCGACTTCAAGGGCGGCGGCATGGCGAGCCAGTTCCGCGACCTTCCGCATATGCTCGGTACGATCACAAACATCGACGGCCGCGAGATCGACCGCTCGCTGCGCTCGATCAAGGCGGAGCTTGTCAAGCGGCAGGCGCTGTTTGCGCAGGCCTCGCTGACTGTGGGCCACACCGTCAATCACATCAACGATTATATCCGTCTGTATAAAAAAGGCGTTGTCTCCGAGCCGATCCCGCACCTGATCATCATTGCCGATGAGTTTGCTGAGCTGAAAGCGGAGTATCCCGATTTCATGAAGGAGATCATTTCGGCGGCGCGCATCGGCCGCACGCTCGGCATCCACCTCATCCTCGCCACGCAGAAGCCTGCCGGCGTTGTGGATAACCAGATCTGGAGCAACTCGAAGTTCCGTCTGTGTCTGAAGGTCCAGACCAAGGAGGACAGCAACGAGGTGATCAAGACGCCGCTCGCGGCAGAGATCAAGGAGCCGGGCCGCGCCTATTTCCAGGTTGGCAACAACGAGGTGTTCGAGCTGTTCCAGTCGGCGTACAGCGGCGCAAAGGTCGTCGACGCCAGCGAGCGGCAGCCGGTCACGCTCTATGAGCTCAATCTCTGGGGCAAGCGCAGCGTTGTCTACACCAACAAGAACCAGACCAGCGCAGAGGATGCGCCGACGGAGCTCAAGGCACTGGTCGACTATATCCACGACTATTGCGAGCACAACCACATTTCGAAGCTCAACGGCATTTGCCTGCCGGCGCTGCCGGACGTGCTCGACAGCGGAGAACTGCACGACTTCCGGCCGGAGCCTGCAAAGGGCATCGTCGTCCCGATCGGCGTGTACGACGACCCCGACAACCAGCGGCAGGAGAATTATGCGATCAACCTCTCGGCCGACAATACGTACATCATCGGCTCGGCGCAGACAGGTAAGACGACGCTGCTGCAGACGATCATTCTGCAGATCATGCAGCTGTATTCGCCGCAGGAATGCAGCATTTACGTCGTCGACTGCGGCGCGATGGCGCTCAAGACGTTCGAGGCGTCCAACCATGTCGGCGGCGTTGCGGTGGCTGCAGAGGAGGAGCGCGTGGCAAACCTCCTCAAGATGCTGACGCGGCTGGTGCAGCAGCGTAAGGAGAAATTTGCCGAGCAGGGACTCGGCACGTATGCCGCCTACGTGGAGGCCGGCTTCCGTGATCTGCCGCAGGTACTGCTGGTGATCGACAACTATGCTGCGTTCCGCGAGTACTACGGTAGCTACGATGAGACGATCCTGTTTCTCTCACGCGAGGGACAGGGCGTCGGTCTGAGCCTGATCATAACGGCGACGCAGACCAACGCGCTCAACTACAAGACGCTGTCGAACTACGGCACGCGCATCGCGTACTCGTGCAACGATTCCGGCGAGTACATGAACCTGTTCGACCGCTGCAAGGTTGAGCCGAAGGACGTTCCGGGCAGAGGCCTCTGCTCGCTGGAAAAGCACATTGTGGAGTTCCAGACGGCGCTGTGCGTGGAGGGCGACAAGGAGATCGACCGCGTGCAGAATGTCCGCGAGCGCATTGCCGCTACGAACGCAGACTATGCGGGCGTGTGTGCCGCGCCCATCCCCGAAGTGCCGGCCGTCCTGCGCATGAGCGAGCTGGCGGCGGTGCAGAAGACGCTGTATCAGCAGCCGTACCGGATCCCGATCGGCATGGACTACGACGAGGTGTCCTACCGGACGCTCGACCTTTTGACGGTGGGCAGTTTTGCCATTGTCGGCCGTCCGGGCAGCGGGCGCAGCAACTTCATCCGGCATCTGCTCACGGCGATCCGCATGAACGTTTTCGGCAGTCTGACCAGTGCATATATCGTCGACAACGCCGAGATGAAGCTTGAGGCGTGCGGCGAGTACGGCTTCGTGGAGCGCTACGGTGTTGACGAGAACGACGGCGTGGTCATGGTCGAGGAGATCTACGAGCGGCTGGTCGAGCGTCAGGCAATGCTCACCGAAAACCGCGGCACTGCGCCGGAGCAGCTGCTCGCTGACGAGCCGCTGCTGCTGCTGGTCGTGAACAACCGCGGCTTCTATCGCAAAATGGGCGAGGACAAGGAGACCTACAAGCTGCTTCTGGAGATCCTCAAGACGTATCGCCGGCTGAAGGTCGCCGTCGTCTTTGCGGATGTGGACAACCAGACGCCGTCGTACAGCGGACCGGACATCTTCAAGCAGATCAAGGAGGCCAAGCAGCACTTCTTCTTCGAGGATGCCGCCAACATCAAGGCCATCGACCTGACTGTCAAGCAGCAGAAGGAGCAGGCGAAGCCGCTGAAGACCGGCGACGCCTTCGTGGCCTTCGGTACGGAGCTTTGCAGGATCAAGACGATCCTGATGGATCAATAATGCAGGGCAGCCATGACTGCCGGAAAGGAGCAGCGCAATGGGCAAAACAGCAAATGGCGTGCGCCGCATAGACACGGTGTATTTTGACGCGGCTTTGCAGAGCCTGAACCGCGCGATCGAGACATATTCACAGGCGAAGCAGCAGGTGGATCAGCAGACACAGAAGCTGAAGGACACCTGGACCGGAAAGGGCGCGCGTGAGTTTTTCGACCGTTCATACTGGCGCCTGAAGCAGGAGCTGGATGACTCGGAGGAGACATTGGTAGCTATGCGGGATGACCTGCAGGCGTTTTACGAGTCTTACAAGACGTGGGATCAGCAGACGGCCGGCAGCATTGCGGGCAAGGAAACGTGAGAGGAGTGAGCGTGGCTTATGGGTATTATTTCTGACAGTGTTACCGGCATACAGGTCAAAAGCCGGATCCGCCGTCTTCGGCAGGAGCGCAAGGATCTGCTGGATGACGGCGGCCGCGTGCGCGACATCAACCGCGCGGTCGATGAGGCGATCGCGGATGTCAACAGCTACCTCGGTACGACCGGCGGCGCACAGATCACGGCGAAGCTTGCCGAATACCGAGAGGCGGATCAGGCGTCGGACGGTCTGCTCTCATCGGCCAGGGACTGCATCGATCGGGAGATCGCGTATTGGGATCGGCGCCTCGAAGAAGCGGATGCAAAGCACGGCGGCGGCGGCAGCAGCTTCGGCGGCGGCGGCAGCGGCAGCTTCGGTGGCGGCAGTGGCGGCGGCGGTTCCCGCTAAGGAGGAGAGAATCAGCAATGGATGTACTGTTCGTAGATTTCAGTTATGACGATAATGTCAAGCGTTCCACCCGGCGGATCGCGCGCAGGCTCGGTGACCGCAAGAACGACTATAGCGGCGTGAAGGCGCGCCTGTCGAGCATCCAGTCGAACACGGGCAACATCACGAACGCCAACATGTATCTCGAAAAGAAAATGCGCCGGCTTGAGGAAAAGCATGACAAGCTCACGGCGTTCGGCAAAGCGTTGGATGCGTTTGACGACAACGCAAGGGAAACGGATAAGCGCGTGGCAAAGCGGCTCGAAAAGCAGATCAAGAGCTTCTGCAAGCGTGAGGGTATCCCCGGTGTGTTCCAGACCATGCTGACGCAGGGCGGGAAGCAGCTGCTGATCACTGCCTCGAAGATCGGCCTGCTGGGACCGATCCCGCTGGTCATCGCGTACTGGGACAAACTCAAAGCGTTTTACGAGAAGAACAAGTATTGGATCGACATCGCAATGGACGTGTTTTGGATCGCCTGCGGAGTTGCGGCGTTGATTCTGGCGCCTGAGCTTTCCATCGGTCTGGTTCCAATCATTTGGGGCATTGCAAAATCGACAGTGGAACTCAAATACGACATAGACGCACGCAACGCTTATCTGGCCGGCGATACAGAGTCGGCGGAGGCTCTGCGGAAAATGGGCATGGAAGAATGCATGCAGGGAATGCTCGGCGATGAGGCAGGCACGTGGGTCTACCGTGGGCTGGAGGTCGTCAGCATCGTGTGCGGATTTGCACAGTTTTCCAAGGACTTCAAAATTCTGAAGCGGGATATGAAAACGTGCGACAATATGCTCAAGTACGGCAGTAAGCAGCTCGCGACACGGTCAAAAGTGAAAGATTACCAGTCATACAGACTGTTTAAGATGACAACTGGCCTCGATTTCAGAAAAGTGACAGCCAAGAATATTATCAAGAACAGCAGCACGATCACAAAGATGACAAGCGGCGTCCTGAACGGGAAGTCGGTGGTGGAGACGATGCTGTCTCTGAAGGTGTTTTCTTCTTTCGGGGCGGATAAGCTCTATTCCTGGCATTTGAAGCCTTTGTTTGCATAACGGCTTCGGAGGTGACATCTTGATGTGTTGTGCATTTTCTCCGCGTGTCTACCTGAGCAGGAAATGGTGGGCGCTGCTGATTGCAGGAATCGCACTGGTGTGTATGGTGGTCAATATCGCATATGGCGGCGACGCATTGCCGCTGGCGTTGGAAACGGTGGCATTTGTAGTTCCACTGTGCAGGCTTGCTCACCGCCTGATCTACCGAAAGAACGACTATATCGAGCTTCAGCCGCAGTGCGTCATCGTTTATCAACTGCGCGATGGCTGGACGATGCGTGAATATCTGCGAGTGGAGATCTACGGAGTAAGCGATCTGCAGATCACGCCCGAGCGCATAACGGTCGCGGGCGCGTGCGACGCGTATCTCTATCGGCGCGGTATGGCGCAGCCGCAGCGAGTGCCGACGCCGGTGAGCCAGATCGATTTTATGCGCTACTTCGATCACGACGCAGAGATTTGCGAGAAATTAGAAAACATGAGAAAGGAATACGGTTATGGAGGCTGAACTGACCAGAGCGCAGGAGTATATCAAGCAGGGAATTGTGCTGTATGAGCAGGACAAGTTCGAGGACGCGCGCATTTACTTTGAGAAGGCCGCGGCGGAAGACCAGATGAACGACGAGACCTATATCCTGATCGCCCAGACCTGCATCATGCAAGACGACTATGCCGCAGCCAGAGAGAATCTGAAGAAGGCGCTGCTGCTCAACAAAAAGCGCGGCACGACCTATTTCCATCTGGGCAATGTCGAGATGCTTGAGGGCAACATGGACGCGGCCAAGGAGTATTTCACAAAGGCAATCAGTCTGGGAGAGGACAGCGTGCAGATCTATATTAATCTTGCTGCAGCGGAGGAAGAGCGCCGGGATTATGCCAAAGCCATGACCTATTACGACAAAGTGCTGGCGCTTGACAAATACAATGCTGATGCCCGCCTGCGTAAGATCCAGCTGTTTTTGATGCACGGCCGTATGCCGGAGGCGCTCAAGGCGTGTGACCAGATGCTGGAGACGTGCCCGGAGGTTTTTGAGGGCTATCACTATAAGGCCGGCGTGCTGTGCGAGCTGAACCGTCCCGCGGAGGCAAAGGCGCTGCTGGACACGGCGCTTGAGCGCTTCCCGGACGATGCGGACCTGTACTATGACATGGTCGGCGTGCTGCAGCAGCTCGGCGAGAGCGAGACGGCGCTGGCGATGCTGGAGGAGAAGGTCCCGATCACGGAGGACAACGCGCTGGAATACCACAAGCGCAAGGCGCAGCTGTACATGGGGATGCTGCGCGTGGACGCGGCGCTTGAAGAGCTCAAGCCGGTCTATGATGCCGAGCGCGACCCGGAGAGCGGCTATCTGCTGGCGTGCATCTATATGAGCCGCGAAGACTATACCTCGCTGCTGGAGGTCACGCGACAAATGGTCGATACGCAGGAGCTGGACAGCTACTACTACGCGGCGCTGTACTATCGTGCGATCGCGCTGCAGCGTCTCGGCCGCACGGCGGACGGCGAGCAGGCGCTGCGCGAGGCGAACGTGCTCTTCCGCGCGGAATGTGCGAAGAAGCCGGGGCAGATAGAGCTGTATATGTACCGTGCGATGTGCCACAAGGAACTGCAGGAATATCAAAAGGCAATGGACATGATCGACTATCTGCTGCGCACCGCACCGGAAAACGGCGAGGTCTATCTCCTGCGCAGCCAGATCTACGAGGAGCTCGGAGAGAAAGAAAAGGCCGCGGCGGACAAGGCCAAGGCGTTCGAGATCCAGCCGCAGCTGCGCTCCGTTACAGAGGGCTGAGCGCTGCGGCAGAAAGGGGCTGTGAAACATGAGCAATCAGCTGCGTGTTGATTTTGATGCAATGGAAGAAACGATCCGCGTGTACGGTGCGCAGGTCACGCAATTTCGCGAGGCCAAAGAAGGCGTGCAAAGAGCGTTGGATGAGCTCAAGGCGTCCGGCTGGGACAGCACGGCGTCAAACAAGTGGTATTCCATGCTCGATGAATCCTGGATCCAGAGCATTCGCTACCATATGCGCGTGATCGGCGAGATGAAGGTAGAGCTCAGTGAGGCGCGTGACGCGTATGAGGCGCTGCTCGAGGAGCGCAGACAGCTTGCCAAGAAGCTGTGACATTTGCACCTTACCGCCGCGTGGCGGAAATATAAAGTATTACAACAGGAGGGAAACCAATGAGCGACAACAGAATTGCAATCACCCCGGATGAGCTGCAGGGCGTGTCGAAGAATTTTCTTCAGAAGGCAGAAGAAATCCGGGAAACGGTGAATTATCTGCGCCAGCAGGTCAGTGCGCTGGACGGCAGCTGGGAAGGCGCTGCAAAGACACAGTTCTTTGTGAACTTCGAAGAGGCGCTGAAGGGCTTTGATCAGCTTCCGGAAGCGACCGAGGGCCTCGCAAACGAGCTGACGTCCATCGCCAAGACCATTGGAGATCTGGACGAGGAGATGGCGAGCCAGATGCGCTGAGTGCCGGACTGCACACAGAAAAATCAAACACAAACAACATTCTGAACATCATTACAGGAGGATATTATTATGGCACGTATTGCTCTTACTACCGAAGAACTCAGAGGCGCTTCCACCAATTTTTCGACCAAGGCCGGAGAGCTGCGCGAGCTTCTGAACTATCTGCGTCAGCAGGTCAACTCCCTCGAGTCCACCTGGGATGGCGCTGCACAGAACCAGTTTTTCGTCACCTTTGACGAGATCGCCAAGAACATGGATCAGATCCCGGAAGCAATCGAGAATATCGGCAACCAGCTCTCTGCGGTCGCAACGACCATGGAGAACACGGATAACGAGCTGGCGAACGCGCTCAGAGGCAACGGCTGATCGCTTTTTGCGTATGCGCCGCAGCTGATGCGCATGGGTAAGGCCGCCCTCCGAACCCGGAGACGGTATCCACCGATTTGGACGAGGAGGCAGATATGCGTTTGATCGGAAGGCTGATCGCGGCCATGCTTGCCGTTGCGGCGGTCGTCGTCGGCATAATGTCGGTTTCCGGCCGGAGCCATTTTGGCGCGGTCGTGCTGCTGCTGGTGGCGGCATCAGCTTGCAACTCGATCGCGCGGCACTTCGATTAGCGTCGTCGAAAAACGGTCTCATGGGAAAGCCCGGACGCGCATGCGTCCGGGCTTTCCTGACAAGCGGGAGCGCAGGAATATTCCTGCGCTCATTTTATTGTAAAAGCAATCCGGGAACGGTATTGGCCTGCCGATCAAAGCCTTCCCGCAGCAGACAACCGTCGATTCGCCATCAGGCGATGCGGAGATATTGCGCTGCAGAAGCAGAGGGCTTGCCGAGGCAAGCGCCAGATTCCAGGAAGCTACCCGATATCATACTTGCCGATATCGACGTCCTGAAAGCTCACGAGCGTATAGGATTCCGGCTTCGGCACGGGATACGTACAGTCGAAGCCCATCTTTGCCGCAAGGTTGTCCTTGACGACAGGGTTCAGCTCATGTCCGAACGCCCCGGGAATGATGAGGATATCCTTGGCCGGGTCGCAGCGCGTGACCATCGCACGCTCGATCTGTTAAGCTCAAATTTCAGCTGTCCTAGGTGCTACTGCAATGATTAAAAGAGTTAACATGGAATAGAGTTGTGTCAATTCTGCATTATAATATCATCTGATAAATTTTTATAACCCTTGCGTTTGGAAATGCGTCCTTAAAATCGCCGAGCTTAAATTATGCAAAACACTTAGCTGTAGCACACCGCGCATCCGACCGGAAAACCATATTTTGAGGATTTGTCATCTCCTGCACTTGCACCCTTTGCTGTTGACATTGCTGCGGCTGTTTGCTAAACTGCTAAAGCGACTCGCTCGCAAAAACAGCAAAAGGAAAGAGAAGAAGAAAGAAATGAAACTCGTCAAAGCCTACAACAGCGTCAGCCTCGTGCTGCGCATCGTCATCGGCATGGCCATCGGCACAGCGCTTGCCCTGCTGATCCCCAACGCCGCCGTGACTGCTCCCGGCATCGGTATCCTCGGCAAACTGTTCGTCGGCGCGCTCAAGGCGATCGCCCCGCTGCTCGTGTTCGTGCTCATCATCAGCGCGCTCGCCCAGTCCAAGGAGAAAATGGGCAAGCAGTTCGGCACCGTCATCGTGCTCTACCTCGTGTCCACGTTTCTCGCGGCCGCCATCGCCGTCGTCGCAAGCTACCTTTTCCCCGTGACCATCACGCTGACCGAGGCCGCTTCCGACAGCGCGCCCGAGAGCTTCGCGGAGATCTTTACGAACCTGCTGACCAACATCGTCTCCAACCCCATCGGCTCGATCGTCAGCGGCAACTTCCTCGGCATCCTGTTCTGGGCCATCGTGCTCGGCTTCGCGTTCAAGGGCGCTGCGGATTCGACCAAGCGCTTCCTCGCCGACGCCTCCGAGGCCGTCACGAAGGCGGTGCGCTTTGTCATCAATCTCGCCCCCTTCGGCATTCTCGGCCTCGTGTTCACGGCCGTGTCCACGAGCGGCCTGGCCATCTTCACCGAGTACGGCAAGCTGCTGCTCCTGCTCGTGGGCTGCATGCTGTTCTCGGCGCTCATCGTCAACCCTGTCATGGCCTTTGTCGCCATGCGCAAGAACCCCTATCCGCTGGTGTTCAAATGCCTCAAGGAGAGCGGCGTGACCGCTTTCTTCACGCGCTCGTCCGCCGCGAACATCCCCGTGAACATGTCCCTGTGTGAGAGCCTCGGTCTGGATAAGGAGTTCTACTCCGTGTCCATCCCGCTCGGCGCGACCATCAACATGGCCGGCGCTGCCGTCACGATCACGATCATGGCGCTCGCCGCGGTGCACACGCTCGGCATCACCGTGCAGCTGCCTGTCGCGATCATCCTGTCGGTCATGGCGGCGCTCGGCGCGTGCGGCGCGTCCGGTGTTGCGGGCGGCTCGCTGCTGCTCATCCCCATGGCCTGCTCCCTGTTCGGCATCTCCAACGATGTTGCCATGCAGGTTGTCGGCGTCGGTTTCATCATCGGCGTCATTCAGGACTCGCTCGAAACTGCCATCAACTCCTCGTCCGATGCGCTGTTCACCGCCGTCGCGGAGTTCAAGCAGTGGCGCAAAAACGGCAAGGAGATCCAGTTCTGAGCCGTCAGACCCATATGTCCCAGAGCCCGACCGGGAAACCGGCCGGGCTTTTTTGAGACTGTCAAAAAGTAATGCTTTTTGACAAAGCGGCTGCAGTCTGCTGCGCGCATAATTTGTGCGTCTACGGCGCACAAATTCCACACTTGCAGCCTGAGAAGTATTTTCTTCGCCGCACATGTCGCCGAAGAAAATGATCGGACTTTCTTTCGCCGCGTCACTGGCGAAAGGCTGCGAGGATCTTTGACAAGCTGCCAGAGCCCGACCGGGAAACCGGCCGGGCTTTTTTGCGCTGCGGCGCAAAACTGCGCGTCCGTTCTCCAGCGCATCCTCCGGCGCGATGCCCGCTGCGCGCTTTGCGGCGCAAAAATTTTCGCGCCGCAGCGCATATCCGCGTGCAGATCCGCCGACAATAACCGGGAAGCAAATCCCGAACTTGCGCCTTTGGAGGAATGGATATGTACAAAAAGGACTTTATCGACACCAACGACTTCTCCCGGCAGGAGCTGCTGGACATCATCGAGCTGTCGCTGGCCATCAAGCGCGCCATCGCGCAGGGGTATTATCCCCCGCTGATGAAAAACCAAAACCTCGGCATGATCTTCCAGCAGTCGAGCACCCGCACGCGCGTGTCGTTCGAGACGGCCATGAGCCAGCTCGGCGGTCACGCGCAGTATCTCGGCCCGGGCATGATCCAGCTCGGCGGCCACGAGACCATCGGCGACACGGGCAGGGTGCTCTCGCGGCTGGTCGATGTGGTCATGGCGCGCGTCATCGAGCACCGCACGGTCGTGGAGCTTGCCGAGGCGTGCACGATCCCGGTCATCAACGGCATGAGCGACTATAACCACCCCACGCAGGAGATCGGCGACCTGTGCACGATCTGCGAGCACCTGCCGGCGGGCAAGCGGCTCGAAGACTGCAAGGTCGTCTTTGTCGGCGACGGTACGCAGGTGTGCGCCTCGCTCGGCTTCATCACGACAAAGCTCGGTATGCACTTCGTGCACTACGGTCCGGAGGGGCATCAGCTGAATGCCGAGCACAAGCGCATTCTGGAGGCCAACTGCAAGCTCTCCGGCGGCACGTGGGCGGTCACGGACGAGCGCGACGCCGTGCGCGGCGCGGACTTCATCTACACCGACGTCTGGTACGGGCTGTATGAAAACGAGATGCCCAAGGACGAGCGCGTGCGCGTCTTTGCGGATTTTCAGGTCAACCGCGAGCTCATGCAGCTCGGCGCGCTCGGCTGCAAGTTCCTGCACTGTCTGCCCGCCACGCGCGGCGAGGACGTGACCGACGAGGTCGCCGATTCCGCCGCCTCGCTCTGCTGGGAGCAGGCCGGAAACCGCCTGACGGCGATGCGCGGGCTGCTCGTATACTTCACGCGCTGCCGCCGCAGCCCGTCGGAACTGGCGCTGGCCGCGGCGCGCGAGGAGCTCGACACGTTTCTGGCCGCGCGGCTCGGCGGCTGCTGACCGGCGGATCAAGGAGCGGACGAATGGACGAACGCAAAAAGTTCCGCCTCGCGGACGTCATCCTCTCGGTCATCTGCGTCGTGTTCGTGGCCGAGGCCGCCGCGCCCGTCGCCTCCATCGGCAACAGCCAGTATTTCTGGTGGCTGTTCATGATGGTCGCCTTCCTGCTGCCCTACGGCATGATCTCGTCCGAGCTCGGCACGACGTATCCCGGCGACGGCGGGCTCTACGACTGGATCCACAAGGCGTTCCCGGAGACGAAGTGGGGCGCACGCGCCTCGTGGTATTACTGGATCAACTTCCCGCTGTGGATGGCCTCGCTCGCGGTCGTGTGTCCGGAGCTGCTGAGTGTGCTCACGGGGCTGCGCTTCGGCTGGGGCGCACGGCTGCTCATCGAGCTCGCCTTCATCTGGATCGTCACGTGGATCGCCTGCTACCCCGTGTGCGACAGCATCCTCATCCTCAACATCAGCGCCGCCATCAAGATGCTCCTCGCGCTGACGGTGGGCGTGCTCGGCATCGTCTATGTCGCGCGCAGCGGCTTTGTCAACGACATGGCGCCGCGCACGTTCCTGCCGGGCTTTGACCTGCACAGCCTGTCGTATATCTCGGTCATCATCTTCAACTTCCTCGGCTTCGAGGTCGTGTGCACCTACGCCGACAATATGCGCGATCCCAAGCGCCAGATCCCGCAGGCCATCGTGAGCGGCGGCATCGTCATCGCGCTCATCTACCTGTTTTCGGCCTTCGGCATCGGCGCCGCCATCCCCACGCAGGAGATCAGCGAGGATTCAGGGCTCATCGACGCGGTCGCGCTCATGACCGGGCGCACGAGCGGCTGGTTCGTCGGCGCGGTGGCGCTGCTGTTTCTCATCACGCTCTTCGGCAACATGATCTCGTGGTCGATGGGCGTCAACGCCACCGCCGCCTACGCCGCCGCGCGCGGCGATATGCCCGCGGTCTTTTCCCGCCGCTGGGCGAAAAACGATATGCCCGTCGGCGCGGCGCTCACGAGCGGCGTCGTTGCGAGCGCGGTGTGCATCCTGGGCGTCATCATCGAGCTGCTGTCTCCCGCGTCGTCGCTGTTCTGGAGCTTTTTCGCGCTCAACCTCGTCATGCTGCTGCTGAGCTATGTGCCGGTGTTTCCGGCGTTTTTGCGCCTGCGTGCGCGCGACCCGGATGCCGAGCGGCCGTTTCGCGTGCCGGGCGGGCGCGGGCTGCTGCGCGCGCTGGCCTATGTGCCCATGGCGCTGATCCTCATCTCGATCTTTTTCACGGCCGTGCCGCTGTCCGTGGACAGCGAAACGCTCTCACACTACCTGCCGATCACGGTCGGCTCGCTCATCAGCATCGCCATCGGCGAGGTGCTCATCGCGGCGCGTGCGCGCCGCCGTCCTTAGGAGGGGATACTATGGCAAAACGAATCATCGGCTCGACGCCCAAGCGCGACGGCTACCGGATGCCCGCGGAATTTGAGCCGCAGTCCGGCGTGTGGATGCTCTGGCCGGAGCGCAACGACAACTGGCGCGACGGCGCCAAGCCCGCGCAGCGGGCGTTTCTGGACGTGGCGGAGGCCATTTTGCAGTTTGAACCCGTGACGGTCTGCGTCAGCGCGGCGCAGTACCAGAACGCGCGTGAGCGCCTGCCGCGCGCCGTGCGCGTCGTCGAGATGGCGAGCAACGACGCGTGGATCCGCGACTGCGGTCCGACGTTTCTCGTCAACGACCGCGGCGGCCTGCGCGCCGTGGACTGGACGTTCAACGCCTGGGGCGGTCTGGTCGACGGGCTCTATTTCCCGTGGGATCTCGACGATCAGGTCGCGCAGAAGGTCTGCGAGCTCGAGCGCGTCGATTCCTACCGCACCGAGGGCTTCGTGCTCGAGGGCGGGTCGATCCATGTCGACGGCGAGGGCACGGTGCTCACGACCGAGATGTGCCTGCTGTCCGAGGGGCGCAACCCCTCCATGGACCGCGGCGCGATCGAGCATATGCTCTGCGACTATCTCGGCTGCGAAAAAGTCCTCTGGCTGCGCGACGGCATCGACCCCGACGAGACCAACGGCCACATCGACGACGTGGCCTGCTTCATCCGTCCGGGCGAGGTCGCGTGCATCTGGACGGACGACCCGCAAAACCCGTTTTACCAGCCGGCGCATGACGCCTACGACACGCTCTCGCAGGCGACGGATGCCAGGGGGCGCAGGCTGAAGGTGCACAAGCTCTGCCTGACGCAGCGGCCGTGCCTGCTTGAGGGCGCGGCGACGATCGACGCCGTGGAGGGCACCATTCCGCGCGCGGACGGCGAGGTCGCCATCGCGTCGTATATGAACTTCCTCATCGTCAACGGCGGCGTCATCCTGCCGCAGTACGGCGATGAAAACGACGCGCTTGCCGTGCAGCAGGTGCAGGCCATGTTCCCCGAGCGGCGCGTGGTCGGCGTGCAGACGCGCGAGGTCGCCTTTGGCGGCGGGAACATCCACTGCATCACGCAGCAGCAGCCCGCGCCGCAGCGCAGGTGACGCCATGGCAAGGATCGTCATCGCGCTCGGCGGCAACGCGCTCGGCAATACGCCCGCCGAGCAGCGCGCGCGTGTGGCCGCCGCCTGCCCGGCGCTCGTCGGGCTCATCCATCAGGGACACGAGATCATCGTCAGCCACGGCAACGGTCCGCAGGTCGGCATGATCCAGACGGCGTTCGACGCCGCCGCGAAAACGAACCCCGCTGTCGCGCCCATGCCGCTGCCGGAGTGCACGGCCATGAGTCAGGGCTATATCGGCTATCATCTGCAGCAGGGGCTGCGCCGTGCGCTGCGTGCGCAGGGCATGCCGTGGCAGGTGGCGACGGTCGTCACGCAGGTCGTCGTCGACCCGGACGACACCGCCTTTCAGACGCCGACCAAGCCCATCGGCGCGTTTTACGACGCGGCTGCGGCACAGCGGATGCAGCACAGCGACCCGACCCTGCATATGCGCGAGGATTCCGGGCGCGGCTGGCGGCGTGTCGTCGCCTCGCCGAAGCCAGTGGACATCGTAGAGCGGCGCTCGATCCTGAACCTGCTCGACAATGAGTATATCGTCATCGCCTGCGGCGGCGGCGGTGTGCCGGTCGCGCGCGACGCGCATGGGGACTATTTCGGGGTCGACGCCGTCATCGACAAGGACTTTGCCAGTGCCTGCCTGGCCGAGACCGTGGGCGCGGACTATCTGTTCATCCTCACGGCGGTCGACCACGTCTGCCTGAATTTCGGCACGCCAGAGCAGCGCGCGCTTGACGTGCTGCACGCCGACGATGCGGAGCGCTACCTGCGCGAGGGGCAGTTCGGCGCAGGCTCGATGCAGCCGAAGGTCGCCGCTGCCGTGCAGTTCGTGCGCAGCGGCTGGCGGCGGCGCGCCGTCATCGCCTCGCTCGCGCAGGCACCGGCCGCCATGCGCGGCGAGAGCGGCACGCGCATCGTGCCGTAAAAGGCGATAAACGCAGCAAACGCCGGTCTTTCCCACAAGGGGAAAGGCCGGCGTTTTTTCACGCCTTTTCAGACGTGCACGATGTAGTTTTCCTTGCGCGGGGCGGCTTCGGGCGCGGGCCCGGCGGCGTAGCCGAGCGCGATCGCGCCGACGCCGCGCAGCGTTTCCGGCAGACCCCAGTCGCGCAGCAGCGCCTTACCGTCCGGACTGTCGAAGATCTCGCGCTCGCGGTTGACCCACACGGAGCCAAGCCCCTCGGCGTGCGCGGCCAGCATGAGGTTTTCGAGCACGCAGCTGCCGTCGGCCAGGTAGTTTGCGCTCCCGCCGTCGCCGAGCACGACCACGATCACCGGCGCGCCGTAGTAGGGGTCGACGTCCTTGCCGATCACGGCGGCGTTGAGCTTCGTGAGCCGGTCGCGGTAAGCCTTCGTCTCCACGGCGACGATCGTCGCCGACTGCTCGCCCATGGCGGACGGGGCATAGGTGCCGGCCTCGAGTACGCGCGCGAGCACGTCCGCGGGCACGGTGTCCGGCCTGTAGGCGCGGATGCTCCGCCGGGTACGGATCAGGGTCAGAAAATCGTTTGCCATAGAATAACCTCCCGAATGATGATCGTTATGCAGGAATGTTTTAAAATAGTATACCACATTTTTCGCCGATGTGCTATAATATTCAATTGACTCTAACCATTCGTTTTTTTCTTTTGACTACCTGCCGGCGCGCGAAAGGAGTTTCCCCAACCATGCAGAAGATCGCAGCTTTCATCGTCAAAAAACGCAAGCTATTGCTTGTTGTCATGCTGGCTCTGGCGGTGGTCTGTGCGGCGCTGATGCCCTTCGTCGGCATCAACACCGACATGACCAAGTATCTGCCGAACAGCTCGCAGATGAAGATCGGCATGGATCACATGAACGAGGCGTTCCCGGATGCGGTGCAGACGTATACCATCCGCGTCATGTTCCGCGGGCTGGATGCGCGCGAAAAGCTCGCCATCCGCGAGCAGCTTGCCGAGATTCCGAACGTGGACACGGTCGCCTACGAGCCGGACAGCAGCGATTTTAACCGCGATGATGCCACGCTCTACAAGCTCTCGACGCTCTATGACTACAATTCCGACGAGGAGGCGCAGATCGAGCGCGACGTGGCCGAGCGCTTTGCCGGCTATGATGTGGCCGTGCGCAGCGACGATACCTCGGCGCCGAGCATTCCGCCGATCGTGTTCATCCTCTCGATCGTGCTTGTGACGACGATCCTGCTCATCGCCTGTCCGTCATACTTTGAGCCGGTGCTGTTTCTGCTGACGATCGGCGTGGCGGTGCTGCTCAATCAGGGCACGAACATCCTCCTCGGCGAGACGTCGGACGTCACGGCGAGCATTTCGGCCATTTTGCAGCTTGCGCTCTCGATGGACTATTCCATCATCCTCATGAACCGCTACCGGCAGGAGCTGGCCAAGGGCGACGACCGCGAGAGCGCCATGACGCGTGCGCTCACGGCGGCCTTCGGCTCGATCACCGGCAGCTCGGTCACGACGATCGTCGGTCTGCTGATGCTGGTGTTCATGCGCTTTAAGATCGGCATGGATCTCGGCATCGTGCTGGCCAAGGGCGTGCTGTTCAGTCTGCTGTGCGTGTTCACGGTGCTGCCGGGGCTGATCCTGTGGGCGGATAAGGTCGTCCGCAAGACGATGAAAAAGCCGCGCGCACCCAAGCGCGAGCGCAAAAGCGTGCTCGCGGGGCTCGGCCGCTTCAGCTACCGCTGCCGCGGCGTGATCGCGGCGGCATTCGTGCTGCTGTTTGCCGGGGCATACATCCTGCAGCTGTCGACGCAGATCTCCTACACGCTCACCGACCCCGACCCCGTGGCCGAGGTGTTCCCGCCGGACAACCCGCTCGTGGTGCTGTACAACAATCAGGATGAGGCGGCCGTCTCCGCGCTGGCCGACCGGCTCGAGGACGACCCGAACGTCAAGAGCGCCATGTCCTATTCCACCACGCTTGGCCGCCAGTGCACCGCCGAACAGATGGCCAACGCCATCGGCGCGCTCGAGGCCGGCATCCCGGTCAGCGCCGATATGCTCGGCATGATCTACTACGACGTGCACGGCGGCGGGCAGAGCGTGACCATGACGGCGGCGCAGTTTCTGCGCTTCCTGTCGCAAAACGTCGCCAACAACGCCAGCTTCGCGCCGTACATCGACGAGAGCCTGACGGCAAACCTCCAGACGCTGCTGAAATTCTCCGATCCCGCGGCGCTCACGCAGCAGCGCACGGCGGAGTCGCTGGCGGAGTTTCTCGGCATGGACGCGTCGGACGCAAAGCAGCTGCTGCTCTACTACTATATGCAGCACGGCGGCGCGGACGGCAGCGGCACGATGACGATCCCCGCCTTCTCGAACTTCCTCAATAACGAGGTGCTCACCGACCCGACCATGGCGGGCATGATGGATGACGCGGCGCGCGCACAGGCATCTCAGCTGCAGACGTTCACGGATGTCACCGCCATGACCACGCCGCGCGACACCGCCGGTATCGCCGCGCTGCTCGGCATGGACGAGCAGTCGGTCAACAAGCTCTTCATCGCCTACCACGCGTCCAAGGGCGACCTCTTCTCGGGCGGCCAGTGGGAGGTGTCGATGCAGAACATAGCAAACTTCCTCGCCGGCTACAATGGCCTGCTTGATGAGACGCAGGAGCAGCAGATCACGCAGCTGAGCTGGATCATCAACGGCTCCGTTTACGGCACGCAGTACACGGCGCCGCAGCTTGCGAGCGTCCTCGGCATGGACGCCGGGCAGATGCAGCAGCTGTATATGCTCTACAACAGCCGCCACGGCGACACGAGCGGCTGGACGCTGTCGGTGCAGCAGTTTGTGAACTTCCTCTGCCAGGAGGTGCTGCCGGATGCGCGCTTTGCCTCCCAGCTCAGCGGCGTGAACACCGCGCAGCTGCAGTCGGCGCGCACGGTCATCAACGCCGTCGCCTCCGGTCAGGCGTACACGGCGGCGGGGCTGGCAAACCTCTTCGGCGGTCTCTCGAGCCAGATGGACCGCGGCACGATGGAGCTGCTGTTCCTCTACTATGCGAGCGTCAACCGCGGCCAGGCCGACTGGACGATGTCCATGCAGGAGCTGTTTGACTACCTGCAGGATGAGTTTCTCACCGACGCGCGCTTTGCCTCCTTCCTGACCGACGATATGCGCGCGCAGATCACCGGCGCGCAGACGATGCTCACCGATGCGGTCGCGCAGCTGCGCGGCAGCAATTACTCCCGGCTCGTGCTCACGACGACGCTGCCGGTCGAATCGACCGAGACGAGCGCGTTCATTTCCGGGCTCATGCGCGAGCTTGACGCCGACACGACCGGGGACCATTACCTCATCGGCAACAGCGCCATGGGCTACGAGATGGAAAACAGCTTCCACAGTGAGCTGCTGCTCATCACGCTGCTGACGGCGGTGTCGATCTTCCTCGTCGTCGTGTTCACGTTCCGCTCGCTGATCATTCCGGCGCTGCTGGTGCTGCTGGTGCAGTGCGGCGTGTACATCACGGTCATGGTCGTCGGCCTGCAGGGGCTGGAGATCTATTACCTCGCGCTGCTGATCGTCGAATGTATCCTCATGGGTGCGACGATCGACTACGGCATCCTCTACACGAGCTATTACCGCGAGATGCGCGTGAGTATGCCCGTGCGCGATGCACTCGTCGCGGCCTACCGCGGCAGCATCCACACGGTGCTGACCTCCGGCTCGATCCTCGTGCTGGTCACGGCGGTCGACGGGCGCTTTTTCGGCAACCTCGCCGTCGAGCAGATCTGCCGCACGATCTCCATCGGCGCGTTTGCGGCCATTTTGCTCATCATGCTGTTCCTGCCGGGTGTGCTCGCCCTGTTTGACCGCTGGGTGCTGCCGCGTGCGCTGCGCCGGCAGCTGTATCCGCCGAAGGCGCGCGGCGCGCAGAGTGCAAAGCAGGAGCACAAAATTTAACGATTCAACGCAAACAAAAACAGCGAAGCACGACTGTGCTTCGCTGTTTTTAAAACTGTCAAAAAGTATTACTTTTTGACAAATGGGTTTGCGGCCTGACTGCAGCGCACGCACTGTCCGCCGTTGGCGGACGGTGCGCACGTTTGCAGGCCGAGATGTATTTTCTCCGCCGCACATGTCGCCGGAGAAAATGATTGAACTTTTTTCACCGCTCCGGCGGTGAAACTCTGCGAGGCCTTTTGACAAGCTGTGACCGCGCACGGCAAACGCCGCGCGCGGTCTTTCCCTGTTTTATTCCGTTGTGTCGCCGCCGTGCGCACGGCCAAACGTTCCGCGCAGGCGCTCGCCGAATTTCGGCGGCTGCACGGGGCGCTCCAGCAGGAAAATGCCGCAGTCGGCGCAGTATCGACAAGCGGCAAAGCTGCCGTTCCAGATCCCGCGGCTCACCACAAGGTCGCCCTCCTCGTCCGCGCGAAAGGATATGGACTTTTCCTCCTGACTCCAGATGATCTGCCGCGCGCTCTGCAGATAGCCGGAGAGTAATTCCCCGCCGCAATAGGGGCAGATATTACCGATTTTCATTTTGGCACTCCTCATTAAGAAAAGTAGCTGTGCTCGTAGTATGTATGAGCATATCTTGTTCCTTGGAAGTTTTTCTGAGAAAAGCATGCTCCGGTATATTTTGTGTATCTGTCGATAGACATTGAATCACTGCGGTTATACATGTCGAATTTCCAAGAAAAAAAGGAGTCTTGCATCCCGTATACGCGGTAATACGAAAGCATAGAGGAGGCTAGCCCTGTTACAATAGAGGCTCCGATTGAAACCGACATTCCAATGTTGAATGCAGAACATATAATTGTGGTCATCGTACCTAGTACAAGGCTTGCAGCAGTGCTTGTCCCCCAGGAAACGGCATTTCCAGAAAAACTTTTGACATATGTGGTGTATTTTGATGCAGATCCAAATGGAGACAATGAGTATTCAGCAGTTCTCATTCTGGTGACTCCGTTTTTGCTGTTTTCTACAGAAAACGTATTTTGTGTGAGTAGCTGAGAATCTATGTATTCATTGAATTCAAATTTGACAAGGCTCCCATCAACGTACAAATCTCCGTCATTTGTTAGAATAACTTCATTGTGATTCTGCGCGTCATAGTAATCAATCACCAGATCTCCGGCGCGGTTTCTTTCGATGGTGGCATAGTTAATGACACCATTAGGATATGCAATTTCATATTTAATGGAATCATCTTCGATTTCTGCGCTTGTAATAAGTTGTTCTTCGATTCCGACCGAGATGAATGCACTTATATCTTCTTGTACTTGAGAATCAGTGGATTTTAGATGGCTGAAACTTTTGCAATTACTTGAGCTTGTGGTTGTTAATTCTGATATTGCGTATGCTGAGACGGTGCTTGAAATAACTAGGGAAAGTGCCACTACTAATGAGAAAAGTTTTTTCATATTCAATGCCTCCTCGCATATTCAATCGAATTCTATTTTTACCTAAAGCTGTACCCTGTACTTATTCTAATTTCTAAATATCACCTCCATCCACGCAAAAACTGCGTGACTTTTACACTTGGCACATTACGTATTATACACAATTTAACAGGCAATTTCAACCTTCTTTTTAAAAATAATTGCAATTCATTTAATGTGTAGAGCGAAAAGTGATGACGATTGTGCAGTATCCCGTTTGTTGATGGCTGTTATTGCATAGTAGAGATTTTCATGCACAAACGGCGGATTTTTCATCCTGCTTTCGTATGAAATTGTGCTTGACAGGGGTAACGGTCGGTGTTAGGATGATACCGTTGCAAAGGCAATGACGGGACTTGCACCCGAGTGAGGACGGACAGAGAATGGCGGTCATAGGCTGTGAGCCGCCTGCGGCACCCCTCCGGCGCAGACCTTCCCCGAGCCGATCGCCCGAACCCGCAGTAAGGCGATCCGCGCGGCGCACGTTACAGCGCCAACTGAGTGAAACTCAGGGTGGAACCGTGTGATTTCAGCACCCCTGTGCCGCAAGGCGCAGGGGTGTTTTTAGTTTAGGAGGAGACATTATGGACGATCAGTACACCTTTGAAAACAAGACCTACAAGGACACCTACCGTCACACCACCAGCCACATTCTTGCGCAGGCCATGAAGCGCCTGTATCCCGAGGTGAAGCTGGCGATCGGCCCTGCCATCGAGGACGGTTTCTATTATGATTTTGACAGCCCCGAGCCGTTCACGCCCGAGGTGCTCGAGAAGCTCGAGGCCGAGATGCGCAAGATCTGCAAGGAAAAGCTGCGTCTCGAGCGCTTTGAGCTTCCGCGCGCCGAAGCACTGAAGTTCATGGAGGAGCGCGACGAGCCGTATAAGATCGAGCTCATCAACGACCTGCCGGAGGACGCCGTTATCTCGTTTTACCGTCAGGGTGAATTCGTTGATCTCTGCGCCGGCCCGCATCTGGACTCCACCGGCCGCGTCAAGGGCAACGCCATCAAGCTCACGAGCGTCACCGGCGCTTACTGGCGCGGCGACAGCAGCCGCAAGATGCTCCAGCGCATCTATGGCACCTGCTTCCCGAAGAAGGAGGAGCTCGACGCGTATCTGGCCCGCATCGAAGAGGCCAAAAAGCGTGACCACCGTAAGCTCGGCAAGGAGCTCGGCCTGTTCACCTTCATGGAAGAGGGCCCGGGCTTCCCGTTCTTCCTGCCCAACGGCATGGTGCTCAAAAACCAGCTCATCGATTACTGGCGCGAGATCCACAAGAAGGCCGGCTACGTCGAGATCTCGACCCCGATCATGCTCAATCAGGATCTCTGGCACCGCAGCGGTCACTGGGATCACTATAAAGACAATATGTATACCACTGTCATCGACGATGTGCCGTTTGCGCTCAAGCCGATGAACTGCCCCGGCGGCATGCTGGTCTATAAATCCCAGCCGCATTCTTACCGTGATCTGCCGTTGCGCGTGGGCGAGCTCGGCATCGTGCACCGCCATGAGCTGTCCGGCGCGCTGCACGGTCTGTTCCGCGTCCGCTGCTTCACGCAGGACGATGCGCACATCTTCATGACACCCGATCAGGTCAAGGACGAGATCAAGGGCGTCGCCAAGCTCATTGACGACGTGTACTCGCTCTTCGGCTTCAAGTACCACATGGAGCTGTCCACCATGCCGGAGGATCACATCGGCACGGATGAGCAGTGGGCGGCCGCGACCGACGGCCTCGTCTCCGCGCTCAACGAGCTCGGCAAGCCCTATGTCATCAACGAGGGCGACGGCGCGTTCTACGGCCCGAAGATCGACTTCCATCTGGAAGACAGCCTCGGCCGCACCTGGCAGTGCGGGACGATCCAGCTTGATATGCAGATGCCGGAGCGCTTTGACCTCGAGTATGTCGGCGCGGACGGCGAGAAGCACCGTCCGGTCATGATCCACCGTGTGTGCTTCGGCTCGATCGAGCGCTTCATCGGCATCCTCACCGAGCACTATGCCGGCGCGTTCCCGCTGTGGCTCGCGCCCGTACAGGTCAAGGTCATGCCCATCACCGACCGCACGAATAATTACGCCAAGCACGTCGCTGACCGTCTGGAGAAGGCAGGCCTGCGCGTCGAGACCGACCTGCGCAACGAGAAGATCGGCTACAAGATCCGCGAGGCGCAGAGCCAGAAGATTCCGTATATGCTCGTGCTCGGCGACAAGGAAGCGGAGAACGACACCATCTCCGTGCGCACGCTCTCCGGTGAGCAGAGCGTGGAGAGCCTTGCCGATTTCATCGCCCGCCTGCAGGCGGATGTGAAGTCCCGCAAGAGCTGAAATTTGCATAGCATCGCATAAGAAGACCGACTCCTTCGCAGACTATACCCAAACGTCTGCGAAGGAGTTTTCTATATGCACAAACGGTTTCGGCATCTGTGTCTCGCGCTCGCGGCGCTTATCGCTGCGGGGACGCTGCTTGCGGCGCTCATTCCGGCCGCTGAGGCGGCCACGTATAAAAAGGGGTCGAGCGGCGCTGTCGTGTCGCAGATCCAGACCAAGCTCAAAAATTGGGGCTACTACGCCGGAGACGTAGACGGGATCTACGGCAGCGCGACCGAACGCGCCGTGCGCGCCTTTCAGCGCAAAAACGGCCTCACAGCCGACGGGAAAGCCGGTGCGCAGACACTGGAGGCGCTGGGACTGCCGGCGGACAGCGGCGGAAATTCGGGCGGCTCCGGCGGCATGACCGGCGCGCAGGTCGATCTGCTTGCGCGCCTCATCTCTGCCGAGGCGCGCGGTGAGCCGTATTCCGGTCAGGTGGCGGTCGGCGCGGTCGTGCTCAACCGCATCCGGCATCCGTCGTTTCCGAATACACTCTCGGGCGTGATCTATCAGAGCGGGGCATTCACCTGCATCACGGACGGGCAGTTCAATGAGCCGGTCGCGGAGAGCGCCTATCGCGCTGCACGCGACGCGCTCAACGGGGTCGACCCGTCCGGCGGAGCGATCTACTATTTCAATCCCTCGACGGCCACGAGCGCGTGGATCTGGTCACGTCCGCTCATCACCGTCATCGGTAAGCATCGCTTCTGCTCCTGAGTGTCCGGTTACACCACAAAATAGGGGATGCCGCGCCGCATCCCCGCAACATATGGATATGCGAAAAAATGTCGCAAAAAAGTTTAAAAACACTATTGACAACTGCCCCTGTAAAGTGCTATATTATCAAACACGCGAGGGGTGCTCGTCACGAACGAAACGAACTTCCGAAAAAAGTTGAAAAAAGTTCTTGACAAAGCGAACCGCGTGTGGTAAGATAAACAAGCTGTCGCCGAGAGGCACAGCGGCGTGTACCTTGTAAATTAAACAATGTAAGAACACAAAACTTGATAAGTTTTGTAGCTTATGCAAATAAGCACCAGAAAAGGGTTCTTAACATCAGCAATGATGTAAAACAATTCTTTTGAGAGCTAGAAAGCGATCTAAAAGATTATATCCGCTTCGGCGGTTATGATATGATTTATAGAGAGTTTGATCCTGGCTCAGGATGAACGCTGGCGGCGTGCCTAACACATGCAAG
>OFOK01000519.1_pt1 | contig 38179 bp, 40 predicted proteins | sample 1542001 | NCBI WGS metagenome assembly OFOK01 (sample SAMN04209242, study PRJEB22552) | human gut metagenome | biome: gut; material: feces | host: Homo sapiens | place: USA: Oklahoma
GGGCCGGCGGCAAGGCCCCCGCCCTGCGCCGGCCCGCCCGGGGCCTCTGTCCTGTTGAACTCTGCAGCATTTCCCCGTCAGGTCAAAGCGCCGCGGAACAGCCCCGCCCGCTTGAGGGCCGGGCGAAGCGCCTCGGCCAGCAGCACCGAGCACACCACCGCAATCAGGGCGTTCACCAGGGTAACCGGCAGCTTCACGGTCACGGTTTCCAGAATGGCCACGTTCCAGGCAAAGCCCTTGATAAAATGCCCCGACAGGATGTTTTTGCTCACGTACAATACGCAATAGCTCACCGCCCCGGCCACGCCAGCCACCCAATAGCCAGCGTGCCGGTTCAGGGGCAGCTTTTTGGCCAGGGTTCCCGCCACAAAGGCCATGGCGAATTTATTGATGGCCGTGATCCAGAATTCCGGCGCCCAGGCGGGGTCCATCAGGTCGAACAGCCCCGAGCCGATGCCGGCCGCAAGCCCCCCCGGCACGCCTCCAAACAAAAGCCCGCTCAAAAGGCACATCACATTTCCCATGTGCACCTTTGCCTTGCCCAGGGGGCTGGGGATGTCGATGCCGATGTAGGTAAAAATAAATACCATTGCGGCCAGCATGCCCACCACGGCCAGGCGCCGCACCGCCAAACTGTTTTTTTGTTCCATTTCTGAACACCCTCCCTCGCGGGGCTTGACTTTTAACGCCCCGCGCTCTATGCTCTCATTATAAGAAATTCTGATCCTATTAAAATATCCAGATAACAACTTTTTTATGGGTTCAGTTTTAAACCATGGAGGGATTTTATGCTCCGTATCTCGTTTGGGCGGGCCGCCGGGCCGGGGGCCCCGCCGCTCTATGAACAGCTGTACCGGGCGGTGGCCGCGCAGATCCGGGCCGGGGAGCTGGCAGCCGGGGAACGGATGCCAGGCAAGCGCAGCCTGGCTGGGGAGCTGGGCCTGAGTGTAAACACGGTGGACACTGCCTATCAGCTGCTGGCCGCCGAGGGCTGGCTGGAAGCGCGGCCGCGCTCGGGCTTTTTTGTACTTCCCTACGAGCGGCCTCTGGCCGCCGCACAGCCGCCCGGGCAAGCGGCGCCCGCCCCGCCGCCCGCCTCCGCCTGGCAATACGATCTTTCCACCGGCGGGGTGGACACGGGCCTGTTCCCCTTCCGCACCTGGGGGCGCATCCAAAAAGAGCTGCTCTACAGCCAGCCCGAATTACTGGCCCACGGCCATCCCCAGGGGGACGGGGACCTGCGCCAGGCCATTGCCGCCTACCTGCGGGCTTACCGCGGGGTGGACTGCGACCCCGGCCAGGTGGTGGTGGGCGCGGGGGTGGAATACCTTCTGGGCCTGGTGGGCCGCCTTGCGGCCGGGCGCACCGCCGCGCTGGAGGACCCGGGCTATGGCCGGCCCGGGCGCATTCTGGAGAACAGCGGCCTGACCTGCCTGCCGGTGCCGGTGGATGGGCAGGGCCTGGACCCCGCCGCTCTGGCCGCCTGCGGGGCGGACCTTGTATACGTAACCCCCAGCCATCAGTTCCCCACCGGGGCCGTGATGCCGGCCGGGCGCCGGGCCGCCCTGCTGCGCTGGGCTGCCGCGGCCCCCGGCCGCCTGATCCTGGAAGACGACTACGACTCGGAGTTCCGGTTCGGCATCCGCCCCCTGCCAAGCCTGCAGGGCATGGCAGGGCGGGACGGGCCGGTGGTCTATCTCTCCACCTTTTCCCGCAGCCTGGCACCCAGCATCCGCATTGCTTACATGGTGCTGCCCACCCGCCTGTTGGAGCCCTTCCGGCAGGCGTTCGGCAGCTATTCCTCCACCGTGAGCCGGTTTGAGCAGCAGACCCTGCGGCTTTTTTTGCAGCGGGGGCACTATGCGCGCCATCTGGCCAGGGCCAGGGGCCAGTACAAGGCCCGGATGCTCGCCCTCACCGGGGCGCTGGAGGCTGAATTTGGCCCCGGGGCGCTGGAATTTTACGGCCAGCATACCGGGCTGCACCTGCTGCTGCGCTGCCCCGGTGCCCCCCCGGAGGCTGAGATGGTGCGGGCCGCCCGGGCGGCTGGGGTGCGGCTGGCCGGCCTGAGCGCCTACTGCCGCGCGCCCGCCGCCCCCACCCTTCTGGACCACACGGTGGTGATTGGTTATGGCGCACTGCCGCCGGAACAGATCGTCCCGCTGGCCAAAGCTTTAAAAGCCGCCTGGAGCTGAGCTCCAGGCGGCTTTTATGCTTTATTCCAGGCTGCCCGCCGGGGCTGCCGCCTGCGGCGGCAGGGTGGGCGTGGCCGTGGGGCCGCCCGGCTCCTCTTCCGCCGTTCCCCCCACGGGGGTGGGGCTTGCAGCGGGGGAAGGCTGCCCCATGCCCCCCGCCCCCGGGGCAGAGGGAACGGGCACGCCCCCTGTCTGCCGGGCGTCCGCCGTGGGCTGCGGCGAACCCTGGCTTTCGGGCGCGGCGGAGCCTCCGCCTGCGGCAGCTGTGGGCTGCGGCGAGGGGCTGGCGGTCTGCTGCCCTTCCCCCAACGGGTCGCTTACCGGGGCGGGCGTTGCATACAGCGGTTTTTCAGCTGTTTCGCCTGTGGCGGGCACAAACCGCAGCTTGGCAAACGCAATGCTGTCCTCTCCGAATTCATACCGCTGCGCCTGTTGGTCGTAGCGCCCGGCCACCGGCTCGGCCTGTACCTCCGCCTGCTTTTTTGCCAGCCAGCGGAAGGTGTTCTCCAGCGTATAAAAATCGGCGGCCGTCAGGTCGGTGAGCAGGCTGCCGCTCTGTTTGCGCAGCCCGGCGGGGATCGTGTCGGCCAGGTTGTCCAGCTGTTGGCGCAGCGCGGCGTCCCAAACCGCCGCACGCACCCGTGCCGCGCGGGCGGGCGGCAGGCCCAGCCCCGTTATAAAGGCGTTTGCTTCGGCCGGCGGCAGGCTCAGCACAGGGTCCGCTTCCAGCCCCAGGGCTGCCAGCGCTTCCTGGTCCAGCAGGCCTGTCAGATTTACCCGGGGCGGTTCCAGCTGCCCCCACAGCTTGCCCAGCGTGTCCGGCGTGACGGCCAGGTATTTGTCAATGCGGATGTTCAGGGTGGCGGCCAGCAGCGCCGCCGCCCGGGCCGGGCCTGCGCTGGAATAGCTGTCGGCCAGCAGCATCGTGCCGCCCGGCGCCAAAAGAACGCTCTCGGCAGGCACCGGGCACAGGTGAAGCACCCCGTTCTGTGCGTCCAGGCGCACCAACACAAAGCCAGGCTGTTCCGCGGCCACCGTTACCAGCACGGTAAGATCGGTCTCGGCCCCGGGCCCGCCCAAGGGCACCCCGCTCTGGCTTTTTTCCGCCTGCCGTGCCTGGCCCCCCTGCCAGCCAGAATAAAAGATCAGCCCGCCCAGCAGCGGCAGCAGAATGGCCAGCGTCAAAAAAAACGAGAGCCAAAACGCTTTCGCCCCGCTTTTTCGCATGGGCCTCCCCTCCTTTTTCCAAGTGATGTGGCGCATATAGCATGGTCCAATCGCAAACCTTATATGCGTAAAGGAGGGTGAACGAAAATGGAAAAGCACCCCGAACTGGATGCGCTGCCTCATATGGTGCGCCAGGTGGTGGAGGCCGCCCGCCCCGCCCACAACGACCCCCTTGGCAGCTATACCGGCGTTCCGGCCGACGAGGCAGACGCCGTGCCCGTGCAGGACGCGGACGATCTTTAAAAGGCGGCTCCCCCAAAGCAGGATCTGCTTTGGGGGAGCCTCTTTTTCACTTGCGCCCCGGGCCCGCCGTGGGCTATACTTAAAAAACACAGCTCTCTTTTCCGGGCAGGAAAAGAGAGGACGGATCCCTTTTCCGGTGGTATTCTGAAGCTGTAAGGAGCTGATGAGATGGACTGGCTGGACCGCATGAACCGCGCCCTGGAATACATCGAGGCGAACCTGAGCGGGCAGATCGAGCTGGAACAGGCCGCGCGCATTGCCTGCTGCTCGCCTTTTCATTTTCAGCGCATGTTCTCCTATATTGCAGACCTGCCGCTGGCAGAGTACATCCGCCGCCGGCGCATGAGCCGTGCAGCGGCCGATCTGCAGGCGGGCGAACGCGTGCTGGACGTGGCGCTGAAATACGGCTACAATTCCCCCACCGCCTTTAACCGGGCGTTCCAGGCTGTGCACGGCCTGCCGCCCTCCCGGGCGGGCAGCGGGGGCGCCGTGGTAAAAGCCTACCCTCCCATCAGCTTCCAAATCACCATCAAAGGAGAGGTAGAAATGGAATACCGCATTGAAAAAAAGCCCGCCATCCGCATTGTGGGCAGCAAAACAAGCTTTACAGGGGGCCAGGCCCAGGGCTTTGCCCAGATTCCCGGCCAGTGGACCCAGGCGGCACAGGCCGGCCTGATCCCCCGCCTGTGCGCATTGATGGACGGCGAGCCCAAAGGCATTTTAGGGGTGTGCAGCATCGCGGACGGCCAGGCGTTTGACTATTACATTGCCGTCGCCTCTGCCCAGCCCGCGCCCGAAGACCTCTTTTCCTTCGAGATCCCCGCCGCCACCTGGGCGATCTTCGATTGTGTGGGCCCGCTGCCGGGCGCGATGCAGGCGCTGCAAAAGCGTATTTTTTCCGAGTGGCTGCCCACCTCCGGCTACGAATACGCAAGCGCCCCGGACATTGAGCTGTATTTTGAGGGCGATCGAAGCGCGGCCGGCTACCGCAGCCAGGTCTGGCTGCCCGTGTTCAAGGCAAAGGGCTGAGCCCACCCCCGCCTGTACCGCACAAAGCGGCCCCCGGAACCGTAGTTCCGGGGGCCGCTCTGCATTACGCTTCAGTTCTGCTTTTGAAACACCAAAAACCGGAAGCCGATGGGGGTTTCCAGCACCGTTTGCCGTGCCAGGCGGGCGGCGCCGTCTGCCGGGGTCTTCCAGTAATAAGGGGTCATGGCAAACAGGGCCTGTACCTGCGCGCCCTCGGCACGCAGCTGCGCCTTTACCTCCTGTTCCCCTGTCTGAATAAAACCCTCGTACCCGATCCGCCGGACCGGGTTCTCATAAGGCCGGTCGTACAACACCGCCTTCAGCCCCATCAGGTGATCCGCGGTGGGCACCGCATAGATAAGGCGGCCGCCCTGGGCAAGGCAGCGCAAAAACTCACTGCGCGCAAAAGGCGAAAATACATTCAGCGCCAAATCCGCCCAGCCGCCCGCCACAGGTGCGGCAAAGCTGCTGGCCACGGCAAACTCGGCGCAGGGCAAGCGCCGCTTCGCGGCCAGGCGCACGGCGGGCTTTGCAATGTCCCATCCGGCAAGGCAAAACAGCCGGCCCGCGCCAGCCAGCGCGGCGCACACCGCCGCGTCATAGTAGCCCTCGCCGCAGCCCGCATCCAGAATGTGCAGTTCTTTGCCCGCTGCCGGGGCCGCGGCGCACAGGCCGGCCAACGCCTCTGCAAAAGGGGCATAGGCCCCGCTCTGCAAAAAGGCATGGCGGGCCGCCACCATCTCTTTGCTGTCGCCCGGGGCTTTGCTGCGCATGCGGCTGGCGGGCAGAAGATGCGCATACCCCTCCTTTGCCAGATCGAAGCTGTGCCCTTTACAGCAGCGCAGCGCGCCGCCCGTGTGGGCCAGCGCGCCGCCGCATACCGGGCAGCAAAAAGCCGACCGGTTCATTCTTCGCCATTCCCGTCCGGGATGGGGCCGCCGGGGCCGCCCCGGTTCTGCATATACTCCTCAAAGCTCGAAAACTTTTGGGCGGGGGCCTTGGGCGAGATCAGCAAAAGGCCCGGGTCCTCGCTGCCCGTGGGCTGCGCGGGGGCCGCCCCATGCCGGGGCTCGGGCCGGGGGGCCCGGCGCTCGTTTTTGCCCCCGCGCTCGGGGCCGCGCGGCTGTGCCTTCTGGGGCGGGGCCGGGCGCTCGGCGCGGGCAGGCTTTTGCGGCTGGCGCTGGGGTGCGGCCTGCTTTGCTCCCTGCCCGGGCGCGGGCTGCTGCGCCGCGGCGGCCGGGGCTCCCGCGGGCTTGCCCGTGGCCCGGCGGCGCCGGCGGCGGCGCTTGGCGCTGGCCGAAAGGCCCTCGCCCGGCTGGTTTTGCTTTTCTTCCATCGTTGGTTCCTCCCCTTTTACAATCTGCGGGCGCTCATTTTGCCCCGCCCGCCGGGCACTCTGCTCCTTTTTCGGCTGCGCGGGGCGCGCGGCCTGCCGGGGCTCCCTTTCCTGCTCCTCTTCCTGTGCCGGGCGCGGGGCGCCGGGGGCATAGGGGTGGTCCTTCACCACCGGGATCTTTTTTTTGATCAGCTTTTCAATCCCCTGCAGGTATTCCCTCTCCTCCGCGCTGCAAAAGCTCACGGCCGTGCCCTCGGCCCCGGCGCGGCCGGTGCGGCCGATGCGGTGCACATAGGTTTCGGGCACCTCCGGCAGGTCCAGCTGGAACACATGGGTCAGTTCGCTGATGTCGATGCCGCGGGCCGCAATGTCGGTTGCGACTAGAGCCTTGATCCTTCCGGCTTTAAAGCTCTCCAGGGCCGCTACCCGGGCGGACTGGCTCTTGTTGCCGTGAATGGCCGCCGCGCCCACCCCTTGTTTTATCAAAAAGGCGGCGATGGCGTTGGCCCCGTGCTTGGTGCGGCTGAACACCAGGGCGTTTTTTACCCCCGGGTCCGCCAGCAGAAAGGCCAACAGGCGCTTTTTGTCGCCTTTTTCCACAAAATAAAGGCTCTGGCGGATCTTGTCCACCGTGCTGGCGGGCGGGTCCACCTTCACGCTCACAGGCCGCTTTAAAATGCTGCCCGCCAATTGCTCGATCTCTTTGGGCATGGTGGCGCTGAACAAAAGGTTCTGCCGCTGGGCGGGCAGGTGCTTGATGACCCGCTTCACATCGTGCACAAAGCCCATGTCCAGCATGCGGTCGGCCTCGTCCAGCACGAACACCTCCAGATGCGCAAGATCCACAAAGCCCTGGCCGATCAGATCGTTCAGGCGGCCCGGGCAGGCGGTGAGCACCTCCACCCCGCGGCCCAGCGCCGCCACCTGGGGCGCCTGCCCCACCCCGCCAAAAATCACAGCATGGCTCACGTTCACGTATCTGCCGTAATTTTCAAAGCACTCGTCAATCTGCAGCGCCAGCTCGCGGGTGGGCGTCAAAATGAGCGCCCGCACCCCCTTGTGATTCGGGTGGCCCGCGGCGAGCCGCTGCAGGATGGGCAGCGCAAAGGCTGCGGTCTTGCCGGTGCCGGTCTGGGCGCAGCCCAACAGGTCCCGCCCCTCCAGCACCGGGGGGATGGCCTTCTCCTGAATGGGCGAGGGCTTTTCGTAGCCCTGCTCCCCCACTGCCTTGAGCAGGGGGCGGGCCAGTTTCAATTCGCTGAAATCCATAATCCTCCAAATATTCTGCCGGGGCTATACAATGGCCCGGCATTCCAGGTAATAACGCTTGTCCTGCGCGTGGCCCATGCTGAAGGTCTTGCGGGGCAGAACGCCCCCCAGCACCACGCCCCGGAACAGATCGCGTTTTTCAAAATCCGGCAGTAAAATGCCGGTGTTGCCGCCCCCGCTCAGCTCGGCCACCGCCTCTTCGCCGTGAATGTAATCCACCGCAGCCGCCGGGTGCAGCATTAAGTAGTCGGCCAAAAAGGCCTCCACCGTGCCCACCGCCAGCGCCGCCGGGGCGTTTTTCACCCGCACCTGCCGCCGCCACGCCCCATACACCAGGGTCAGGCACTGCTCGCCGTCGGGATCGTCCGCCGCGGCGCCGTGGGCGGCGCACCAGGCCTTGAACTCGGCCAGCAGGGTGAGGCCCTGCACCCCGAACACCACCCGGTGAATGGGCTCGAACTGAATGGCGGGGCTGTGCAGGTTGCACACCTCGGCCAGGCAGAACCGGGCCGGGTGGCAGCCCCGCTGCCCGGCGTTCAGGGTCGGCTTCAGCTGCTCCCAATAGGCCTTGGCCGTGGCAAGGCTGTGGTTGCCGTCGCCCGAGGCCAGGGTCAGCGGCGGCGCACCCGCCGCCAGGGGATATTTTGCGTCAAACACGGCCTGGCTGCCCAGCGCCTGCACCGCCGCGCCGATGCGGGCGATCAGCGCCTCGTCCTCCACCGCCCAGCCGGCCACCGAGCCGCCGTTCATGGCAAGCGGCCCGGAATAGAGCGGCCGCAGCCGCGCTTTTTCCGCCGCCACCGGCTCCACCAGGGTGCAGCCGTCATCGTCGGCCAGCATCATCACATGGGGGCTTTCCAGGCATGCGCCCTGGCGCACCGCAAGGCGCGGCGCAATGCGGCTGGGCACCGTGCCCTCGGTGGGCCGCACCGCGCACGCCGCGCCGGGCCGCCAGTCGTATTGTTCCAGATCCACCAGCCCCAAAAGCCCCTGGCGCACCCCGCCGCCGGGCAGGGTGCGCTCCAGGTAGAGATAGCCCTCCACCTGCCGGGTGAGCACGGTTTCGCGGCAGCGGACCATGTTTTTGTGAATGGTTTCAATCCGGGCGGCCGTGTCCACCTTGTCCAGATACACCTCGGGCAGCACGATGTCCAGCGCGCTGGGGCCGCCCGCCGCCAGCGCCGCGGCCTCCTGCCAGTAATCCGGCTGGCTGGTATACTGGTCGCAGGCAAGGCAGGCCCACTGTTCCACACGGATCTCCTCGCCCGGCAGCAGGATGCGGCCAGGCTGAAAACAAAGCTCCATCTTCCGGTCCCTTCCCCTTTTTACTGCAGGGCGAACGTGTCGCCCTGCACCACGGCCACATTGGAAACGCCGCCCTCTTTGGCGGCCCGCACCGTTTCAGCCAGCCGGTCGGAATCCTCTTCGCTCGGGGCCGTGTCCGCCCTGAGCGCCAGATTCTTCACTCCCAGCTCCGCGGGGGAAGCCCCCAGGACCTGGCTCTCAGCGCCGGCGGCGGCCACCTCCAGCGGGTACTCCACCCAGCACACGCCGCCCTCCTGCCATGTGCTGAGCACCTGGGCTAGGCGCTCACCCATGGAAAGGCCGCCCGTGTCGCCAAAGTTTGCCTTGTCGCGGCCTGCAACGCCGGGGAACTGCACGCCGGTGAGCCAGATCTGTTCGTAACCCATGCCCCGCGCCTCGGCGATCAGCGCGCCGATGTAGCCCACAGCTTCGTCCGAATAGGGGTTCAGCCAGGGCTTGCCGCCCGCATCCCGCGCGGCGTCCAGCCAAAAGTAGTCGGTGTCCTGGTAGCGAACGGCCATGGTGCGGTTCGCATTGGGCGCAATAGGGTCGCGGAACGCGCAGATGGACGCCACCGGGGTAATGCCCGCGTCCCGCAGGGCCGCGGCGGCCGCCGCCGCGTCAAAAGTGGTGGCCGCAATGCTGCCCTGGGCGGCCGGCGCCCCGCTGGGATAATACACATACCCCTGGCTGTCTTTTAAGGGCAGCACGGCGTATTTGATCCCCTGCTGCGCCAGCTGCTGCGCCGTAGCAGCCGCGGCCGCGGCGTCCTTAACGCCGGTGATCCCCACAAAAGCCCAGCCGCCCTCGCCCACAGCCTGCATGGGCTGCGGGGTCGTCTGGGGGGTCGGCTCCGGGCTGGCGGTGGCCTGGGGCGCGGGGGTAACGGCCGGCTGCGAGCTGGGCGCGGGCTCGCCCCCGCGTTTGAGCCGGTACCAGGTGCTGGTGCCGAAGTCGATCACCGCCGGGCCGATGAGCCAGCCCGCCAAAAACAGCGCGGCCAACAGCACGGCGCCGCCGGCGATCCGCTTCGCCCGCTGGGGCCCCGAGTAAAAACTGCGCCGGTACCGCTTGACCTTGCCCAGATTTTTGCGCCTTTTTGCCATGACCGCCTCGCCGCCTTTCGTTTTTGCAGTGTTCCGTTCAGATGGAAGGCCTGTGCCCGGTGAAGCCGTAGATCGCCAGCGACAGGATCCCGATGTACAGCAGGGTAACGGGCAGCCCCTTGAACGCCGCGGGCACCGACCGGCTGCGCAGCTTCCGCTGCCCCTCGGTCACAATCACCACCGCCATCATGTAACCCACGCCGCTGCCCAGGGCAAACCCCAGGGTCTGCAGCAGGGTAAAACTTTGGGTGGCGGTGATCAGCAGCATGCCCATCACCGCGCTGTTAAAGGTGGCCATGGGCAGCACCGCCACCACCTGCTTTGCGTTTTGCAGCCGAAAAACCAGCAGCACCAGCGCCAGCACCACCAAAAATGCCGCCGTGCTGCACAGCACGAACACTAGCGGCCGGATCGCCCCCCGGAACGGGAGCGGCTGGATCCACCGGTTGGCATAGTGCGCCAGGGGCGCCGCAATCAGTTGGATCAGGCACATCAGCCCGCCGAAGGTCAGGGTGTCCACGGTCGAGTCCTCAACCAGCTTTACCAGGCGCGATACGCCCAGCGCGCGGCTGAACACGGCGTTTTGGGCGAATACCGCCGCCACCGCGTAAAAGAAGAAGACGCCGCAGGCCTCGATCACATTACTCATACGCCGCGCTTCGCCTCCATATTCACATGTTTTTTATATGCGTTTACCGCGCTTCGCCAGACCGCGCACACCACCCCCAGCAGAATAAACCCGCCGGCGGGCAGGCTGGCAATGGGCAGCAGCGCCCAGGGCAGCCTTTCCAGCGGCATGCCGAAAATGGCCCGGGCGGCCAGCACCTCCCGCAGGCAGCCCATCAGCAGCAGGATCAGCGCATAGCCGCAGGTAATGCGCAGGCCCTTTTTAAAGGCCACGCTCACCCGCTCTTTTTGGGGCCGCTCGTACCGCTTGATGATGAGCGGCTCCACCACCAGCATAGGCAGGTAGATGCCCAGCTGCAAATACTCCACGTCGAACAGCGCCCGCACCGCATAATACGCCGCGATGTAGGTGAGCGAACTGGTCAGGCAATAGGTCAGCGCCCGGAAGCGGTACACCGCCGCCCAGCTGAGCACCGCCGCGATCACGCGGGTGGGGGTGAGCATAATCAGCACCGCCACGCACAGCATCAGGGCGTTGCGCCCGGTGGTGGCGGCCACCACCAGGGGGGCCAGGCCCATGCCCTGCATAACCACGGGGTTGTTTAAGAATACCCGGTCCCTGCGGGCGATCCGGTCCATGTTTTCCGAAAGATACAGCGCTTTTTTAAGCTTCACGGCGCACCACCCCTTTCCGGTTCATCGCGCGCAGGATCGCCCGGTCGATCCACCCGGACACCGAGTTCACCGCCAGCAGCGCAAAGCACACGCCGGTTTCGTAGCTGCCGTAATAGCGGAACATCATGGCCACCACGCCCAGCACCAGGCCGTACACGGCCCGGCTCACCTTGTTCTTGGGCAGTGTGGCCGGGTCGTTGATCAAAAACACCGCCGCATACAAAATGCCGCCGCTGCCCACCTCGTACTTGGCCGCCGCCAGCCGCTCGGCCAGGTGGCTCCAAGGCATGGACCAGGCCACGTCCCCCAGCCGCGGGAACAAAAACGCGACCAGCAGGCAGGCCCCCACAAAGCACAGCGGCGCGGCCACGCCGATGCGCCGCCGGTGCAGCAAAAACAGCGCGCAGGCCAGGATCACCAGCAGCATGGTGGCGCCCATGGGCCCCGCGTAGTTGCCCCGCGCCAGATCCATGGTGGAAATGGTGGGCAGGCCCCCGTTGCGCAGGATGTGCGAGGGACCCTCCACCAGGGCCACCCCCTTGGTGCTGCCCAGCGGCAGGCTGGCAAAAAGGTTGGGCTGCGGGTAGGCGAACACCTGCTCCGGCCAGCTCACGGCCACCACGGCATACCCCACGGCCGCCGGGTGGAACGGGTAGGCGCCATAGCCTCCAAACGCCTCTTTTGCCAGCAGCACTGCGGCCAGCACGCCCACGATCACCACATAATAGCTCACCGTGGCGGGCATGAGCAGGGTGAGCAGCAGGGCGAACGCCTCGCTGCTCCACTCGCCCTTTTCATATTTCTGGCGGCGCAGCAGCGCCACCAGCCGGTCGCACAGGTTGGCGGTGATCACCGCCGTGCCGCACAGCAGCGCCACCCGGATGCCGTAAAAGCAAACGGCCATGGCAATGAGCGGCAGGCACATGTAAACAAGGTCGGTGTGCATGCCCAGATCCTCGTGGATCGGGGCCGGTTGTTTTGGTTTTGTGCTCATGGTTTCCTTTCCACGCCCCGCAAAAGGCCTTGGCGGCCCGGGCGTTACAGGTTTTTGAGTGCGGCCACCGCAGCCGCCAGATCCGGCCGGCCAAACACCGCGCTGCCCGCCACCAGCAGGTCGGCCCCCGCCGCCACGCAGGCCGGGGCAGTGGTTTCGTCCACGCCGCCGTCCACCTCCAGCCAGGGGCGGACGCCGCGCGCAGCGCATTCCGCGCGCAGCATCCGCAGCTTGTCCAGCGCCCCGGGCTGGAATTTCTGCCCGCCGAACCCGGGCTCCACGCTCATCACCAGCACCAGGTCCAGCTCGTCAAGGTAGGGCAGCACCCTTTGGGCCGGGGTGCCGGGCTTTATCGAAAGGCCCGCCTTGCACCCCGCCGCATGGATGGCGGCAATGGTGGCCGCAGCGTCGCTCTCGCTTTCCAGGTGAAAGGTAATGCAGCCGGCCCCCGCCTTTGCAAAGGGCTGCACATAGTCCAGCGGGCGGCTGATCATCAGGTGTACATCGTAAAACGCCCCGGGCAGGGTCTTGTGCAGGCTTTCCAGCACCGGCACGCCAAAGCTGATATTCGGCACAAAATGGCCGTCCATCACATCGAAATGCAGCATGTCCGCCCCGGCGGCCAGCGCTGCGGCGCATTGGGCGCCCAGCGCGGCAAAATCCGCCGCCAGGATCGAGGGGCTGAGCTGGGTCATAGGGGTCCCGTCCTCCCTGCGCGGCGCAGGTCCAAAAGCCGCACTGCGCCACTTTAAAAATATACATTAATTATTTTATCCTAAAGCGGCCCAAAAAGCAAATAGGCGGCATTCTTTTTCACGTTTTTTGCACAAAAAGGGGCACTTTTCGCAAGCGCCCCTTTTTATAAGGATCTCCACAGCTGCGGCGGGCCCTACCGGCCGGCCGCCTTTTTGCGGCGCTCGCCCGAGGCGGGCGCATCGCAGGGCAGCGTAAAGCTGAACTGGCACCACTGCCCCTCCTCGCTTTCCGCCCAGATCTCGCCGCCCGAAAGCGCCACCAGCACCTTGCTGATGTGCAGCCCCAGGCCGCTGCCGCGGGTATTCAGCCCGCGGCTCTTGTCTTCCTTGTAAAACCGCTCGAACACATAGGGCAGCGCGTCCGCCGAGATGCCCTGCCCGGAGTTGCGCACCGATATGGTCACAAAGCCCCCGCTCTTCTGCACGCCAAACTTGATGAAGCCCCCCTCGGGGGTAAATTTGATGGCGTTGTCCAAAAGATTATACACCACCTGGTACACCAGATCCGGGTCGGCGTAGACCATGGTCTTCTGCGGGGCCAGGCCCTGGATATCGATGCGGCGGGCCTCGATGCGCTGCTCGGCGCTGAACACCACGCCGGTCATGCTCTCCCACACGTCATAGCTCTGGGCGTGCACCTGATACTCGCCCGCCTCCAGCTTGGAGATATCCAGCATGTTCTGGATCAGGCGGGTCAGCCGCCCCACCTCCTGGCTCACCAGGCCCAGGTAATGCTGGCGCATCTCATCCGGGATGGTGCCGTCCAGCATGCCGTCGATAAAGCCCTTGATGCTGGTCATAGGGGTGCGCAGCTCGTGGGCGATGTTGCCCATAAAGCTGGCGCGGCTGGAATCGATGGTCTCCAGGTTGCGGGCCATGTTGTTGAAGGTGATCGCCAGCTGGGCCACCTCGTCGTCGCCGTCCACCGGCACCCGCACACTGAAATCGCCGCCGCCGAACTTGCGGGCGGCCTCACTGATCCTGCGCAGCGGGGTGGTCAGGCGGGTGGTGAAAAAGATCGCCAGCACGCTGGAGGCCAGCAGCATCAGCCCCGCGGCCAGGATAAAGCTGGAAAACATATCGCTCACGAACACGCCCAGGCTCTCGGCGCTGGTGGAGGCGAACACATACCCCCGCACCCCGCCGCTGCCGTCGCGCACGGCGCCGCCCGCGGTGTAGTACCGGCCGGGGTACAGCCCGCCCAGGGTGCCTGTTTCAAAAAAACCCTTGTCGCTCTCGGCGGCACGCAGCGCGGAGGCGGGCACCGTTTTGCCCAGATTCGCGCTTTTGGCCCCCTCGCTGCACAGCACCAGCGTTCCCTCTTTGTCCGTAAAAAAGATGGTGGTACTGCTGGTCTCGCTGATCAGGGCCATGCTTTTCTGCACCGCCTGGGCCAGGTCCGGGTTCTGAAGTAGCGCCTCCCGCAGCTGCGCTTCGCTCTGAAACTGGGTGGAGGCGATGTTCACCACGTCGGTGAGCGATTCACGCTTGTCATTCTTAAAATAGCCCATGACCAGATACATCTGGATGAGCCCCATCACCGCCGTGCTGGCGATCAGCAGCGCCGCGGTGGTGGCAAAATACATGGAACTGATGCTCTTGCGCAAAACACGTCAGTCCTTTACTTCAAACTTGTAGCCCACGCCCCACACGGTTTTCAGGCACCACTGCTCGCTTGCGCCCTCCAGCTTTTCACGCAGGCGCTTGATATGCACGTCGATGGTGCGGGAGTCGCCGTAATACTCAAATCCCCACACCTCGTCCAGCAGCTGGTCGCGGGTGAACACCCGGTTGGGGTGGCCGGCAAGGTAGGCCAGCAATTCCAGCTCCTTGGGCGGGGCCTCCACCACCTTGCCACCCACCTTGAGTTCGTACCGGCCCATATCCAGCGACAGGTTCTCGAACTGGATGATGCCCTCCCTGCCGTTCTCGGCCGGGGCGCAGCGGCGCAGCACCGCCTTGATGCGGGCCACCACCTCCTTGGTGTCGAAGGGCTTCACCACATAATCGTCGGCTCCCAGCTCCAGGCCCAGAACCTTATCAAAGGTCTCGCCCTTGGCGGTGAGCATGATGACCGGCACATTCCCCAGCGCGCGGATGCGGCGGCACACCTCCCACCCGTCCATTTTGGGCATCATCACATCCAAAAGCACCAGGCCCGGCCGCCAGCTCTCAAAGGTGGCAATGGCGGTTTCGCCGTCATGGGCAATCTGGGTCTGGTAGCCCTCTTTATCCAGATACAGCCGAAGCAGCTCGCAGATATTCTGGTCGTCGTCCACGATCAATATTTTTTCACTGGGCATTTTGCAAAACATCCCTCTCTGTTTCAAAAATCACACGGCGCGTTTGCCCGTGCTGCCCGGCGCAGGCAAAGCCCGGCGCGGCAGATCGCTTTTATTATACTGTACATTTGTGGATAAAAAAAGAACATATGGCCCGAAAATCGCCGGTTTTCTTGCCTTGGCCGGCCCAGTTCGCTATAATAGGGTGGTATAAAAGCAGCTGCGAGGCTTTGCGGCGCCGCCCGGCGCGGCAGGCCTTCCGCGGCGCAGAAAAACGGGCCGCGCACTTTTCCAGGTGCGCCGCGCCCGATATGGAAAAAGGAGCCGAGCAATGAAACTAGGCATCGTGGGCCTGCCCAACGTGGGCAAGAGCACCCTGTTCAACGCCATCACCAGCACCCGGAACGCGGCCGCGGCGAACTACCCCTTCTGCACCATCGACCCCAACACCGGCATCGTGGCCGTGCCCGATGCCCGGCTGGACAAGCTGGCCGAGATCTGGGCCACCAATAAAAAGACCCCCGCCATTGTGGAGTTTGTGGACATTGCGGGCCTTGTAAAGGGCGCGTCCCGGGGCGAGGGGCTGGGCAACAAGTTTTTGGGCAACATCCGCGAGTGCGAGGCAATTGTGCATGTGGTGCGCTGCTTCGACGGCACCGACATCGTGCACGTGGAGGGCGCGGTGGACCCCCTGCGGGATATTGAAACCATCGACACCGAGCTGATCCTCAGCGATCTGGAGGTGGTGGAGGCCCGGGCCGCCAAATTTGAAAAGGCCGCCAAGACCGGCGACAAAAAGGCCGGCGCCGCCGCCGCATGGCTGCGGGCGCTGGCCGCCCACCTGGGCGAGGGCAAAAACGCCCGCGCCTTTGCCTTCGACGAGGGCGACGAGGACCAGGCCCTGCAGCTCAAGGAGATGGGGCTGCTCACCGCAAAGCCGGTGATCTACGCCGCCAATCTCAGCGAGGACGACCTGATGGACGGCATGGAGGCAAACCCCCACTACCAGGCCGTAAAAGCGCTGGCCTCGCGCGAGGGGGCCGAGTGCATTCCCATCTGCGCCAAGACCGAGGAAGACATCGCCGACTACACCCCCGAAGAAAAAAAGGAATTTTTGGCCGAGATGGGCATTCAGGCCACCGGCCTGGACAACCTGATCAAGGCCAGCTACCACCTGCTGGGGCTCATCAGCTTTTTGACCGACGGCAAAAAGGAGTGCCGCGCCTGGACCATCAAGCGCGGCACCAAGGCCCCTCAGGCGGCGGGCAAGATCCACTCGGACTTTGAGCGGGGCTTTATCCGGGCAAGCGTGGTGGGCTACGCCGACTTCGAGGCCTGCGATTACAGCATGGCCGCCGTAAAGGCCAAGGGCCTGCAGCGCACCGAGGGCAAGGAGTACGTGGTGCAGGACGGCGACATCATCGAATTTTTGTTCAACGTGTAACCAAAGCTATAAGGAGAAAAACGTGGAAGATATCATCGGTATTCTGGGCGCCATGCCCGAAGAGGTGGATCAGCTCTGCGCCCTGCTGGACGGCGTGACCATAGAGCCTTACGCGGGGGTGGAGTATCATCAGGGCTATCTGGGCGAGCGCCGGGTGGTGGTGTGCTGCGCGGGCATGGGCAAGGCCAACGCCGCGGCCACCACGCAGGTGCTCATCACCAAATTCGGTGTGGACCGCATCGTTTTTTCCGGCATTGCGGGCAACATGAGCGCCCATATCGGCATCGGGGATGTGGTGGTGGGCCGCCGGGTCATCTATCACGATGCCCAGGACGATATGCTGGTTCAAAGCGCGCCCTTTACCGCTCAGTACGAGGGCGACCCCGAGCTGGTGGAGGCCGCGCTGAGCGCCTGCCGCGCGGTAGGCGTGCGCGCCATTGCAGGCACCATTGCCACCGGCGACCAGTTTGTGGGCGACACGGCTACCAAACGCGCCATTGAGCAGCGGGTCCATCCTGACTGTGTGGAGATGGAGGGCGCGGCCGTAAGCCAGATCGCCGCCAAAAACGGCGTACCCTGTGTGATCCTGCGTGCCATGAGCGACAACGCCGACGAATCCGGCTACGAGGTGCTGGTGGTGAAGGATTTCAGCATCAGCGAATATGTGGCCACCGCCACCGCCATTGTGGCCCACATGCTCAAAGAGCTGGCCTGAACCCGGAAAGAAGCGCACATGAAAAAACGCCTGGATGGCCGGCTGATCTACGAGATCCTCTCCGCCGTGGAGGAGATCCCCCGGGGAAAAGTGGCCAGCTACGGCCAGCTCGCCCGGCTGATCGGGCACGAAAAGAACGCCCGGCTCGTGGGCAAGGTTTTAAGCATGGCCGAATTTTACGGGTCCTACCCCTGCCACCGGGTCGTGAACCACGCCGGCCGCACCGCGCCCGGGTGGAGCGAGCAGCAAAGCCTGCTCGCGGCGGAGGGCGTGGGGTTCAAGCCCAACGGCTGCGTGGATATGAAGCATTATCAATGGGAGGAATGAGCGGCGGTTCTTGCGCAAATATTTTTCTCTGATAAAGAGCAGCTCCCCGTCTTGGCCTGAAAATGGCCGAAACGGGGAGCTGCTCTTTGCTGCTGAACTCTTTAATCATCAAGCAAATCCTGATAACTCACACCCAAGACTTTTGCGATAACTTTCAACTCAATATCCGTCACAAATCGTTTGCCGCTCTCTATTCTCTGCACAGCATTTTTATCAATATCCAATCCCACGCTTTGAAGCATATTCGCCAGCTTTTTTTGTGATGTTTTTTCTGGCAGCTTTTGTCTGATTTCCTTGATCCGCTGTCCAGAGATATTATTCCCGCCGTTTTAGCTCATTGCGGCGCAGCCGCCTGGGCCTTGGGCAGCGGTTCGGTGCCGAAATAGGCGCAGACCGCCTCGTAATACACCCGCCCGGCGCGCCGGCAGCCGGCGGGCGAGGCCCATGCGTCATAGTCGCTGCTGTTGGACAAAAAGCATTGCTCCACCAGCACGGCCGGGCAATGGGGCTGCTCCACAATGCCGAAGCTCTTTTCCGCGCGGGGCTTTGTATCGGTGCTGTCCACAATTTTTTTGCGTTTTCCGTAATAGTAGGCAAAGCGCACCCCATTGCCGCCCCGCAGCCGGTGCCCCGCCTGCCCCATGGCCTCGGCCAGGCACTGGGCCGCCCGCAGCGATTCCCCGGAGTACACCCGCCCCGGTGGTGTGGGAAAGCACTCGAACCCGTGGGACTGGCGGGTACTCCCATCATAATTGGCGTGGATGCTCAGCAGCAGCGAGGCCTGGCGTTCGGTGACGTTCTTCACCCGGTCTGCGATGGATAGGTCCACCCCGTTTTCCCTCGCCCGCACCGGCTCGTAATTGGGGTCTTTTTCCAGCCAATCGTACAGGGCGTCCACCGTCTGCTCGCACACCGCCACCTCCTCCACATGGCGGGAATGCGCCCCCGTGTCCATTCCCCCGTGGCCCGCGTCCAGCGCCACCGTGTAGGGGGGCGCCGTTTGCAGGGTATACGGGCGCTCCGGGTCGCCGGTATCCCTGCTCTCCGCGGCTGGTTCCGGCATGCAGGGCACGCCCCCAAAGCCCTCGGGCGCAAGCACCCGGCCCACCTGCCCCACACAGGCGCTCAAAAGGCCTGCCGCCATGCTCACCGCCGCCGCGTACAGTGCCCAGCGGGCTGGGCGGCGGCGCGGGCGCACACAGTATACGCCCCCCCTGCGGGGAGGTCTTGCCTGTCTCATCGGATCGATCCCTCCCCGTTTTTGCGTTACGGCCCGGCCGGGGCAGCGGCGCCCGGCGCCGGGGCTGATTCCCCCAGCTCGGTCACGCTGCCGAAGGTGTAGCCCATCTCTTCCCACTTGGTCAGCAATTCGTCCAGAATGGCCGCGTTGGTGGCGCTGGTGGAGTGCAGCAACACAATGGCGCCGTCGTGGGTGCGGGGCAAAAGCTTGCTGAACGCCTTTTCCTTGGAGGGCTGGTCCTCGGGGTTCCAGTCCACATAGGCCAGGCTCCAAAAAACAGTTTTATAGCCCAGCGCTTGGGCCCATTTCAGGTTTTCATCCGAAAATTTGCCCTCGGGCGGGCGGTAAAATTTCTGCATGGGCTGGCCCGTCAGCTCCTGGAACAGCTGCTCCACGCTCTGCAGTTCCTGGGTGAAGCTCTCTTGGTCCTTCTGCGACATGTTCGGGTGGTGGTAGGTGTGGTTTCCCACCACATGCCCCTCCTCCGCCATGCGCCGGACCAGCTCCGGGTTCTCTTTGATGTACGGCCCCACCACAAAAAACGCACCGGGCGCTCCGTGCTTTTTCAGCGCGTCTAAAATGGCCGGCATGTTTCCGTTTTCGTAGCCCGCGTCAAAGGTGAGATACAGCCGTTTCTGCGCCGTGTCGCCGCAGTAATAGGCGTCGTAAGGGCGCAGCTGCTCCGCGGTGAGGTTTGGCACCGGGGGCTGGTTTTCCTCCTGGAAGGAAAGGCCCCACTCGTGGGCGAACACCGTCACGGCCGCGGGCTCATCACGCCCGTGGGCGCGCAGCCCCGCCGCGCCGCAGCACACCACCGCCGCGCACACAAGCCCCGCCGCCGCGCGGTGCGCCGCTTTTTTGGAAACGCATAAAAACATTTATGACCACCTGCCTCGTGGTGCCATTTTATGCGGGCAAATGCGGGAACATGAGAGAAATAACGGGGACAAGCAGGAAAAAGCCCGACGCTCCTGCGCGCGGGGCCGGGCGGGGGGGTCCCCTTGCGGCCCCGGCGCAAGGCGCCGGGCTCTGGCGCGGGCGTTTTTGGCCGGGCATCCGCCCGGTCAAAACACCCTTTCTGCTGTTTTACAGGTATTCCCGCATTTCCACAGCGGCGTGCTCCTCAAACTGCTGCAGCTCGTCCAGCAGCTGCATGGCGCCGGTGGAAGCGTGCGGGTGGTCCTTGCGGGCCTTCTCGCAGTCCAATACGCCCTGGTTTGCACCCTGGATGACCATATCGGCCAGGGCGCGAGTGGAGCTGTCCTTCATGGTTTTTGCGTGGATGCCCATGCTGGTGGCCATTTTGGCCATCTTGCTCTGGCCGTGGCCATGGGTGCCGCAGGCTGCCAGCGCGGTGTGTGCGTTCTGGTTCAGCTTGCGGAATTCGCGCTGCTGGTTCAAAAGGCTGGCCTTGAACACCCGGTCGTCGGTGATACCGATCAGCTGGCCCAGGGTATTTTTGCCCATCTCGGTATTCCGCACCACCTCGTTCAGCACGGCTTCGTTGTCGCAGTCGCCGTGGTTCTGGTCGTTTTTCTGCGCTTTATTTTTTTCTTGCATAAAAGTAAAACCCCCTTTGCCGCTAGTGTTCGCGCTGCAAAGGGGGTTTATTCATTCTTTTGCAGCCCGGGGGGCGTCTGCGCATTCCACCCCGTCGCCGCCCGCCTGTTTTCGCCGGTACATGCGCTGATCGGCCAGGGCAAACAGCGCTTCCCAGCTGCCGCAGCCCTCGCCCCGGCAGGCGCAGCCCACGCTGACGGTAAAATGCGCCCAGCCGCCGCCAGGCAGCTCGCACCGCCGGGCGCTTATTTCATACACCCGGCGGATCAGCGAACAGAACGCGTCGTAATCAATGCTGGGGGCCACCGCCACAAACTCATCGCCGCCGTAGCGGGCCACAAACGCCCCTTTCAGCGTTTCCAGCGCCTGGGCCCACTGCCGCGCCACCTGCACCAGCACCGCGTCGCCCGCCGGATGGCCGTAGCGGTCGTTGATGCTTTTAAAATGATCCAGATCCATCACCGCCAAACAGTATTCCTGCCCTGCGGGGGCCGATTCCAGCGTCGCCGCAAAATGCTCCTGCAAATACTGGCGGTTGTATACGCCGGTGAGAAAATCGGTGATGAGCTGGCGGTTGAACCGGCGGATCTGGTTTACCACGTCGCGCATGTTCATCTCGCCGAACTGGATGCCGCTGGTCACCTCGTTCACCATTTCCAGCGCGCGGGGCTTGCCGTCGATCTCGATGTATTTGGAGTACACGCTGAATGCCCGGTCGTTCAGCAGCTCCAGCTTGTTCAGGTATCCCTTTTCCTGTACAACCCGCATGGACAGGCAATTTTCGCACCGTTCCGGCTTGCCCCACACCTGGTGGCAGCTCTCCGCACCTGGCTGGCCCTGGTCGTCGCATACCGCGCATTGGCGCGGCTCCACGATCCGCACCAACTCAAAGTTTTCCCGCAGAACCCTCAGCAGCGGCCCGGTCTCGGCCGCGGTATACTGAAATCTCATCGGCCGTGCCCCCTTTCGCACGGGGCCCTCCGCCCCTTGGTTTTACTCCGCCGCCGGCCCCCGGCCGTATACCGCGCACTGCCTGCGAATCGCCCCGGCCAGCGCCGGGCTGAATGCGCCGGGTTTTGCCCGCCATTGCCAGTTGCCGGCGCTGGTACCAGGGGTGTTGATGCGCCCCTCGGCGCCCAGGCCCAGCCAATCGGCCGCGGGAATGACCGCCAGCCGGGCCGGGCTTGCCAGCGCCCCCCGCAAAAAGCCCTTCACCTCGCCCTCTTCTTTCGTGAGGCCCAGGTACGCGCGGGCTTTGGCCAGCTCTTTTTTGCCCGCTGTGGCCAGCCATTCCGCGGCGGTGGCGTTGTCGTGCGTGCCGGGGTAGACCACACAGTTTTCCGGGTGGTTGTGGGGCAGGTATTCGCTGTCGCAATCCGGGTCAAAGGCAAATTGCAGCACCTTCATGCCCGGCAGGCCGCTGGCCTTCAAAAGCCGGCGCACGCTGTCGAACAAAAGCCCCAGGTCCTCGGCCACGATGGGCACCTGCCCCAGCTCCCGCCGCAGCGCCTCGAACAGCTCCATGCCCGGGCCCTGTTCCCACACCCCGTCCCGGGCGGTCGCCGCACCGGCGGGGATCGCGTAGTAGGTGTCGAACGCGCGGAAGTGGTCGATGCGGATCTCGTCGTACAGCGCCAGGGCATGGCGCACCCGCCGCACCCACCATGCGTAGCCGGTGGCGCGGTGGTGGGCCCAGTCGTAAAGCGGGTTGCCCCACAGCTGGCCGTCCTTTGCAAAATAGTCCGGCGGGCAGCCCGCCACCCGCCGGGGGCTGCCCTCGGCGTCGGTTTCAAACAAACTGCCGCCAGCCCAGGCGTCGGCGGAATCCGCCGCCACATAGATGGGGATATCCCCCAAAATGCGCACGCCTTTTTCGTTTGCGTACCCTTTCAGCGCGGCCCACTGGCGGCTGAACTGAAACTGCAAAAACTTCCAGAACGCGATCTCCCCGGCGGCGGTGCGGGCCAGCGCGGCCAGCGCCCCCGGCTCGCGCAGGCGCAATTCGCGCGGCCACTCCAGCCAGCTCTTCATCCCGTTCTGCCCCTTGGCGGCCATGTAAAGGGCATAGTCGTCCAGCCAGTCCTCATTCAAAAAACAAAAGGTGTAATATTCGTCCGGCGGGTAGGGCTCAAACCGGGCAAAAGCGGCCCGCAGCACCGAAAAGCGGTGCCGGTACACGGCACCGTAGTCCACCCGCGCCGGGTCCACACCCCAGGGCAGCCGTTCATATTCACCCTTTTTCAGCAGGCCCTGAGCACACAATTCGTCCAGATCAATAAAATACGGGTTGCCCGCAAAGGCCGAGCAGCTCTGGTAGGGGCTGTCGCCGTAGCCGGTGGGCGAAAGGGGCAGCAGCTGCCATACCTGCTGCCCCGCCCGGGCCAGAAAGTCCACAAACCGGTACGCCTCTTTTCCAAAACAGCCGATCCCATAAGGCCCCGGCAGGCTGGACACCGGCATCAATACGCCGCACTCTCGCATGTTGGCTCTCCCCTTCATCCCTGCAGCTGTTCCAGCAGCGCGGCGGCGTACGCTGCGCGGTCGGTCTTTTGCCAGGTTTCTTTTTGCAGCAGGGCTTCGCCCTGGCTGCGGGCCACCTGGCCCAAGGCCGCGGGCAGCGCCGCCGCAAGATCCGGCAGGCCCTCGGCCTGCGTTCCTTTGGGTGCAAGCTTTTGGCCCTGTTCGCTGGCATAGAGCCACAGCAAAAAAGCCTCGGCCTCCCTTTGCCCATCCCCGCCGCCGGCCGCGGCGGGAACATAGATCCAGCCCCCCTGGCACAGCACGGGCTGCACCGCCAGCTCCTGCAGGCTGTAACCGCCGTGCAGGTCGCTCTCATCAAAGCTGAACTTCAGGGGCACCACCCAATGCCGGTCGCCGGGGTTTTCCAGCACACCGTAAGAGGCGCGGTAAAACAGGGCCGCCCCGTCGCAATAGGCCTGCCCGGCCTCCCCGCGGGTAAGGGGTTCCGCACCCTGCCCCCGCTTTACCGGGCCCTGCGGCCCCGCAAGGTTCGCGCTCTCCAGCTCCAAAAAGCTCCATAGGCTGTTCAGCGCGCCGGTCAGTTCCTCGGCGGTGCGCCCGCCCGCGGCAGCCTCTTCCGCCGTCTTGTAGCAGGTGCCCAGCACCGGGCTCAGCACCGGGCCGCTGAACTGGTCCTCCCCGGCCACCGTGAACACAGCTTGCAGCCCGCTCAGCTCCCCGGGGCGCTCCGCGGGCAGTGTGTATTCCCTGCCGTTCAGGGTCACGGCCGCCTCGGCGGGTGCTTCGATCCACCCGGCCAGGGCCTGCACAAAGGCCTCCCATTCCCCGTAAGCCGCCTTTTGCAGGTCCGCGATGTCGAACTCCTCCCCCAGCAGCGCCTGAAGGCGCGCTGCGTCCGCCAGGTAGCCGTACTGCGCGCCGCCCAGCGGCAGGCCATAACAAGGCCCGGCGCCGCCGGTCAGCCCGGCCAGCACCCGCACAAGGCCCGCCTGTGCCGCCAGGTCCAGCGCTTCGCCCCCGCCCGGCGCCGCCGGGGCAACCGCCAGCGCGGCCCCCTCGGCCGAAGCAAGCTGTTCCACCTCCACCCCCTGGGCTTCGGTATAGGCGGCCAGCGCCGCGCTGAGCGCTCCCTCCGGGTCGTATACCTGCAGCGTCCGGGGCAGGGCTTCGGTGGGAGCGGGCGTGCCGGCGGCATCGGGCGCTGCGCTCTGCCGCGGCAAAAGCTCCAGCGGCCCCGCCCCGCAGCCCGCCAAAAGGCACGCCGCCAGGCACAGTGCAAACAAACGCTTCAAATGGCTTTCCCTCCCAAACCGGGGTCCCCCGGGTCCAAAAAATCTTTCTCTCATTATACAATATCGGGCGGGGTTTTTCTACCGGCAAGTTTGTGGTATAATCCATAGGATATCTGCTGTGGAAAGGGGCTTTTTGCCATGGAACGCACAGAAAAACTTTATTACGCACAGCCGCCCGTGGGGGCCTTTGCCGCCACGGTGCTGGCCTGCGAGGCGGCGGCCGGCGGCTGGCTTGTAACGCTGGACCGCACCGCCTTTTACCCCGAGGGCGGGGGCCAGCCCGCGGACCAGGGCCGTTTGGGCGGCGCCGGGGTGCTGGACGTGCACGAAAAAGAGGGTGTGGTGCTGCACCTCACAAGCGCCCCGCTCGCCCCGGGCAGCCGGGTGGAGGGCACGGTGGACCTGGCCCGCCGGTGGGACCACACCCAGCAGCACTCGGGCGAGCACATCCTTTCGGGGCTCCTGCACAGCATGTTCGGGGCCGAAAACGTGGGCTTCCACATCGGCGCGGACTACCTGACCATGGACACCAGCCTGCCCATCCCGCCTGAGGGCCTTTTGGAGGCCGAGCGCCGGGCAAACCAGGTGATCTGGGCGGACCCGCCGCTGGAAGCGGCCTGGTACACCGACAAGGATGCCCTGGCCGCCCTTGTATACCGCAGCAAAAAGGAACTGGACGGCCCGGTGCGCATTGTGACCGTGCCCGGGGCCGACTGCTGCGCCTGCTGCGGCACCCATGTGCAGCGCGCGGGCCAGGTGGGCCAGATCAAAATCATCGACTGGCAGAAATACAAAGAGGGCACCCGCCTGTTCGTGGTGTGCGGCGGCAGGGCTCTGGCCCATCACGAAGTCCAGCGGGCCCAGTGCGCCGCCATCGGCGCCGCGCTCTCGGCCAAAGCAAACGCCCTGGCCGACGCAGTCCTGCGCCAGCAAAGCGAGCTGGAAGCGGCAAAGTTCCGCGCCATCCAGGCCGAGAACCAGTGGTTCGCGGCGCTGGCCGCAGCGGTGCAGCCGGGCCAGGCGCCGGTCCTGCTGGCAGAGCACACCGGCCCGGATGGGCTGCGCCGCCTGGTGGGCCTTCTGACCGCCCGCACCGGGAAGCTCTGCGCCGCCTTTGCCCCGGCGGAAAACGGCCTGGCCTACGCGCTGGGTTGCGCCGCGCCGGGCGCCGACCTGCGCCCGCTGTGCAAGGCCATGAACGCGGCGCTGGGCGGGCGCGGCGGCGGCAAGCCGGGCTTTGTGCAGGGCAGCGTGGCCGCCGGTTTTGATGCCGCGCAGGCCTTTTTGAGCAGCCACCCTTTCAAATAAACACCGCGGGCGCACCCCTGCAAGGCGCCCGCCGCAAGGAGAACATACCGCAATGCGAATGAGATTCAAGCCCTACGCCCGGCCGGAGCTTCTGGCCACCCCCTGGCACGCCCACGAGCCCGCCGCCAACAAGGGCTGCTGGCGCAGCCAGTTCGCCCGGCCCGAACAGCCCATGCATCTTGAACTGGGCTGCGGCAAGGGCGGCTTTCTGGCCCGGCTGGCGGCCGCCAACCCCCAGGTAAACTACCTGGGCATCGACATCACCGACAAGGTGCTGATCCTTGCCAAGCGCAAGATCGAGGCGCTGTACGCCGATGCCGGCCGCCCGGTGGACAATGTGCTCATCATGAGCCTGAACATCGAGCGCATCCTGGACGCCTTCACCCGGCAGGATGCCGTGCAGCGCATCTACATCAACTTCTGCAACCCCTGGAACCGCAAGCTGGCCCACAAAAAGCACCGGCTCACCCACACCCGCCAGCTGGCTTTGTACCGGCAGCTGCTGGCCGACGGCGGCGAGGTATATTTTAAGACCGACGACGACGGCCTCTTTGCCGACAGCCTGGAATACTTTGCCGAGGCGGGCTTTGCGGTGGTGTGGAAAACCCTGGACCTGCACCAGAACGAGCCCGCGTGGAACATCCGCACCGAGCACGAGGCCATGTTCACCGATCAGGGCATCGCCACCAAAGCCCTGATCGCCCAAAAGCTGCCGCTGGCGCGTGAGGCCGAAACCCTGGCCGCGGCCATCGCCGCACGCACCGCAAAGGAAAAGGCCGAGAGCGCGGCCATCCGCGCGGCGCGGGGCGAGGCGTAAAGGAGTTTTCCCATGAAGGAACAGCCCTTCCCCATTTTAGAGTTTGACCCCGACCCGGACGCCGTGATTTCCCCGGCCGACTGGGCTGGCGGCGCACGGCTGCCACACCGGTGCGTGCTCACCTTTTTCCGGGAAATCGTGGAGGAAAAGTGCGCCGCACAGGGCCTGCAGCCGCTGGCTGCCCTGCGCTCCGAGATCGTGACGCTGCCCATCTACCCCTTGGAGGTGGGAGGGGTGCCCGTGTGCCTTGCCATGCCTTTTGCCGGCAGCGCCGGGGCAGCCGGCGCGCTGGACGAACTGGCCGCAATGGGCTGCGGCACCTTTTTGATCTGCGGGGCGGCCGGCGCGCTGCAAAGCGGGCTCACTGCCGGGCGCCTGATCCTGCCCACCGCCGCCGTGCGGGACGAGGGCGCCTCGTACCATTACCTGCCCCCGGGCCGGGAGGCCTTGCCCGACCCGGAGCTTGTGGCCGCGCTGGAACGTGCCCTGGCGGCCCGCGGTCTGCCGTTTGTAACGGGCAAGACCTGGACGACCGACGCGCTTTACCGCGAAACCAGGGGTAAGATCGCCCGGCGCGCGGCCGAGGGCTGCCTGACGGTGGAGATGGAGGCGGCGGGCTTTTTTGCCGCTGCCAGCTTCCGGGGGCTGCAGGCCGCGCAGCTTCTCTACGCAGCAGACGACGTTTCGGGCGAAGCATGGGCCGAGCGCGGCTGGCGCGACCAGCGCGGGGTGCGGCGGGCGCTGGTGGACCTGTGCCTGGAAACCATCGCGGCCTTGTGAAACATAAATACGGCGGCCCGGCGGAAGATCTTCCGCCGGGCCGCCGCGTTTTTAACGGTTCATTCTTTCGGGTATGGCCGCTTTTCATCGCTGGCGCCGGAAATATAATCGACGCTCACATTGTAAAAGCGGGCTAGGGTGAAAAGGCTTTTTAGTGGGATACAGGCCTTACCCAACTCGTACTTTGAATACGCGCTCTGCCGTATAAACAAAATTTTTGCTATTTCACTTTGTGTCAGATCATTATCCTGCCGCAGATCGCGGAGGCGTTTTTCACAGTCCATTCTGATCCCTCCCACCACACTATACAACATGTAAATGGGCAAAACAGACTTTTAGAGTTATAAACTCTACGCCAAAACGGTATATCGAACATTCGCCTCGCTGGTGGTTCCTTGTCCAGCCGGAAGGGTTACATATCAAAATCGCAGAACACCCGCTCGCTGATGACCGAGTGGACGAATTTTTTCACTTCCATGTGGGCCGGGTGCTCCTGATACACCGCCAGGGCCTCGCGGCTCTCCAGCTCGGTGATCAGCACCACGTCGTAGCCCGCAAAGCTTTTGTGCACCCAGGCGCTCTTCAGCCCGGGCACCACGCCCACCAGGCCCTCCAGCTTTTCCTTCATTTTTGCGGCATTGGCCGCCGCGTTCTCCCTGTCGGCCAGGTTCCACATCACGATATGCTTTACCATGTTTTATTCTTCCTTTCTTTTTCCACAGCCCTGCGGCTGGTTTGTTGAAATCTCAAAGGGTGTCCAGCAGGGGGATCGCCTCCCGCAGGCTGGGCACCACCGCCGCGGCCAGGGCCGCAAGCTCGGGGGTGGCCGGGTCAAGATCCGGCACCATCACCGCGCGGCAGCCTGCCGCCGCTCCGGCCCGCAGGCCGTTGGGGCTGTCTTCCAGCACCATGCACTGCCCGGGCGCCGCGCCCGCCAGGGCCGCCGCCCGCAAAAAAATGTCCGGCGCGGGCTTGCCGTGCTCCACCTCGTCGCCGCACACCGCGCCCTTGAAATACCGGTTCACCCTTGCCAGCTCCAGGTAGCGCAGGGCGGTGGCGCGGCCGGTGCTGGTGGCCAGCACCGCGGGCAGGTCGCGGCGGGCCAGTTCTTCCAGCAATTCGTCCAGGCCGGGGCGCTTGGGCAGGCCCTTTGCCGCGATCTGTGCTTCCATGCGCTCCACGCAGGCGCCGCGCAGCTCCATAAAGTCAAACTCCGGGCCGAACGCAGCTTTGCACAGCGCAACGCACCCCTCCCGGTTGCGGCCCCGCATTCCGGCCACCAGCGCTTCGGTCATGGCAAGGCCCCGCTGCCTTCCCAGCTCCAGCCAGCTGTCGTGATACATGCGCTCGGTGTCAAACATCAGGCCGTCCATGTCAAACAGTACCGCTTTTATCATGCGCGCTTCCCCCTTCTTACAATGGACCCTTTACCTTCTCGTCCAGGTCCTCGTCCTCGCCGGGGCTCCCAATGGCAAGCTCCCCCAGCCCCAGATCGTTTTTCAAAATGCTTCCCGCGCCAATGGCCGCCCTGCCGTACTTCTGGCGGATGGCGTCCAGGCTTTGCTCCAGCTTTTCCCGCTTCGGGTCGGTCCTCGGCGCGTCCTCAAAAAAGCTCTGCTGCACCGCAAAAGGCTCGGTGGTAATGGAAAGCGCCGTGACCGTGAGCATGCGGATGGGCTTTTGCATCTCCCAGTTGGCCTGCATGAGCTGCCAGCAGCCCTCGGCCAGGTCCCTTGCCAGGTGGGTGGCCTGGGGCAGCTGCTTTTGGCGGGTGATGGTCTTAAGCTGGGTGTCGCGCACCGTCACCTGCACTGCGCCCGCCCATACGCCGTGGCGGCGCAGCCGGGCGGCCACCTCGTCGGCCAGGACCGTGAGCGCGTGCCGGATGTCGGCCGGGCCGGAGAGGTTGCGCTTGAAGGTCATGCCGTTCCCCACCGATTTTACTGGCTCGGCCTCGCCCCAGCGGCGCACGGGCTCTGCGTCCTCGCCGCGGGCATAACGCCCGATCTCAGGGCCCAGCTTGCCCAGGGCGCTCTGCAGCATGGCGGGCTCGGCCGCCGCCAGCCCGCCGATGGTGCGCACCCCCAGGCCCTGCAGCTTTTCCTCTGCCGAGCGGCCCACGAACAACATCTGCCCCACCGGCAGCGGCCACAGGATATCCTTATAGTTCTGCCGGCTGATCAGGGTGGTGGCGTCCGGCTTTTTATAGTCGCTGCCCAGCTTTGCGAATACCTTGTTAAAGCTCACCCCCACCGAGATGGTCAGCCCGGTGGCGGCTTTCACCTCGGCCCGCAGCCGGTCCGCCAGGGCGGCGGGGCTTTTTTCAAACAGCTGCCAGGAGCCGGTCACGTCCAGCCAGCTTTCGTCGATGCTGAAGGGCTCCACCCGGTCGGTATAGCGCTGGTAGATCGTGTTGATGATCCGGTAATATTTGCGGTACAGCTCCCGGTGGGGGGGCAGCAGCACCAGGTCCGGGCACTTGCGCTTTGCCTGCCAGATGGTCTCGGCGGTCTTGACGCCCAGCTTTTTTGCAGGCTCGTTTTTTGCCAGGATGATCCCGTGCCGGCTCTCGGGGTCGCCGCACACCGCCACGCATTTTTGCCTCAGTTCGGGGTGGGCCAGCAGCTCCACACTGGCGTAAAAGCTGTTGCAGTCGCAATGCAGCACCCAGCGCTCTTCCACGGCGCGCGCCCCCTTTCTGTTTCGACAAATTCCCGTTACTGATTATACCATATCCCGGCCGCCGGTGCTATAATGGCTACAAAAGGAGGGGGAAACAATGTTTGGTTTTTCTGTGTACCAGCTGCTCTGGTACTTCTTTATTTATGCGGTGCTGGGCTGGTGTGTGGAGGTGATCTTCTGCACCGCAACCACCGGCCAATGGGTAAACCGGGGCTTTTTGAACGGCCCGCTGTGCCCTATCTACGGCTTCGGCATGGTGATCGTGCTGCTCTGCCTCACCCCGCTGCAGGGCAGCCTGCCGCTCTTGTTCCTGGGGTCTTTTCTGCTCACCAGCGCCCTGGAACTGGTGACCGGCTTTGTGCTGAAAAAGGCCTTTCACACCACCTGGTGGGATTATTCCGACCAGCCCTTCAACCTGGGCGGTTACGTGTGCCTGGGGTTCAGCCTGGCCTGGGGCCTGGGGGGCATGGCGGCGGTGCGCCTTCTGCACCCGCCGGTGGAAAAATTTGTCGCCTTTTTGCCTCGCCCGGTGGGCTGGACCCTGCTGGGGGCCTTTGGGCTTGCCTTTCTGATCGACCTGGCCGCCACCCTGACCACCCTCATCGGCCTGGAACGGGACCTGCGGGAGCTGGAGCGCATTGCCGCGGCCCTGCGCCGGGGCAGCGACGCCATCAGCCGGAACCTGAGCGACGCGGCCCTTGCCGCCGACGAAAAGCTGGAGGAGGGCAGGGATGCCCTGCCCGCAAAGCTTGCCGAGCTGGAGGTGCGGCGCGATTTTCTGCGGGCCAAGCTGGTGGACAGCCGCCTGTTCGGTGCGGGCCGGCTGATGCGGGCCTTCCCCGCCATGCAAAACTTAAAGCACAGCGATGCCCTGGCCGAGCTGAAAGCCGAATTCAAAGCCCGCCTGCCGCGTTAATGCCGCCCCACATGCAAAGAACGCCGCCGGTCCTTTGGACCGGCGGCGTTCTCTTTTTCAGTTGTGTTCAGGCGGCCTTTTCGGTGCCCGCCACCTGGCGGATGCTCACCGCAGCCGAGTGCCGGATGGGCGCCCATTCCACCTTTTTAAAGCAGGCCATAAGGCCCACAGGCAGGTAGGTGGCCATAAACAGCGGGAAGGTCACAAGGCTTGCCAGCTTTTGTGCAGTGGTGGCCCGCAGGTTCTTCCACTCGGTGATGCCGGTCAGGATCCCCATGCCCAGCAGCGAAACATACGCCCCGGCGACCAACTGCAGCACCGAGAGCCCAAGCAGGCTCCAGCTGCCGGCGGCCAGCGCCGCAAGGCCCGCAAAGCACAGGCTCAACGCGGTGCACAGCAGGATCGGCATATAGGAGAGCAGAATGTCGGCGCAGGCCCAGCTGCCCCGCAGCGCGCCCTTAACCATGCGGCCGCCCCGCGAGCCCAGCACCTGCAAAAAGCCCTTGCACCAGCGCATGCGCTGTTTCACGCTGGCCGCGTAATCGGTGGGCTGCTCGTCAAAGAACTCCGCCTGGGGGCAGTAGCCAATGCGGCGGCCCGCCAGAATCTGATCCACCGAAAACTGCAGGTCCTCGCACAAAAGGTGCCAGGGCCAGCCGCCCGCCTCTTTCAGGATCTCCTCGCTCACCACAAAACCGGTGCCGGTCACGTTGCAGCTGGTTTTCAGCATCATGCGGGGGGCGTTCATGTAGCGGGCCTCACGCAAAAAGCACAGCGCATAGCCCGAGGCGATCCAGCCTGCATAGTTTTTCGAGTTGCGGTAGCTGGTGACCACCGGGCACTCGGGGCCGAACACCCCGTCCATCCGGCGCACAAAATCCGGCCGCAGCAGGTTATCCGCGTCAAACACAAAGTAGCCGTCGTAATGCTTGCCCAGCGCCCAGATCTTTTTAAGCAAAAAATCCAGCGCGTAGCCCTTGCCCACAAGCTGCTTGTTCTGCCGCTCGAACACGGTGGCGCCCGCCTGGCGGGCTGCCTTCGCGGTCCCGTCGGTGCAGTTGTCGGCGGCCACATACATATCCACGCCGCCCGGGTAGTCCTGGGCGCGGATGCTCTCGAGCAGCTGGGGAAGCACGGCCTCCTCGTTGCGGGCGCACACCAGCACGGCGTAGCGGTTTTCACCCTTGCCCGGGTTCCACTTCGGTTTTTTCATCAGGGTCAGCAGGGCGTAAAGGCCCTGGTAGGCGCAGCACACACCCAGCGCCATCATGCACAGGCGGCTGATCAAAAGCAATGTATCGGCCATAGTCGGCCCATCCTCTCCCGGCCCCCGATTTAGCGCGGATGCGCCCGGGCCGTTACATCCCATTCAACGAGAGGGGGCGGCGTATATTTTCAGTTTTTTTGATTTTTTTCATTTTGTAAGAAAGATTTAAGATTCTGCGGGCGAAAAAAAACGCCCCAAAGCCGCAAGAGCACAGGCTTTGGGGGCATTTTACCTGTTTTCAAAAAGCAGGCTTCCTTTTTTTAGCAGCGGGCTTGCGCGGGGCGGCACCGGGCCCTTTTGTTCCAGCCGGTAGGCTTTGTCCCGCAGGGGGGGCTCGCCGCTCAGCACCGCCGCGTCGGTCACGCCGGCCAGCACCAGCAGCCGTTCGCCCGCCTCGGTAACGTCCTTTACCCGGCAGATCAAAATCGCGCTCACATGTTCAGCCGGGCAGGGCATCGCGCGCAGCTCGGCCACCTGCAGGCCCTCGAATTTGTCCATCTCTGCGCAGGAACAAAGCCCGAACCGCTCGATCAGCTTCAAGGGCGCGCTTTCGGCCAGCACCGAAAGCGCAAATGTTTTGCCGCGCTGCACCGCGCGGGCCGTAAAGTTTTCCCTGTGCAGGCTCACGGTGAGCTGCGGGTCGGCGGTGGCAAGCGGCGTGACCGCGCTCACCACACACCCCACGCCCCGGCCCCCGTCCACCGCGGTGAGCACATACAGCCCGTAATCCAGCTTTTGCAGCGCAGTTCGATCCATTCGTGCATCCCCCTTCTGTCCGCGCCTTCAGGCGCGCCGGCCCCGCCTGCCCAGCAGCTGGCGCAGCATGCCCAAAACCCCCTGGAAGTTAAAGGCGCATACCCCCACCGTGAGCAGCGAGCACCAGATCGCCCAGTGAGGCGCCTGGAACAGCATCAGCCCCACCTCGGCCATGACCATGATTCCGTTGAACACAAGCTTTACCGGCGCAAAATCAATGCGCAGCAGCCCCCGGGTGTTCACCGCCCGCAGCAAAAACACCAGCAGATAGCTCAAAAAGCTGGCCAGGGTCACCCCATTCGGCCCCATGCGGGGAATGAACAGCCAGTTGAGCGCGCAGTTTGCAACAGCGCCCGCCATCATGGTATAAAGCGACAGGGTGCTGCGTTTTTCCACCATATAAATGCTGTTCAGGAACTGGTTCAGGCAGTTGAACAGCGTGGCAATGGTGAGCAGCGGCACAAACTGCCAGGCCTCGTAAAAATTCGCCTTGAACAGGAACATGAGCGGGCGGCACAGCAGCACAATCCCCGCGCAGCAGCAGAACAAAAGGCTCTGGTAAAGGCTGAATACCCGGCTGAAAAACCGCTCCCGCCCCTGCTCCTCGGTCACGGCCGAGAGCTGCCACGCCTCGTAAAAAATGGTGCCCAGTACCGTCAGAATGGTGGGCAAAAAGTAACCCACCCCCAAAAGGCCGGTCCAGTATTCGCCCGCCTGGCCCTCGTAGCCATTGCACATCACCTTTACAAAAAACAGGTCGCTGGCGTTGATGATCCAAAAGCTGATCTGTGCGGGCACCATGGGCAGCGCGTAGCCCATCATCTTTTTCCACAGGGGCAGGTTAAAGCTGGCAAAGCGCAGGTAGCGCCGCAGCCCCGCGATCACAAACACGAACAGCGCGCTCAGCGCGTCCGAGCAGATGAGCGCCAGCACATACCCCTCGGCCCCCAGGTGCAGCCCGGACAAAAACAGCAGCATAAACCCCAAATTGGTCGCGCTGCACAGAACGCCGTCCAGCGCAACCAGCCGGTTGATCTGGCGGCTGCGCACAAATTGGGTGCACAGGGTGCGCAGGCAGCTCACCAGCACATGTACATATAAAAGCAGCGCGTAGGTATTGAACAGCGGGATCAGCCGCAGCAGCGGGTAAAAAGCCAGCATCAGCCCAAACCCCAGCAAAATGGTCACAAGGCCGTTGGTGAACACCTGGCTCTTGCTGTTTTGTTTTTCCAGCCCGAACCGGATAATGGCAAAGCTCACGCCCATGCTCACCAGTGGGATGAGCAGCGAGCCGATGTTCTGCACCAGCTTGGTGATGCCCACCTCCTCCACCTCGCCCATGGCAAAGGTGATGTAGGGCTGCAGCACGATGCTGAGCAGCTTGGAGGAAAAGTTGCTGATGGCAAACAGCATGGTGTTGTTCATCAGCTTTTTATACTTGCCGTCCACCGGATCCTTCCTCTCCCGATTCGTTCCCATTAGGTTACCCTATTATAACAAGCTTAGTCCGCCTTGTCACCCTGCGGGGGCATTTTAAGCAGGGCGCGGCGGGCCTTATAGTCCGGCAGGATACCGGCCACCAGCGCCCAAAACCCCGCCTGGTGGTCGGGGTGCACAAAATGGCAGTACTCGTGCACCACCACATACTCCACCGCCTCGGGCGGCATCAGGGCAAGGCGCGCCGCCAGGGTGATACGCCGCTCTTTTACATTGCAGCTGCCCCAGCGGGTGCGCATGTCCCGCACGCGCAGCTCGGGCCTTTGGCCCCCCAGCACCCCTTCAAACAGGGGGAATACCCGCTCGCTCACCGGCAAAAACAGCGCCAGGCACTCTTTTTTGCCGGGCGCGGCCTGTGCCGCCTCGGCAGCCTGCCGGCGGTGCATCTTTGCCTGGGCGGCCGCGATCCACCCGGCCCGGCCGGCCACAAACGCGTCCACCGCGGCCAGGGGCGCGCGCGGCGGGGCGCTCACCGCCACGCTGCCGTCGCCCCGAACCCGCAGGTTCAAATTTTTAACCCGTTTGCGGGTCAGCTCGTATTCCACCCCGCCTGCGCTGCGCATGCTGCACTGCCGCAAGCCCATCCGTTCTCCCCCGCTTTGTTTTGGATTTTTTGTTTGTTTTCCCGTTTTGCCAAAAAGCGCGGCGCGTGACCGGCCACCTTGCGCCCGGCCCATGCGCAGGGGCGGATGCGCGCTTTATTCGGCCAGCAAAACAACCGCGCTGCGGTTATTTTACCATGTTTTTCATGCGAAAGGGGCACCCAGAGCAAAAGTAACAAAAAATTCATACAAACCTTAGCGTTTATTTTGTGTTCCCTCATATTGACACCCACTATATCTGGGTGTCATAATGAATAGCGAATGAAATCAAACCCAAAATACAGGGCTGGGCGCAGGGCGCCCGAAAGGCCGCGCAAAAAGGAGTTTTCGCCATGATCAAGAGTGTTATCAAGCGGGATGGCCGGGTCGTTTTATACGACGAAAGCAAGATCGCTTCCGCCGTTTTAAAGGCGCTGGAGGCCGCCGGCGAGGGCGATGCCGCCGAGGCCGCCCGCGTTGCCAACAAGGTGGCCCGCCACCTGGAGCTGGGCTGCGGCGACGAATCGCCCCAGATCGAGCAGATCCAGGACGCGGTGGAAACCGGCCTGATGGAGTGCGGCCACGACGAGGCCGCCAAAAAGTACATTCTGTACCGGGCCAACCGCACCCGCATCCGCGAGGCGAACACCAGCCTGATGAAGACCATCGACGAGATCACCAATGTGGACGCCCGTATCAGCGACATGAAGCGCGACAACGCCAACATCGACGGCAACACCGCCATGGGCAGCATGCTGCAGATCGGCACCGCCGGCGCCAAGGCCTACAACGCGGCCTATCTGCTCACCCCACAGCAGGCAAAGGCCCACTCCGAGGGTGACATCCACATCCACGACTTCGATTTTTATTCCCTCACCACCACCTGCACCCAGATCGATATTCTGCGCCTGTTCCACGGGGGCTTTTCCACCGGGCACGGCTTTTTGCGCGAGCCCTCCGGCATCGGCAGCTACGCGGCGCTGGCGGCCATCGCCATCCAGTCCAACCAGAACGACCAGCACGGCGGCCAAAGCATCCCCAACTTCGACTATGGCATGGCCGAGGGCATCCGCAAAAGCTTTGCCAAGGCCTACGTGAAAAAGTTGGCGGAGACCGCCGAGGATCTTCTGGCAAGCGAGGATGGCTCCGCCCTGGCAAAGGCCGCGGTGCAGGCCGCGGTCAGCGAGCTTGGCGCCGGCCCCCGCATGGGTGATGATCAGCAGGAGTTCGACCAGCTTGTGGCCGGCGCGCTGGCCCGGGCCAGCGCGCTCAGCAGCGCCGACGCGGAGCGTGCCGTCGCCACGGCACGCCGCCGGGCGTTCCAGCAGACCGACCGCGACACCTACCAGGCCATGGAGGGCTTTGTGCACAACCTGAACACCATGCACAGCCGCGCCGGCGCCCAGACCCCCTTCAGCAGCATCAACTACGGCACCGACACCAGCCCCGAGGGCCGCATGGCCATCCGCAATATCCTTCTGGCCGAGGACGCGGGCCTGGGCCACGGCGAAACCCCCATCTTCCCCATCCATATTTTTAAGGTCAAGGAAGGGGTAAACTACAACGAGGGCGATCCCAACTACGATCTGTTCAAGCTCTCCATGAAGGTGAGCGCCAAGCGGCTGTTCCCCAACTATGTCTTTTTGGACGCGCCCTTCAACCTGCAGTATTACGTGCCCGGCCGCCCCGAGACCGAGGTTGCCACCATGGGCTGCCGCACCCGCGTGATGGGCAATGTATACGACCCCGAGCGCCAGATCAGCTACAGCCGGGGCAACCTGTCCTTCACCAGCATCAACCTGCCGCGCCTCGCCATCTTGTCCGGCCGCGACGAGGCGGCTTTCTATCAAAAGCTGGACGCCATGCTGGAGCTTGTGGCGCAGCAGCTGCTGGACCGGTTCGAGATCCAGGCCGCCAAGCGGGTCTACAACTACCCGTTCCTGATGGGCCAGGGCGTCTGGCTGGACAGCGACACCCTCGGCCCTGCCGACGAAGTGCGCGAGGTGCTCAAGCACGGCACCCTCTCCATCGGGTTCATCGGCCTGGCCGAAACCCTGACCGCGCTGTACGGCCACCACCACGGCGAGAGCGAGGAGATGCAGCAGAAGGGCCTTGCCATCGTAAAGCACATGCGCGATTTCTGCGACCAAAAGAGCCAGGCGATGAAGATGAATTTCACCCTGCTGGCCACCCCGGCCGAAGGGCTCTCCGGGCGCTTTACCCGCATGGACCGCAAGCGGTTCGGCACCATTCCCGGCGTGAACGACCGCGAATACTACACCAACAGCTTCCACATCCCGGTGTGGTACCCCATCTCGGCTTACGACAAGATCCAGAAAGAGGGCCCTTACCACGCTTTTACCAACGCGGGGCATATCAGCTATGTGGAGCTGGACGGCGACACCGCCAACAACCTGGAGGCCTTTGAGAGCGTGGTGCGCTGCATGCACGACGCGGGCGTGGGGTACGGCAGCATCAACCACCCGGTGGACCGGGACCCCGTGTGCGGCTATGTGGGTGTGATCGGCGACGTTTGCCCCCGGTGCGGCCGCCGCAGCGGCGAGGCCCTGGCCCCCGAAAAGCTGGCCGAGCTTCGCAAAAAGTACCCGGGCGTGCCCACCTTCTGCGGGTGCGAATAAGGTTTTTGCCGGGTTTTGTTGCAGCGGCAACCCGGCCCGCCGGCCCGGCCTGTTATAATCGGTTTCAAGGCAAAAAGCAATTACTTTTGAATTTTGGAGGAATGAACAATGGCAGCAATGCAAAAACAGTCGGTCGTGGGCAAGGACGTGCCCTTCGAGCGCATCCGCCGCATCACGGGTTACCTGGTGGGCACCATGGACAAATGGAACGACGCCAAAAAGGCTGAAGAGCGCGACCGGGTAAAGCACCTGTAATGCTGCGCGTCGCGGGTTTTGCAAACGACAGCATCGTAGACGGGCCCGGCCTGCGCTTCACGGTGTTTTTCCAGGGGTGCCCCCATCATTGCCCCGGCTGCCACAACCCCGAAACCTGGCCTTTCGAGGGCGGCCAGCAGTGCACCCCCGAACAGCTGCTGGCCCTGGCCCGGCGCAACCCCCTGTGCAGGGGCGTCACTCTTTCGGGCGGCGAACCCTTTGCCCAGGCCGGGCCGGAGCTGGTGCGCTTTGCGCTGCTCTGCCGCGAAGCAGGGTACGAGCTGGCGGCCTACACCGGCTACACCTTTGAGCAGCTGGCCTCCGGCACGCCGGAGCAGCGCGCGCTGCTGGCGCAGCTCGACACCCTGATCGACGGCCCGTTCGTGCAGGCCGGGATGAGCCTGGACCTGCGCTTTCGGGGCAGCCGGAACCAGCGCATCCTGAACGTGCCCCAAAGCCTTTGTGCCGGCGCCCCCGTGTGGGAAACAGGCGAGCGCTGGGTGGGGGCTCATGAATAATTTCTTCGGCGTGGAGGTGCAGCTGGCAAAATTTGGAACCAGCATGGCCCAAAGATGCGCT
>OFOK01000520.1_pt1 | contig 38093 bp, 27 predicted proteins | sample 1542001 | NCBI WGS metagenome assembly OFOK01 (sample SAMN04209242, study PRJEB22552) | human gut metagenome | biome: gut; material: feces | host: Homo sapiens | place: USA: Oklahoma
TCTGCTTACATCCTATCAGACCTGTCACTATCAGAAGAAGGAATACCCAGAATACAGTTTTTAATTTTCTTTTACCCATAGTTCAGTCTCCTCCTTCCGTTTTATCTTATAAATACACAGCGGCCTTCCGGTAGACTTAAGGCACAGCTTTAATTGCTTGCTAACCTTAGTTATACCAGAAGACCGCCTGATTGTACCAGTCTTTTAAGACTCTTTATTTATTGTTTTTTCTTGCTGCAATTGCCTTCTGCTCTTCCGGCAGATCCTTCTCTATCGTAAAGAAGAAAATCAGAATTGCACAGATCACATAAGCAATTGTCTCTACCCAGATATATCCGACAGAGATTGCTGTCTGTGCCGCAGCTGTCTGTGCAGCAGTACCCAGTGCAATGTCTGCTGCCTGGTCATATCCACTGGCATTTAAGATTGCACTGAAAATAGAATTACATACCGGAGTCGCAGCAACCATGATGGAACTGTAAATAGACATTGTCAATCCATCTGTACGGATCCCGAATTTGTACTCAATATGATCAATAACATCCGCAAGCATGGCAAGGATCATGTAGCATGCCGGAGCAGATCCGAGACATTTCAGTGCCACACCGATTGCTACAGGAACAATCTGTCCGTTACCCATAATCGCGATCACACCACCGACAGCTCCCAGCAACATACCAACCATACATACAATACGTTTTCCAAATTTATTGCAGAGAGGTACTATTGCCACTGCTGCCACAGCCATCGGAACTGCACCCATGATACTTAAAAGTGACTGTGAAGCACCCCAGGCATCTGCTGTTCCAAAGAAAGTGTTGTCCATTACCCATTTACAGAAATACGTCATGGAACCGTTCTTCATAGCGCCGCTCCACTGGAAGCCCATGTAGAACAGCATAACGATCCACCACATTTTTTCACTGGTAACTGCGGAAAGCTGTTCTTTCAGAGAAGCAGTTTTGACTGTTTTCTCCTCTTCAGCTCCCTGTGACATCTGCTCTTCTGTTACACGCTCACGTGTAAATTTAAACTGTAAGAAAATGGTAAGTGCAGAAAAAATAGCAATGGCAGTCATCGCTACCAGCCACAGATGCTGATTTTCTTTCAGTGCGAAAGAAACCAGGATCGGGAATACCATGGAACCGGCACCCATAACAGCAAGTCCCGCCACATTTGTGAAGGAAGCCAGTGCACCTCTCTGTTTACTGTTTCTTGTAGATACAGGAATCAGTGTGGAGTTAGCTGTATTGTAGATCGGATAAGCCACAGCATAAAACAGGTTGTAGGCAATCGCGATCCACACCATTTTGGCAGTTCCCTCAAAAGGAACTACAAACATCAGTACAGAGGCAATGGACAGAGTCAGAGCAGACAGCAGGATCCACGGTCTTGCCTTTCCAGCCATTGTTCTCGTACGCTCAATAAGCTGACCTACGATCAGGTTTGCTGCTACGATCAGAATGGTCGAGAACAGCTGTAAAGTTGTCAGAAATGTCAGGTTCAGTTTCAGGACATCTGTAAAATAATTCTGAAGGATACTGGTAAAAATACCGGAAGCCAGAAGTGCTCCGAACGGTCCGATAAAATATCCGATCAACATCTCCGGAAGTTTTACATCCTCTGATTTGATTCTGGAACCGGTCAGTGGACCGTTCCAGAAATCTTTATTTGTCTTGCTCATAAAATCAATCCTTTACTACTTTGAAGAAGGAGGAAATAATCGTGAAGATCAGAGCGACCGCACATACGATCATTCCAATGATCGCACCTTTTAAATCCGCCATATTCTGAGCGTTGTTCTCAAAAGTCATGATGGACCCGATTGCAGCGATTCTGCTTCCCACAAAAGCGATCAGCGCATATGCTGTCAGCACACCGCATGCTACCGGAATAATATCCAGAACCGGCTTTGCTCCCATTTTCACAGAAACTATGATCATAACGATTTCAAGAATCGCAGCAACAGCCAGGCAGGCAACGATTGTATTATCAGTACCAGTAGTTTTTACAAAATAGTTTGTTTTGCAGTTCATCATGTACAGAACCAGTCCTGCAACAGTTACTAGAACTGTGATTACACTTAAGACCAGTCCTGCGCCCATTTTTTTCTTTTCAGTCATAGTTATTCCTCCTTACTGCTCTTTCTTTTTCAGTCCAAGCAGGTACATTGCTGCACAGAGTACAGTCAGTACACCAAATCCGATACGAAGACCTGTGATCAGGTTATCATACCATGTATTCAGTTTCTCAATATGTGTAGAGGTTGACATACCATCCATTGCATTTGAGTTTGCAAGTGCATAATTCTGATAGAGCATTGCCTGTTTCAGATCTGTCAGAAGTTCTTCACTCTGGCTTGCATTTTCTACACTCCAGTATGGCCATACTGCTTCTACTGCTGCCATGGTGTTGTCACCGGTGTTACATGTCATGGTTACACCATTATGTACTGCCATGCGGATCTTCGTATAAGCCGGATCCTGAATGAAGTCCTCAGACATCAGACCCTTGAATCCCCATTCTTTATGAAGGATATTCAGAAGCAGTCCGGTATGTGCATTACTTGTCACACAGCCGACACGGTTGTATGTAGTCATTACAGCAAGCGCATTTGCATCTTCGATACAGGACTGTGTACCACGAAGCTCATTTTCACGTGCAGCCTGTTCTGTCATAAACTCGGCAATACCGGTACGGTTGATCTCCGTATCATTGAATGCCAGATGTTTCGGTGCAATCAGTACGCCATAGTCATGTCCGGCCTTGATGATTGCTGCACCCTGACCTGCTGTCAGAACTGCATCTTCTGAGAAATATTCATGGTTACGTGCATTGTACGGTGTACGATGAAGGTTGGTTCCAACTCCCCACCAGATTGCTGTATTTGCCCACAGAGAATAGTTACCTACTGCTTTTCCCCATTCTGCAGCCAGCTGTTTGCTGAATGTCTGGCCAATAACAGTCTCATTTGCCATAACACCCATCTTGTAGTCACGGTTCGGATCATCTTCTGCGATCACACAAGGATCTCCTGTAGAAGCATCGGAGTTTGCATACTGGCCCAGCGGATAAGAGTTGAATCCGTTCGGTCCATCGTTCTGGATTGCTTCCGGAGAAGTGATAGATTCGATAACCTTTGTGCTGGTTCCACCAAGTCCAGTACGGATCAGGCATTCTTCCAGAGTAAGCTGATCCATCAGTGTACTCCATCTTTCATCTGTGATATCTTCTACACCCTTCATATTTGCCAAGGTCATTCCATTATCTGCCCCGAAGGTTACAGAAGACGGATCTCCGTTTGCTTCGATATCACTGTAGTCATCAGCCATAGTGCTGATCATCTCATCTGTAGCTGTCAGGTCTTTGTATGTTTCCGGCCAAGTTCCTTCCCAGTCATTTCTGCTTAAGTAAGTAACGGTGTCTTCCATCCAGTTATTCAGATCTGCATCCTGGAGCTGATTTTCTACCGGTGTACCATTTAAAGTTACTGCAAAGGAAGAGGAATCGAAATCACCAAGTTCCCATGTCTGTACATTATCTTTATTTCCTTCAACATCCTGATCCTGTGCAGCAAGCACGTTATTTACTGCCTCATGTGCACCATTTCCAACAGTGAAGTAATAAGTTCCATTGTCCAGTATCCAGTTACCTGTTGTTCCTGCTTCATTCTCGCAGGAGCTGTCCCAGCTTGCCATATCCTGTGCATCTGCTGTAATTGTAACAGTCTGGCTTTCGCCTGGCTCGATCATATCTGTTTTTTCATAGTCGAGAAGCTGTACTGCTGATTTTTCTACTTTATTTTCTACATCATAGTCTGTATAAGGAACAGAAGTATACAACTGCACAACATCTTTACCAGCAACATCTCCTGTATTCTTAACATCTACTTCTGCTGTTACAGTTCTGTTAGCAAGGTCTACATCCACACTCTTGAGAGTCTGCTCGAAAGTTGTATAAGAAAGACCATATCCAAACGGATAAGATACTTCATCATCATAGTTCCATGCTTTGCCTGTAGAACTTCCTACAGTTGCGTCTGCATTTCCCTGTCCAAGTACCGTATCTGCATATCTTGTCTCGTAATATTTATATCCAGCATAAATATCCTCTGCTTCCACTTCTTCTGCATTGATATTTACAGACGGATCTGCATTTGTCCACTCATAGTTTCCAAAATTCTGTGCTGCCGGTGAGTTGGCATTTGTCACAGCATAAGTATCTGTCAGATGACCGGACGGATTTGCTTCTCCGGAAAGGATATCTGCCACACCATAGAAACCATAACCTCCTGGGAAACCAATTTCCATGATTGCATCTACACCATCGTTATTTTTGATCTCATCAATTTCCATTGCATTGGCATTATTCAGCATAACAATGACTTTACCACCGTTGTTCTCTTTTGCTTCAACAGCAGCGTTGATCAGGTCACGCTCATCATCACTTAAGCCAAGCGGGTCAGTCTGATTCAGATCCTGAGATGCATCTACGCCATCCACACCCGGAAGATAAGTTCCGTTCTCTGTAGAAGAACGTCCGATTGTTACAAGCATAACATTGTAGTCATCCATGGAATCCTTCCACTTGTCATCTACACTGTCCATTTTTTCCTGAGAAGGCTCTTTGCTTGCAAATACACCATCTGTTGCCGGAGCTGTGATGTGGTAATATTCCATAATATTTCCCCACATATTAACTTCTGTCTTGAAATCTGCTTCCAGACTCTTGTAAAGCTTCTGAAGATTCTCATTGATCTTGAATCCCTTTGCATCCAACGCTTCAACAAAATCTACAGTATCTGCATCTGTTCCTTTATTCTCATTCAGGGAGCTTCCCATGTCTCCACCCTGTACCGGATAGTAGCTGGAAAATCCAAGAAGGGACAGTTTCTGTGTCTCATCTTTTGACAGCGGAAGTGCATTATTCTCGTTCTTTAACAGAACCGTTCCTTCCTCACTCATACGTTCTCCCAGATCCTCGATGGAATCCAGAAGTTCTGTCGTGCTGGAATAATCAGATTTATGTGTGTACAGGTCCTCATCTGTACTGTCTGTTACCATCGCACTGCTCTTTGTGCCAAGAAATTTGTCGATATCTGTACGATAGCTGTCTACTACAGGTCCTGCCGCAACAGAAACAGTCAGAAGAGACGCTGTAAGAGTAGTCAGACCACGCCAGAGATTTCTTTTTCTGCTCATGATTATAGCTCCTTTCTTTCCCTAAATATGGTCAAGCCTCATCGCTCAAGTGCTTCCGCAATTTCTATGTTCTAAATTTAACATGAATTTAAAAAACGCTCCCATTTTTTTCGCAGACTGCACTTTTTCAGCCGTAAATGGGAGCGTTTTTTTATTAAATTTTCACAAACAAAATTTTTCAAGAAATCTTGCACAAATTGTGAAGTTTGTTTTTGTCTATATTGCCCATATGTTTTATTTTGCTACAATTACCGGAATCTCACAGGTATATGTTCTTTCTTCATCAGAAACAGTGATCTTTACAGATTCGGCTTCTCCGGCACGGACTACAGCCATCGCTTCACCGTAATAAGTATCGACCGTATTCTGTGCATAATTTCCTTCTACATAGGAGCAGGCACTTCCCAGCCCTTCGAGCGTAGCATTCTCTACTGTAACTTTCAGATGATGCTTCTCCATCGGTTTCCAGTTTCCGGCAGAATCTCCATACTGTAATGGAATAAACAGCAATCTGCCAGCCTTCACAGTTTTCTGCTCCGGTCTGATATGAAGTACTGTTTCTTCATTTGCTGTCATCAGAGTCTGACGACTGATCTCCTGTCCGTTTTTATCATAAGAAACTGCTGTGATCTCACCGTCTTCATATGGAATGTGGAATTTTGAACGGCATTTCTTTACTTTGCCACGGGCAGCTTTTTTACCATTGACCAGAAGTTCCACCTCTGCTGCTCTTGCAAAAACTTCAACCTCTGCTTTTTCTCCGGCACATCCCCGCCATGACCAGCTTTCCAGTGCCTTCGTCAGTGCCCATCCGGTCAATTGCAGATTCTCCTTCTGATAAACAGGTTTCACAGCAATAAACGGACCCGTTTCCCTCTCAAAAGCAACTCTTGTATAAGCAGCCTCTGCACGAGGTTTTCCGAGAAGGTCGATTCTTCCGTTGTTTCCAGTCATTCTGGTATGTGGCATCCTGCCTCTGTAATCTTCATACTCAGCAGCACCATCTCCGGTCTCTCCGATATATTCCCATCCGGACCAGACAAAATCTCCCAGAATTCGTTTATTCTTCTTTGCAATCTCCCAGAAGCTATATGCATCCTTGCAGAAAGTCTCTGTACCGAGGATCAGACGTTTCGGATATTTTTTCAGGTCATGTTTGTATCGGAAAAGTCCGTAGTTGTAACCAGCGATATCCATATTTGCAAAAGCATCTTTTGTTTTCCAGTCACATGGCGGAAGTGTCGCACCAATTTTCATAAAATAGTCGCCAACCAGACAGGCAAGTGTATTATAGAATTCACTTCCTACCGGTTTTTTCTTTTCTTTTTCCTGTTTTTTTGCCTCCTGCTCTGCAATCTCCGCACTTTTTTCTGCTTTATCATCGCTGTAGACACCCATTCCCATGGAGCTTAAGAAGTTAAAGAAAATGTTGATTCCGCAGGTTACCGGTCTGTATGGATCCAGCTTATGAAGATAAGAAGTCATTCTGCCGGTCAGTTCGATTCCTTTTTTCTGTGCAGTTTCTGCAACTTCATTTCCGGTGGAATACATGATCACACATGGATGATTGTAATCTTTCTCCACCATATCTTTAAGGTCCTGCTGCCACCATTCATTCAGATATCCTGCATAGTCATATTTTGTCTTATGAATATACCAGACATCTACATATTCGTCCATCATCAGCATTCCCTGACGGTCACAGGCATCCAGCATGTCTTTGGAACACGGATAATGAGAAGAACGGATTGCATTATAGCCATTCTCTTTGAGGATACGGACTCTTCGTTCTTCCGCTTCCGGATAAGTGCAGGCTCCCAGTACACCATTATCATGATGTACGCAGGCTCCTCTGAGGATTTCCCTCTTACCGTTGATCGTAAGACCTTTTTCCGGATTCCATTCAAGAAGTCGGATTCCAAATGTTTCCTCTACGACATCCTCTCCAAACGTTGCACGCAGAGTATAAAGATTCGGATGATCACAGTCCCAGAGCTTTGCGTTCGGAATTTCCATACGGAAAACCGACGGGTGTCCTGTATTTTCCACTTCCTGTGTAAGAACGATCTGGTTTTTGTCCAGGATTTCAACTTTTACCGTACCTGGACAGGAAGTTTTGATTTCAACTTCGATCACTGCCGGAGCATAGCTGACTGTATGGATCCTGATTCCATTTACCGGAATGTACTTCTGATTGCCTGTCCAGAGATATACCGGGCGGTAGATTCCTGTTCCGGAATACCAGCGGCTGTTTGGCTGGTCAGAATTCCGTGCGATCACGCGGATTTCATTCTGTGCTTCGTATTTCAGAAATCCTTCCGTATCTACATAGAAATTTGTGTAACCATATGGTCTGTATGCGGCTTTCTTTCCATTAATATAAACTTCTGCATTATGATAAACACTTTCAAACTCAATGAGAACTTTTTTCCCACTGTATTCTGATGGTACAAATACATGTTTTGTGTATTCATAATCGCCACCCAGATACCATCCGGAATTTCCCTCGCTGACACTTTCTCCGGTACGCGGTTCACTCCGCATGGCATCATGTGGAAGTGTTACGGAATATGGTTCTTCATCTCTGGTCAGGCATCTGCAAGTCCAGTTTCTGTTAAAATCTATCTTCTTCATTTCAAATCTTCACCCTTCTTGTTTCTCCTCTGACCAGAGAAATTTTTTCTTCACCGAGTTCCAGAACTCCACCTTCTGCATCTGCAGTCACTTCCAGACATTCTCCATCCCAGGCCAGCCGGACCGTCCCGTCACTTCCCACAGGAAGTGTACAGTCCAGGTCTGTAAAATACTGCATCTGTGGCTTTAATACATAAGTAACCCCATCCTTGTTTACAAGATCCAGTCCAGCAAAGTATTTTGCCAGAAAATAGATAGGACTTGCCGCCCATGCATGGCAGAGACTCTTGCCAAAATGATCCCCGTACATATCATACTGTTCTTCCTTCGGCACGGACGGATCATACTCTTCCCAGAATGTGACTGCCCCAAGATCCAGCATGCCGCCCCAGTAGGAACGGATCTTGTCCAGAACTTCTGTCAGTTTTCCCATCTGGCACAGTACATCCAACTCAAAGAAGTTAAAGTATGGTGTTGTGATCGCCGGAATCTCATCATTTTCAAGTACATTTGTGAGAATTTTTTCCTGCTTCTGTTTGTCTGCGATATCAAACAGAATTGCAAAAATATTTGCATGTCTCGTTACATTACGTTTTTCGGAAGTAAAAGAATCGATATACGCACCTTTTTCTTCATCCCAGAAGAACTTTTCAATAGCAGCCGTTAGTTTTTCGTATTCCTGTCTGTAAACATTTCCATCTTTGCCAAGCTGCTTGCTGATCTCTGCCATCACACGGAAACATGCTGCATAAAGCATCTGTTCCGCACAGAGCGGACCATCTTTATCCATATCAGCCCAGTCAATATATACCCAGTCTTTTTCTTTTCCGATCAGAAAACCATGCTCCTCTCGTCTGCCATTACAGAACCCCATAAGGGACACCATCTTTGGATAAACCAGTTCCAGAAAATCTCTGTCGCCGTATCCTTCATTGTGATAGTCCACGCCCAGAAGCCACAACAGAGAGTAATCTACAATTGTATTAATATGTCTCGTCATCGGATCATTGCCACGAAGCGCGAGGATCGTTCTCTGATCGATTTCTGCATCTGCCATCAGATAACGGTTTACGAAGAAGCTCTGGTATGCATCTCCCGACCAGATCCATTTATCACGTTTCACCCCATCAATAAAAAAGATTCCACTGCAAAGACGGAATGTATGCTCTGCCACCGACCAGATCTGATTCAGACGTTCTTCTCCACAATGAAAAGCTGCTTTTACCGGGATATCCACATACCGATGATTTGCTCTGAGGATAACTTCTCCCGGCTTACAATCCGGAATATACGCAAAACGTACTGCACAGCATGGACACTTTCCAGTTTCTTTGTCTGGTTGCCAGCTATAATAGCAATTTACCGGATCAATTGCCTCTTCCCTGGATTCGCCACAGCAGATCAATACCGGCTGATATCCATTTTTAAATTTTGCCTCCAGAACCGCATTCAGCTCCGTTTCAAATTCATAGAGAGTTCCTCCGTTATACTCCGTTACACTGACTGGTTCATAAACCTTTTCACTGTATTCCCAGACTGTCGGATTCTGTTCCGGTCTGGTGAAATATTTGCTCTTGCCTGCCGGCTGTGGGTCCTTTTCATAATCCTCTGCCATCCATCCTGTATCAGAGCAGATCACATCGCCTTCTATATAAATACATGGAAAAGCCTCAATGCAGCCTGCATGAACAGCTATTGCAACTTCTCCCGGTCCACAGGTGATCTTTTTTCCAAATGGATATTTCTTTTCTCCTGCCAGCACATGTCCGATCGCATTGGAATATACAGTGAAAGATGTTTCTTCCTCCAGATGATAAGTGCGGCGAAAAGCAACACGATTGCGGAAGCCTTCACTCTTCCAGAAAGCCGGCCATCCAAACCCTCGCTCCACACGACTGAAATTCTGCTTCATTCCATGATATAACTCAAAATCTCCCGGATACCAGATCCAATAACTTTTGCTCATTCCCGATTCCTCCAGTTTTTTCTGTTTTATTCAATTCCATTTGCACTGAACAGCTGGTTTTAGCATATAATTTCTACCTTAAACTATATGCGTTACTTCTATATAAAGTCAAACACAGTTGACGTACAAAAAGTACCCGTTCACGATATGACCTGCAAAAGTATTTTTTTCGAAATTTATTCCAGCAAAAAACAGCCAGGATTTTACTCCCGGCTGTTCTTATTCATATTTCAAATGTCTTTCAGGCATTCCAGATATTCAGTTAATCCCAGCCACCATATTCTTTGATGGTCTCTTCCACTCGTCGTTTCACTTCTGCAGCAATCTCCGTAGTCTTCATGTCCTTATACTCGTCATAATACATTGGCTTCAGGAAATGCACCTGCACTGTCAGTGGTTCTATGGAACCAGTGTCAAAAGCCTTATACGTATCAATCAATGCAACCGGCACGATCGGGCATCTGGCTTTTGTTGCAGCTTTGAAACTGCCGCCTTTAAATTCCAGTGGATGATTTCCATTCTTGCTTCGCGTTCCTTCTGCAAAGATCAGATAATTTCGTCCCTCTTTCACTTCCCTGGTAACATTAAGGATAATCTGCATAGACTGTCGAATATCCTCTCTGTCCATAATATATGCTTTCATACAGGCAAAAACCTGTCTCAGAAACGGAACATTCCCCACTTCTTTCTTTGCCACTACAGAAAAAGGTGTCGGGCAGGCATCCACAATTGCAAGGACATCATACAGTCCCTGATGATTCGGATAAAACATAAATCCATTTTCGTTCGGTATATTTTCTACACCGTATGACTGAACCATAATATTTCCACCTTTATTAGCCCGTTGATCTATTTTCTTCAGAAGTGCATAACGCTCTCCCTCTGTATAATTATCAACGTTTTTAGCATATCGGTTCAGCATAAACCATCCCCATGGTACAAACAAGAGATTCCTCAGCACCATCATAATGATTCTTTTCATTCCGCTGCCACCATCCCTTCAAGGATTCTATATTGCTGTTCGCTTAGCTATTTTAATTTTGCAGCTATTTTTTCCTCATATCCAGGATTCTTCTTGATAAACTTGTCATAAGCAGTCGTATAATCCTTATATGCCTGTGTATTCATAAAATCAGCATACTTCGTCGCAGCCTGCTTACTCAGATCATCGGTAATCTCCGACGGTGTCATTACATAATACTTGCCGTTATCTTTCTTCTGTACCATGTAAGTGCTGATACAAGGGTAGCTCTGTCCATTCTTCAGAACCAGCTCATAGGTAATATACATATATGTATAGTTACCATTCTGATAAATTTTATCACACTGTGTGATTTCTGTTTTTTCAGCCTCAAATGCACTGAAATATTTCACAGTCGCATCCATCTCCTGCTGCAGAGTATCATCTGCTTTGGATACACCATAGCATTTTTTGACTTTGCTTTCATTTCCACCTGTGTAGGATTCGATCAAAGTTCTGACTACTCTTTCCGGAGTCTTATGGCTGACTCCGCATCCCTTTGCAGCAAATACAATGATAATGATCAGAACGATCAGCGCAGCAGCGCCTGCCAGAACCGGTTTCGGTAATCTGGCAATCACTGCAGCTATATCAGAACCTCTGGAAGTTTTACGCCGGGTTCCTGAAGTTTTACGTCTGGTCTGCGTTTTTCTTCTTGCTGATGCGGATTTTGAACGTCCGGATGCACTTGAACCGGATCTGCGTCTGACATTTGTTGCCGCATTTTCCTTATCCATGATTCTTATTCCTCTGTGCTGTCTGTATTTTCGTTACTGTTCTCTTCTGTGGAGACATTTTCAGAGCTTTCCTCTGTCTTTTCAGAATTTTTATCTTCTTCTTTTTCACGGACTTTCGCAAAGCTTGCAACCGTTACTCCATCAGAAAGATTGATCAGTTTGACTCCTGATGTAATTCTTCCAAGGATAGAGATATCAGAGCACTGCAGACGGATAATGATTCCTTCTGTGGTGATCATCATGATCTCATTTTCTTCATTGACAGCTTTTGCTCCGATAACATTACCGGTCTTCTCAGTGATCTTGTAGCACTTCACACCTTTACCGCCTCTGTTCTGGCAGGTAAATTCACTGATAGAAGTACGTTTACCCATACCATTCTCAGATACAACAAGCAGGTAATATCCCTGCGTATTCAGCTGCATTGCAACAACTTCATCACCATCAAGCAGATTAATACCACGAACCCCCATCGATACTCGTCCGGTACTTCTGACGTCGGATTCTTTGAAGCGGATACACTGACCGTATTTCGTTACAAGGATGATATCTTTCTTGTCATCCGTTGCCTTAACTTCGATCAGTTCATCGTCATCTCTCAGAGAAATAGCTGCCAGACCAATCTTACGGACATTTGCATAATCCTGGATCGGAGTCTTCTTAACAAGACCCTTACGGGTAGCCATCATCAGATACTGGCCTTCTTCAAACTTACTGATCGGAATGACTGCTGTGATACGTTCTCCCGGCATCAGCTGCAGAAGGTTGATGATCGCAGTTCCACGGGCGGTTCTTCCAGCTTCCGGAATCTCGTATGCTTTCAGTCTGTATACACGACCTGTATTCGTAAAGAACATGACATAATGATGTGTTGTTGTCATCATCAGTTCCTCGATATAGTCATCATCCAGTGTCTGCATTCCCTTGATTCCTCTGCCGCCTCTGTTCTGGCTGCGGAAGTTATCTACTGTCATACGTTTGATATAACCAAGTTTTGTCATGGTAATGACAGTATTTTCTCTCGGGATCATATCTTCCATAGAAATATCAAACGCATCAAATCCGATAGCTGTTCTTCTGTCATCACCGTATTTCTCAGAAATCGCAAGGATTTCCTCACGAATAACACGAAGAAGTGTATTTCTGTCTGCAAGGATTGCTTTCAGTTTGCGGATCTTTTCCATTAATTCTGCATATTCTGCTTCCAGCTTCTCTCTTTCCAAACCGGTGAGAGCACGAAGACGCATGTCCACGATTGCCTGTGCCTGAACATCTGTCAGTTCAAATCTGTCCATCAATTCCTGCTTGGCTACCTGGACACTTCTGGATCCACGGATGATACGGATAACTTCATCAATATTATCCAGAGCTTTCAGCAGACCTTCTAATATATGCGCACGTTCCTGTGCTTTATTCAGATCATATTTTGTTCTTCTTGTCACAACATCTTCCTGATGTGCAAGATAATATTTGAGCATCTCAGGGAGCGTCAATACCTTCGGCTGAAGGCTTCCGTTTACAGCCACCAGACACAGCATGATAACGCCAAAAGTATCCTGCAGCTGTGTATGTTTATACAGCTGATTCAGAACTACATTCGCATTGGCATCTTTACGAAGATCGATACAGATACGCATACCTTCACGGCTGGAATGGTCATTCAGGTCTGTGATTCCATCGATTTTCTTGTCTCTTACAAGCTCGGCAATCTTTTCGATCAGGCGGGCTTTATTTACAAGATATGGAAGTTCTGTAACGATAATACGTGATTTGCCATTCGGCAGTGTCTCGATATTTGTCACCGCACGCACACGGATCTTGCCGCGTCCGGTACGATATGCTTCTTCAATTCCTCTTGTACCAAGGATAGTAGCACCTGTCGGGAAGTCAGGACCTTTTACGATCTCAAGAAGTTCTTCTATCGTAGTGTCTCTGTCCTCTTCAATGATATTGTCGATGATCTTGACAACGGCACTGATCACCTCTCTCAGATTGTGAGGCGGGATGTTAGTAGCCATACCAACGGCAATACCGGAGGTTCCATTTACAAGAAGGTTCGGATAACGGGATGGCAGTACAACCGGTTCCCGTTCTGTCTCATCAAAGTTCGGCTGGAAATCAACCGTATCTTTATTGATATCAGCCAGCATTTCCATGGAAATCTTACTCAGACGTGCCTCTGTATATCGCATCGCAGCAGCTCCGTCACCATCCACAGAACCAAAGTTTCCATGACCGTCTACCAGCGGATATCTGGTTGACCAGTCCTGTGCCATATTTACAAGTGCTCCATAGATGGAACTGTCTCCATGCGGATGATATTTACCCATGGTATCACCAACGATACGGGCGCATTTACGATGCGGCTTATCCGGACCGTTGTTCAGCTCTATCATGGAATACAGCACCCTTCTCTGTACCGGTTTCAGACCGTCTCTGACGTCCGGAAGAGCACGGGAGGCAATAACACTCATGGCATAATCTATATAAGATTTTTCCATGGTCTTCTGCAGATCCACCTCATGGATTTTATCAAAAATATTGTCTTCCATTTTCTATTCTCCTAGATATCCAGATTTTCTACAAAGCGTGCGTTTTCTTCGATAAATTCACGTCTTGGTTCAACTTTGTCACCCATAAGAGTGGTAAATGTCAGGTCAATTTCAGAAGTTGCTGATTCATCCATAGTTACACGGAGAAGAATTCGTTTCTCCGGATCCATGGTTGTCTCCCAGAGCTGTTCTGCGTCCATTTCTCCAAGACCTTTGTATCGCTGGATCTTATTATTGTTATCACGTCCAATCTGCCCAAGGATGCTGTTCAGTTCTGCATCATCATAAGCATACCAGACTTTTTTGTTCTTTTCGACTTTGTACAGTGGCGGCTGAGCCAGATATACATATCCCTGCTTGATCAGTTCCGGCATAAATCTGTAAAGGAATGTCAGAAGCAGCGTCGCAATATGCGCGCCATCAACATCGGCATCCGTCATGATAATGATTTTATGATAACGCAGTTTTGTGATATCAAAATCTTCATGAATACCAGTACCAAATGCAGTGATCATTGCTTTAATCTCTGCATTGCTGTAGATTCTGTCCAGACGGGCCTTTTCTACATTAAGGATCTTACCACGCAGTGGAAGGATTGCCTGTGTGGCACGGTTACGTGCTGTCTTGGCGGAACCACCCGCAGAATCTCCCTCTACGATGTAGATCTCACAGTTTTCCGGATTCTTGTCTGAGCAGTCTGCAAGTTTGCCCGGAAGAGACATTCCGTCAAGTGCGGATTTCCTTCTTGTAAGATCTCTTGCCTTACGTGCTGCCTCTCTTGCTCTCTGTGCAAGTACTGATTTCTCAACTGTTGCCTTCGCAACCGTCGGATTCTGCTCCAGAAAGATCTCCAGCTGTTTGCTCACTACAAAATCAACTGCTCCACGAGCCTCACTGTTGCCGAGTTTCTGTTTCGTCTGCCCTTCGAACTGTGGCTCCTCGATCTTAACACTTACGATTGCTGTCAGACCTTCTCGAATATCATCACCACTTAAATTCGGTTCACTGTCTTTGAGCAGCTTATTCTTTCTTGCATAATCGTTGAATGTCTTTGTCAGTGCATTACGGAAACCAACGATATGTGTACCACCTTCCGGTGTATTGATATTATTTACAAAGCCATAGCTGTTTTCTGTATAGGAATCATTATGCTGCATGGCTACTTCAACCATAACGCCATCTTTTTCACCTTCGCAGTAAATAACTTCCGGATACAGTGCTTCCTTGCTTCTGTTCAGATAGGTAACAAATTCCCTGATACCACCTTCATAATGAAAGGCTTTTTCTTTTTCCTGATCTTCTCTGGTGTCTTTCAGTACAATGCGAAGACCTTTGGTCAGGAAAGCCATCTCACGGAGGCGCTGTTTCAGAATATCGTAATCATAAACTGTCTCTTCGAAGATTTCTTTATCCGGCAGGAAGGTTACTTTTGTTCCTGTCTCTTCAGGATCACAGACACCAATCTCTTTCAGAGGATACATGGTATGTCCTCTTTCATAACGCTGCTGGTATTTCTTTCCTTCACGGCAGATCGTAACCTCCAGCCACTCAGACAGTGCATTTACAACAGATGCACCTACGCCATGAAGTCCACCGGATACTTTGTATCCTCCACCGCCAAATTTACCACCTGCATGAAGGATGGTAAATACAACTTCTACTGCCGGTATTCCCGCCTTGTGATTGATTCCTACCGGAATACCTCGTCCGTTATCAACTACTGTAATGGAGTTATCCGGATTGATGGTTACCTGGATTTCAGTACAAAATCCTGCTAAAGCTTCATCTACCGCATTATCCACGATCTCATATACAAGATGATGCAAGCCCCGGCTCGATGTACTTCCAATATACATACCAGGTCTTTTACGAACAGCTTCCAGTCCTTCCAGAATCTGGATCTGGTCCGCGCCGTACTCTGTATTCTCTCCGCCCATTTGCTTCCTCCTGTCATTCTATATTCATTATAATGGAAACCGACATTTTTCGCATTTGCCGGTTTCCAGATAGGCATAATAATACTAATTTATTATAGCACAAAACAGCCCTCATTCCAACAAAATCCCTTTAAATAAGAAGAAAAAAACGAGAGCCCGGTTTACACCAGACTCCCGTCAAACGTCTTACACTTTATTTCTGTTTTCTCTTTTTGTAAGCAACTACTCCACCTGCGATCACGATCACAGATACCAGAAGAACCAGACCCCAGAATGCCGGATTCATCGGGTCACCAGTCTTAACCGGACGACTTGTTGCACTTCCGCCATGGCTGGATGCATCACTTCCACCGTTAGATGTACCAGAACCACCATTGCTTCCGCCAGGTGTTACAGTAGCATCCTTCTTGGTATTGGTAATCTCGATGCTTCCTTTATACTGATCAGACTCATTCAGCTTAACACTGCCTTCACCACTTACTACATATGCGAAAGAATCTTTATCGAGTACATTACCATCCTTATCGGTTTCCTTAACTGCATAAGTAACAGTAGCTTTTATATCTTCTGAGAATGGAACCGTAACAGTAACTTTATCATTCTGCTTCAGTTCAACGGTGCTTACCGCCTTACCAGAATCATCAAATACAGTTGCATAGAACTTGTCGTCTACAGTCTTTTTCACACCGTCCACTACAACGTTCTTTGTAATCTCGATCTTTCCATTTACAAAGAAGCCTTCCGGAAGAGTTGAAAAAATGTTATTTACATAAGCTGCGATATCTGTAGCAACCGTCTTATCATCCACTACAATACTGTTGTCTTCCTTGTCTGCTGCATTTGTAACATTGTAATGGAAGCTGTTTTCTTTATCAAGCTGCACCTCATCATTCAGCTTGATCGCCTTGTTGTTCTCATCAAGCTCGAATACATAATAGGTACCTCTTTGAACATTGCTGTAAGAAGCTTTGCCTGACTGTGCATTCTGGATATGGATCGTTCTGATGTAATCATCACCATATGGGATCGTACCATCCTTATCAAGGAAAAGACCAACCTTGTAAGTTGCATCGTCAGCAGTTATTTCATCCAGTTCAAACGTATTCGGGTTAATACGATACAGTCTCTTCTCAACTGTAATACCTGCAGTGTTGCTCTTCTCTGCCTTTGGATAAGCCTGTACATCGTAGATCCAGCCTTCCTCTGTGCTTGCAAAAGGAACTGTTAAGAGCATTGGAGTAACCTTAACGGAACTCTTCGCTGCACCGATTACCAGGTACATGCCCTCTTCCATATCGCTGTAAACAACCTTGCCCTGCTCATCCGAAACAGCCTCAACCGGCTTTACTGAAGAAGCAGCTGCAACCTCGGCAAGCTTTTCGGCTGCTGAATACCATTCACTTGCATTCTTGAAGGAATCAAAATCGTATCCTGCAGATGACATGGAGCTGGTCAGTACAAAATGCACATTTCCATCAAACGAAACATCCGCAACCCTGTAAAGCTCTAACTTAACACCTGTCAGCGGTGTTGTCTTGCCCTCGGCATCCGTCTGCTGAACCGTCAGATTAAGACTTCCCTTTTTTCCGGCTTCGTAAGAACCTGCCTGAACCGTTCCTGCCAGGCAGCATGTCAACATGACAAACATTCCCAGGAAAGCCAAAAGCTTATTCCACATTTTAAATTTCTTTTTCTTCTGTTTCACCACGATCGGCCTCCTTGTTATTTTCTGTGATCACTATTCGTCTTTGCGGCTACTCTCTTCTGTTTTTCGGTTTTTGCGCCGAATAACTATATAAACAATGATGATCATTATGACCATAGCTACAAGACCAATGATCATAATCTTCACCGGATCAACCTTTGCGATCTGCTGGATCGGTGTCTCCTCAGCTTTCTCCTCCGGTTCAACATACTCTGTCCGGATTCCCCTTATCAGAAGCCTGTGAGTGTTGACTCCATAAGGAGTACAGGTTACCAGCGTCACATGATCCTCTCCCTCGATGATATCCAGCTCACTGGATTTCTCCGGAAGAACCGTTTTAATCTGATCTACTTTGTATGCAAGAGTCTTTCCCAGAACATGGATCAGAAAAATATCTCCATTCTTCATCTGGTCAAGATCCGTAAAAATCTTTGCACTCGGAAGTCCCCTGTGTCCCGCCAGCACCGCATGTGTGCTCGTTCCACCTATTGGAAGACTTGTTCCCTCAACATGCCCGACACCCTTTTCCAGAACCTCTGTACTGAGGCCATGGTAAATAGCAAGTATCAGATTCAGCTTGGGAATCTCGATACTTCCCATCAGCCCGTCACCATTTGGATCAAGGACCTCATCGTAAGGATGACTGAGAACATAATCCTCTTCGTTAAAAGCATCTACGATCGTATTGACCTTATGCTCCGCGTTGTATTCCTCAGCCTCCTGCCAGAGCTTTTCGTACTGGTCATCCGACAGATCACTGACGGATTCATTGTACTTGGTTACAAGCTGCGCATTTCGGTACTCGTTCCAGTAATTACTGATCGTTGGGTAAGTAAAGATACCCGCACCGACGAGAAAAAGTAATATGATAAATATATTAATAACTATAGAACCTTTTTTCTTCTTTTCTTTTGCCATAATCTATTTTTTACCGCCTTTATTCGCTCGCCTCTTCAGCTTTGTTTCCTTTAAGTATAACACAAAAATAAAGAGTGCGGTAACGGATAGACCAACAAATACCCAAAGAAGATAATTTGTGTGAAGACTGCTTCCACTGAGCACTGTCTTCTCTTCTTTGACTTCCTCTTCTACATAAGGTACTCTGTGACCACGAACCAGAAGTCGTTCTGTATTTACTCCATAAGGAGTACAGGTTAAAAGAGTTACTAAGTCCTGCCCATCTTCCACTGCAAGAGCAGTCGTATCTTCCGGTTTTACAACCGAAATCTTGTCTACTTCATAACATAAGGTTTCATCTAATACATGGAGCAGAAAATGATCTCCTGGTTTCATCTGATCCAGATCTGTAAAAAGTGATGCACTCGGAAGTCCACGGTGTGCAGAAATAACAGCATGTGTATTTGCTCCACCAACCGGAAGAGAACTTCCCTCCAGATGACCTGCACCCTTGTTCAAAACCTCTTCTTCCGTTGTGTGGTAGATCGGGATTTTGATATTGATTTTTGGTATCTCCACACTTCCCATCATCTCATCACCAGCAATGTTCAGTGTATTCATATAGACCGGATCTACTCCACTTGACTCAGCAAGTGCAAAAGAGTCAGGAAGAACACATGGAAGTAAGGCTTCGTTATAGTCTTCTGCTTTTTTACGCTCTGCATCATAGTCAATTCCTTCTGCTGCTTCCTTTTCAGAAACCACCTGCTCATAACCACTGATCAACTGTTTCTGTCTGTAGTTATTCCATTGATTGGCTACAAAGGGATACAGCAGCAAGGACAAACCAGCTAAAAATATGATGCAAATTACTAAATTGCCTGCTTTTTTTTTCATCCGAGCTCTCCTTGCTGTTGTATTATTTTTTTATGAATCCGGGGCAAATGCCCCGGATTCGATATTGCTTGGTTATAAACAATCACGAATGATTATTTGTTTGTTCTTTTGCGGCTTGCAAAGAATAAGCCAGCTGCTGTAACCATGATCAGGCATCCAGCGATTGTGAAGATTGTAGTACCGATACCACCTGTGGATGGAAGAGAGGAGAGTTTAGTGTTTTTAACTTCTACTTTCTGTTCTTCACCATCAATTGTAATAGTTTTATTTTTCAGTGTTCCATCTTCGTTATATTCTGGAGTAATTTTTACTGTATATTTTGTATTATTGATGCTATATCCTTTTTTTGCAACTGTTTCTTTTAATTCATATTCACCAGCATCTAATCCTTCAAAGTGGATTTTTGCTTTGCCATCAACTTCTTCTGTTGTACATGTACCTACTACTTTATTTGTAGCTTTATTTGTTAATGTAAAGGTACAATCATCCAGAGGAGCTCCCTTTTCATCTACTTTTGTGAACTCATCGTCTAATTCAAATGTGTATGTGTATGTTTTCTTCTCAGTAGCATCTTTTGTTTCATTTGGTTTATTGCTATAAGTTAATTTAGCTGTATTTGTTGCTGGATCTGTAGAAATTGCAGTTTTTAAGATTTCTGCTTTATATGTAATAACTACTGCTCTCTCTGCATCAGACTTATCATAATAGCTACCAACATTATTGAATGTAATTTCAAAACCCTTGTCACTTGCTGTTCCACCAGTAATGGTATAATCTGACTTTGCTACAGCTGCCTTTCCACCAATTGTTACTGTAATATCACTTGCATATTTTGCATTTGTAATTGTATCTGTAATCTTATAAACAGGATTTTCAAACTGTGCACCATAGGATGGAATTGTACCTGTGATTGTATAATCTACTTTATCGCCTACTGCTGCATCTGGCTGTGAAACTGTTTTATTGATTTCAACTTTAGATGATTTAGCTGCGGCTTTTCCATCTTTAAGAGTCCAGCTTCCTGTTGCGCTTATTGTTCCATTAGCAAGAGATGCCTTATTATTTGCATTTGCATAAGCAACACTTACAACAACAGGGTTGTATGTATAGTTTGTACTTTCAATAATTACAATATATTCACCAGCACCCACTGCTGCTGAATAACCACTTGCAAAATTTCCGCTTAAAGTAATACCTTCTCCGCTAACCAGAGTAGCAATTCTTGTAATTTCTTCAAATGTTGGAATGAAATTGGTAGTATCTGCAATACTATACGGAGCTACAACCTTGTATCCATATAATCCATTATCATTGTATTGTGGTTCTACAATACGATATGCCTTAACAGTTGCACCATCTTCAATTCCTGTTACTGTTATATTTGCTTTGTCGTTACCGCTTGGTAGAGTTGTTGATACAGTTCCATCTGCAAATGTTGGAATACTCATTGCGAGTACCATGGCCAGTGTTAATAACACTGCAAATATTTTTCTCATCTTCTTCATAATCTTGTCTCCTTTTCATTATCGGGCTTTGCCCATTTTATTTTTCCCGCATTCGGGATAATTACTTTCTTTTGTGGCAAGGAGCCACTGAAAAAATCAATCATTACAATTATTTTCCCAGCACCTCCCTGCATTTGTTTTTATATAAGATCCATGCGGCTGTAGACATAAGTACCATGCCGCCGATCATATACCAGTAAATTCCGCTGCCACCGGTTGATGGGAGTGAGTAGAGCTTAATGTTTTCGATATAAAATGCTCCATCCTCGCTTGTATCAACCTTATCTCTATTATTATTATTTAATCTTACTTCAACTGACTGATCATCATTTACTAGGACATGCCATACATTGGCAGAAAGTGAATATCCATCTGGTGCTTTTGTTTCTTTCAGAACATATTTTCCAGGAACTAATTCATTCACTGTTGCTCTTCCATCCGAATCAGTCTTGATATCGCCAGTTACCAGGTTACTTTCCTTATATGTGTAGTCATCATTTGCTGTATAAAGTGCAAATTTTGCATTTTCCAGAAGATTTTCTCTATTATTTTTTTCAACTTTTATCAGATTCAATTCTGTAACAATCTTTGTATTTGTAATTGTCTGAGTAATCTTTGTTCCACCTTCTGATACTTCTTTTTCATAAGACACTTTATATTTTGTATCGGTATTATTTGCTTTTGCCACAATAATCTTATCTGCTTCTACTTTGACATATCCTTTACCTTTGATTGTAAATTCTGCATTTTCATTTACTGTTACCGGTCTAAGCTCATAAACCAAATCAGATGAACTCACATTTTCAAAAACATATCTGTATTGATTATCTTTATTCAGTTCAACATATCTTGATGGTGTTCCATCCGCATTATAAAGTCCTGCATATATAGAACTGTGCTCTATACCTCTATCTGACCATACTTTATTAACTGTCAGATCTACTTTTAATGTGTTTGTTATTATTACATGAGCATCCTTTTTCAAAGCAATCTTTCCGTCAGAATCTGTTACTGTACCATCATCACGTAAATCCTTTTCAACTTCTTTTATCGGCTTCTCATATCTTGAATTATCTAGTTCAATTTCGTTTACCTTGAACTCGGTTCCTGAAAGAATTTGATCAATTACAATCGTCTCATCCGGTGCTACGTCACGTATTATTCCCTGAGGATTACCCTCTCTACTTACACTCGTGCCATCTTTATGTATGACTTCATATCCTCCATCATAAGGGATAAACTGCCTATTCTGTCCTGTAAGATATACTTGAAAGCTGAATTTATCTGTAGTAGATAACCCATTCATCTTCTTGGTAATCCTTAGTTTTCTCAAATTATTTACATTACAGGTATTTTTAAATTCTACCCTTGCTGCATTACCAGCAGTTTTCACATCACTTCGTGCCAAGTAAGTTTTAGTTGTCTCTGATACCTTACCTTCGGATGTTCCAACTAGATTTCCATCCAAATCGTGATATGTTACTTCCCAGTCTGTAATATCAACCCTATCAAATTGATCCGAAAGAATACCAACTTCTTCCGCATAGAACCGGAGTCCTGAATCAATCCCCTCGAATACCGCTGATTCTCCTGCCTTTAAAGTAAATATATTATTTTCTCCCACATATCTTACTTCATCTGTAAGAGAATCATTTTTCTTAACTCTGTATGGTGTTCCTTCTGGAATTGCATTATACTGAACCGGATCCTGATTTCTGTCTTCTTCATCTTCAAGATATGCTTTGAACTGAAAATCAGCACTTGTATACTTTTCTTTATCTGAATTTGCAAGACTTTTTACTATTTCAATAGAATTCGTTGGTCTTGGTGGAAGATTAAATTTAATTGAACAGTTTGAATCACCTCGTCCACGCTCCATATAGAAGAATTTCAATGAATGACTGGTATAATCTGCAAATGTATTACTACCACTACTAAATACATTCTTTAATGTTGTATTTCTACTTCCATTTACGTATACTTCACCATTTGCAAAATTGATACTTCCTGTTGCCCTCTCATGGATACCTCCAAGATCAAGCACCAATTTGTTATCTATAAATACCCAGACATCATCATCACCAGAGAAACTAAATTCCATATCCTGTCCTTTAATTCTACCATTTTTCGGTTGTAAGAACTCAAAAGATATCATCATACCAAAAGAAAATTTATTCTGATCTGTATCATCATCCCAAGAAGAATATGGCATGAATGAAGCAACGTTACGCTTTCCCCCACCTTTGTATTTATTTCTCGCATATACTATAAAATTCTTTTCCGTATTCCTCCTAGCATCAATATCATAATATGCATAATTCTTATCGCTATCATAGCTATATGTTCCTGTACTTGAATCATATGAAAACAGATGATTCAATCCTGTAACATATGTATTTTGTATAACCTTATCCCAGGTACCATCAAAAAGGTCTTTTAATGATTTACCATCATCTCTACCATCATAACCATTTGCTACCGGATATCCATTCTCAAGACCTTCTTTTACTAAATTCTGTGTTACCGCATTACTTTGTGTATAACCTGTGCCATCAAATTTAAAAGAATTGCCATATGTCTGGTATGTATAATAATTTGCCATACTGATATTGATAAGATTTCTAGTATCAGCTGTCTCTATTGTGTTTGGAACATCTCCTTTAGCATCTGCTGTATAAATAAATTTCACAGGATTACTTCCAACATCCATCCAGTTTTCACCATCTTCACTATACTGTATTTGTGAAGTAATTGGTTCCTGTCTTAGGGCTTTGACTTCAACTGATTCTTCTCCGCTTCCTACAACTGTACGTTCATATGTATAGTTATTTTCCCAGTTTTCATCGTCTTTTGCACTTATCGGAATTATAGCATTTCCACTTGTTGTATCTAAGATACCATTTATATTTGTCAAATTTACTGTTGGTTCTCCTGATGCATATAACGTTATTCCGTTTTCTGAATAAAGGTTTGCCTTTTGTGTTAGTTCTGCATTTGAATAAACAAATATAACAGTCTGACCAGTTTCCAGGTTTCTATAAGTTGTATCTCCTTTATACTGATACTTCATAACTCCACTATCGGAATCTTTTTCTTTTCTTCCCATAAGTTTCGTTACTTTATTGCTATCTACCAGTCTATATTCATTACTTGATGTTGTTGCAATGTATGCGCCTATAAAGCGATATGTTGTTCCACTTTCATCAAGTTGATACATTTCTTTATTTATTCCACTTGATGTAATAGTGCTCATGTATAGAACCGGGTTAGTATCTTCTGTTTCCAGAACCAGACTATTTGTTGCATTTACTGAATTCTTCAAATCAGTATATGTACTACCATTCTGTCCATTCTGTCTTACCAAATGTATTATTTTGTCAAAACTAAATTTTTGTGTATTTCCGCTTTTTCTTTTCCATGTGATTGTAAATACTGAAAAACTCTCTGTATTGAATTCTGCTTTTTGAATTTCACCATCTGTAGTAGTTTCAACGTTTGCCTGTCCCTGTTCTGTCATATTAACAACGTCTTGAACTTTACCATTCTGATCTTCAACAAAATGCATGACATCAATATTTGTATTTTTTTCTTCATTAACTTCTTCATCAACAGATACGACACTGATTTCTGATACGGTTGCCGGTACGGATGGTTCTGTGTAGTGCATGGAAACTTTTACGGAACCATCAACTGGTTCTATCTTGTTTCCATCACCATCCTGGAAATAAATATCATATGCAAGGAAACCTGCGATTTCGTATCCATCTTCCTCAGCTTTTTCGTTAAGCTTATTTTCTGTTTCTGCGTACTTGTCAGGGTCTGTTTCCTGTACGATAGGAGTTACAACAAACTCTGCATTATCTGGAAGAACGTCTTTTGCAGCTGTTGCAGTTACAACCACATTGCCGATTGTCTTAGAGTAAGGTACTTCGTCTTCGACCTGAACTTCTGCTTCTTCATTTGCATCTTCATTTTCTGTACCCTGCTCTTCAGTCTCAACAACTTCCGCCATATCACTTCTTACATAAGCTTCTGCTTCTTCGTAGGAAACTTTGTACCAGGTGAATTCATCTTCATCAGTTACTGTTTCGAGAAGTGGAAGCTGAGTGTCTGTAGCTACTGTTGCGATTGCTTCTGCTTCTGTGGAAGGAGCTTTGCGAAGGTTAACTTCATCTGCGATGATGCGGATCATTTTGATCTGTTCCTGATCTGGTGCTTCTTCCGGATTCTGTTCTTCCTCAGAGTTTTCTACATTATTCTCTGTGTTGGTTTCTTCTCCGTTCTCTTCGGTATTTTCGGTGTTGGTGTCTGCATTAACTTCTTCGTTATTTACTTCACTGTTTTCTTCTTTGTTCTCATTGTTTTCATTATCATCTGCTGCCGGTGTACTGCTCCATACAAATGTATATGCTGCGGTAGCTGCTGACTGGAAAGCTGCTTTGGTGAGCTGTCTGCTTTCGTTTGTTTCAACTGTAAGCTGGTCTTCTTCGGCTTTGAGCTCTGTCAGTTCCAGTTCGGAAGTTTCTTTGTTGGTTCTGATCATGGCTGCTGTCACTGTGGATGCGGCCGGATCTGTCAGTTCCGGTGAAGAAGCTTCTTTATAAGTAAAGCTGTAAGTAACTTTGTCGGACGGTTCAACCGGGTTGCCATCTGCATCTGTAAAAGATACGTTGTAAGCAAGGAATCCGTCGAGGTTTTTGCCCTGGCTCTGAAGCTGCTCTGTAATCTTGGCTGCCAGTTTGTTGTACTGGTCTGTCAGCTCAGCATCTTCGGTGTTGTTCTCGACTGCTTTAACGCTCATCTGTGTTCCGTTTGGAAGGACACCTGCCGGAGCTTCTGCTTTGATCTCGATGGTATCGTTTTTAAGATTTACGATACAGCTTACAGGCTGTGCTTCTTCTTCGGCTGGAGCGCTGCTCTCGGATGTTCCATCTGTGAACATGTTCTCGCCTGATGAGAAGTCTGCATCGCTGGAACCGAGGTCATCGGATTCGCTGTATGTTTCGTCCGGACTCTCTTCCGATTCCGATTCAAAATTCACATCTGTGTCGAGATCGTCTCCTGTATCTTCGGATGTATCAGCTGCTGCGGAATCCTCCTCAACTTCGACCATGTCTACCATGTCATCGAAGGAGCTTGCCTGAGATACATAGTCTGTATTTATTAATACAGTGGAGCAGAACAGCACGATTGCAAACATCATACTGAGCACCCGACATGTCAGGCTTCTGTTCTGATTCCGTTTCCTTTTTTTGAATTTTTTATTATTTTCTCTTTTCATATTAACATCCCCTATTATATGCATGATGATAATAAAAAAATTATCGTTAACTGCTTCACGTACAACTTATTTAAGATTTAACGACATTATAACAGGTGAACTGTTTCGTCACCTATTTCGTCAGCCGCTTTCAGCAACATTTTTAGTACTATTTTGACAATTTTCGATTATTTTGAGTAAATCGAGCTCGCTGTTGAAATCTTCCCGCTCGTTGTTTCTCATATGATACACACTTCCCTGCCATGTAGCGTTCTGACGGTATCTGACATATACAGCCAGGGTGTCTATGCTGCCTCTCTGTTCAAGGATCCGTTCGCGGTTGCTGACCTCTGTAAAAGAGATTCGTTTTTCGTTTTCTGGTTTCTGCTGTTTATCTTCGTATGTCCGCAGCTCTGTTGATGACTGAGGAAAGTTCAGCTCGTTCATGAATCGCTCCATATAGCGGAAGAGTTCATGAATACTTCGGAAGAATATAGGATCTTTACTGTAATAACAGTAAAATCTTCCGGACCTTTCTACTCCGTCTATGTTGTCTATGCAGACATTCACGATATTGGAAGCAGAAACGTTGAGCTTTTCTTTCATCATTCATCCACCTCCAGTGCTCCATCAATCAATCTGATCAGTTCAAGTGCACTCCTGAAACTTTTCTTTTTATTGGCTTCCGCCCAGGTCACTTCGCCCTGCCATGTGGCGTTATCACAGTGACTCACATGTATTACAAATGTCCCTGTATGTTTTTTTTTGCCTTTTTCCATCTGCTTTGTATCCTCCGTCAAAATCCGACCACGGTATTTTTGTTTTTAACCACACGATAACACGCGCTTATTTCAGAGTATTTTTATTATAGCATCGGGGTTATTTCTTCAACTATTTCGTGATTCTGCTTTTTGAACATTTTTTCATATTTTTTCGACAATGTTTCTGATAATTTGCGAGGGGGGCTGAGATTTTGGGGGGACGGGAGATTTCCGGGCGCAAAAAAACCCGGAGGGGATCTCCGGGCTGAATAGTTTTACTTCTATATTAATTATTAATGTTGTTTGTTTTAGTCGTTGCAGACCTCACCGAGTGAAGCAACGTAGTAGTCGATTGATACGTTCTTGCGGCGGGTGAGTCTTTTGTTGAATTCTTTGTTGATTCGTTTTGATACGAGTGTGCAGTTTTCCTGGGTTATCCCTATCAGCATTACGAGATACTGCTGGATGTTGTATCGGGTGTAAAAATCGCCTTTACGGACTGCTTTCTGAATGGACTCGCGGAGAAGTTCTGAATAGTATTTCTGATTTTCGTCGTCTGTCTCGATATTTATAAAGTTCAGGGTGCAGAGCATCAGGAATACGGACATGCCGGTTCGTTCCATCATGCGGCCGAACACGTGGTAAACGTCCACAAAGCTTGGATAGGTGCAGTAGTAAGCGCCTTCGATGGATTCTTTTTCGCGGAGGCGGTACTTGATGTCTTCGATTGCGCCTGCTGCCTGTGAGGTTCGCTCTCCCATAAGTTTGAATCGCTCGAGCATTCCGGCGGATGGTGACAGGCCGAGTTCGTCGAACATCAGCTTGGTTGTTCTTTTGTAGACATCGAGGCCGTCTTTGTAGCGGGACATTCCGATGAGGCTGTCGATTTCCCATATCTGCCAGTCATAGAATGGGTAGATTTCGGCTGCGCTGTGTGCGACACGGTAGAGTTCTTCGAATTTTTCTTCGGTTTTCAGGTAGTGGCACAGTTCTTCGACACAGTCGAAATACATATCTCGACATGCGATGTTTTCGACTGCCGCCCAGTCCTCGCCCATCATATCCGGGAGGAATTCTCCGGTGTAGAGTTTCCATGCTTTGGCGTAGATTTCCATTTTGGTCTTTTGGGATTTTTCGTGACGTGCTGATTCGATCGTCTGCTTGAAGTCGCATACGTCTACTGAAGTTTCGATATCCGGGTCCCAGGTACACATTCCACCATTTATATTGATGTAACTGCTTTCCGGAAGCCCCGCTGCGGTGAGCTGCTTTCGGAGCCTGAATATTGTGTTGTTGAGGCTGCCGTTTTTATTTTCGACATCGCTTCGGCCATACAGGGCATCGATGAGTGCTGCTTTGGAGATTCCTCCATCCTGTGTATGTAGAAGTAATAATTGAAACAGCTGTGTGGTCTTTGATACATTGTTACAGTCCAGGACCAGTTCTTTTCCTTTATATTCCAGTGTAAATCCACCTAACATTCGAACTTTCAGTATATTTTTCATACTTTTCTCCTTCAACAGATATTGTGCTCTGTTTCTTGTCTTTTCATTTTGATTAGACTTATCCTTATTTAGCATATCATTCAATACGTTAAAGTTCTACCACCAAAATACACAAAAAAAGACTGTTATTATTATTCAATCCGCTAATAACAACAGTCTTTTAAGCTCTATCTAGCAGATAATTCCTTTGCTATCTCATCTATTTTTTCCTGAGTATAACCGGTATACTCTTTTATCTTGTCCATAGTTTCATGATTCATAAGCATTTTCTCAATCAACTCTCTTCGTCCAAATTCAATTCCCTCCTGTTTTGCTTCCTCCCGTAATTCATCAATTGCAAGACACATACTTGTTTCCTCCTTTTCTTCATTGAATTTCAGTTTTGAGTTAGTAAGTGTATTCAGCATGACTACCGTTTCTGTCTTCATGTTCTGAAATCCGTCATCGGTTTGGATCAGGTCAACCAGTTTTTCTTTTTCCTTCGAATATTTGATATACAACAGTACTTCCCGCAGATCTGTGTGAAAACGGTTGATTTCTCTGTTACGACCGAACGGCCGAAGATAATAAGATACAGTTTCCTGTAAAGAACAAAAAGAAATGTGATGCTTTGTTATATTTTAGCACAATATGCTCCGCAAGTCCACGAGAACATTTTGCTCTTTTTTCGACATAAAAAACAATCCCACCGCAATTGTTGTAGGATTCTTAATATCAACTTGGTGATAGGCATCTGCAAATTCATATCCAGCAAGTTGTGGATGCTTCCAACCCCGACCAGGCATCTGCAAATCCAATTCCAGCAAGTTGCAGATGCTTCCGACCCCAGGATATGTATCTGCAAATTCATATCCAACAAATTGCAGATGCTTCCGACCCCGACCAGGCATCTGCAAATCCAATTCCAGCAAATTGCAGATGCTTCCAACCCCAACCAGGCATCTGCAAATCCAATTCCAGCAAGTTGCAGATGCTTCCGACCCTGACCAGGCATCTGTAGCTCCCAAAACAACAAATCAAAGATGCCCACCGGTGAATTTTCTTCTCAAATTCGCTGGTGGGCATCTTTATTGCATCTCTATTTCATCAAATAGCTATATATGTCTCTTTTTGATACACCGCGGTCTTTCGCGACCTGTTTCATGGCATCTTTTCTGGACATTCCCTGTTTTTCATAGATTTCCATATGCTCTTCTATGGAAATCTCTTCCCACGAGGCCACTGCTTCTTCTTTCAGTTCCTGACGGCTTTTGCCCTCGATGACCAGCACACATTCTCCGAGCGGTTTTTCTTTCTCATAATGTGTGATCAGATCATCAATTGTGGAATGAAAGGCTGTCTCATGTTTCTTTGTCAGTTCTCTGCAAAGTGTCATTCTGCGGTTTCCAAGTGTTTCCCTCAGATCACGCAGTGTCCTGACCAGTTTATGCGGAGCCTCATACAAAATGATCGTCCGGGTCTCATTGACCAGTTCTTCCAGAACTTCTTTGCGCTCTTTTTTGTCCATCGGAAGAAATGCTTCAAAAGCAAACCGTCTGGTAGGAAGTCCTGATAATGTAAGCGCAGTAATGCATGCTGCCGGACCCGGAAGGGATGTTACTTCGATTCCGGCCTCATAACACATAGCAGCCAGTTCTTCACCCGGATCCGAAATTCCCGGTGTCCCGGCATCCGTGATCAGTGCGATATTCATACCGTTCTGCATCTTCTCAATCAGCGTATATGCCTTTTCAATCTTGTTATATTCGTGATAACTGGTCATCGGTGTTTTGATTTCAAAATGATTCAGCAGTTTAATACTGTTTCGGGTATCTTCTGCCGCGATCAGATCCACTTCCTTCAATGTGCGGAGTACTCGAAGTGTAATATCTTCCAGATTTCCGATTGGGGTTGCACAAAGATATAATTTTCCACTCATCCGGGAATCCCCTTTCTCTCAGATTATTTGATTCTTTTATACTCTTCCGTATATTTCAAGAATATCACTGGTATAAACACCTGGTTTCTCATAGACGATCAATGGTCGCTCCACCGTTATTCTGGAATTTCCACCTTTTCGTGCTTCGATCAGAACCATATTAGGTTCACGATCTATGTACGGGTACACCAGCTGCATTCTCTTGGGTTCCAGTTTATATTTCATGAGAACCTGAAAGATTTCTGCCAGACGGAAAGGTCTGTGAACCATATAAAAACGTCCTCTGTCTTTCAGCACTGCTGCTGTCTGGCTCACTACATCTTCCAGTGTACAGAGAATCTCATGTCTTGCAATTGCTTTTGCCATGTATGGGTTCTGCAGGCCATGCTGTCCGATCATATAGGGCGGATTGCTTGTCACTGCATGAAAAGAAGCTGCTCCAAAAATTTCAGCAGCTTCCTTTATGTCTCCGCATACGATATCAATATCAGCTTCCAGATGATTGTACGATACGCTTCGTCTCGCCATATCTGCACATTCTTCCTGGATTTCAAGTCCTGTCAGATGTGAACCCTTGTCTTTGGCTTTCAGCAGAAAAGGAATGATTCCCGTTCCGGTTCCCATATCCAGAACCTTTTCATTCTGTCGGATATCTGCAAATCCAGATAACAGAACTGCATCCATTCCGAAGCAGAACTTTTCCGGATTCTGTATCACATACAGACCATTCTGAAGATCATCAACCCGTTCTCCCGGATATACCAGATCATTCTGCGGATTTTTTTCCATGGGATTTAGAATCTCCTTCTTTTTACTCAATGTCCCTTGTTTCTTTGTCAGTGTTCTTTGCTTTTTTCTTGCGTGACCGGAATTTCAGTTCTCCTACCGGATATTCCTGAATCTCCTTTTCATCATTGACTTCCACGATTACTTTGACTCTCTGTCTGAGAACATTTACACTGTGTACAATTCCCTGTAATCCATCCGGAAGAGTAACCGTATCTCCGGTTCCTGGAAGGCTCTTATTCAGTGCTTCGTAGGTTTCCTGCTCATTCTTGAGACAACACATCAATCTGCCGCAGACACCGGAAATCTTGGTCTGGTTCAGTGACAGATTCTGCTCTTTTGCCATCTTGATAGACACAGGTGCAAACTCGGAAAGATAGGTGTGACAGCAAAGCTGTCTGCCGCAGATGCCGATTCCCCCAAGAATCTTAGTCTCATCTCTTACTCCGATCTGGCGAAGTTCGATTCTTGTCTTAAAGATAGCTGCCAGGTCCTTGACCAGCTGACGGAAATCAATTCTTCCATCTGCCGTAAAATAAAACAGCACTTTGTTATTGTCAAATGTATACTCCGCATCAATCAGTTTCATTTCCAGACCATGTTCGCGGATTTTTTTCTGGCAGATTTTAAATGCATCTTTTTCTTTCAGGCGGTTCTGTTTCTCCCTGTCCTCATCTGACTGTGTGGCAACGCGAAGGACTTCTTTCAGCGGATGGACCACCTCATCCTCACTCACTTCTTTCGGTCCGAGTACAACTCGTCCGAACTCCACACCGCGGGCAGTCTCTACGATCACATGATCACCGATCTTCATTTTGTAGTTTTTCGGATCAAAATAATAAATCTTTCCGACATTTCTGAATCTTATACCAACAATTTTTGTCATTCTATCTCTCCCTGATCGTCAGGAACAGAAGTTCAAGTGCAAGTTCAAAATTAACGTTTGCACGAAGCCTTACTTTTGTTTTTTCCAGTGCTTCCAGAATCTTTTCCAGGTTCTCATAGGAACGCTGGCTCGCCTGTTCCTTTATATAATTGATTTCTTGTTTAAATACCAGGTTGTCAACCTCCTGAGTTGCCTTAAACATAAGAACATCCCTGAACCAGAACTGGAAAATATCCAGATAATCACTGATATTCTGCTTTTCATCAGAAAGTGCCTTGATCTCATCGGACAGTTCATATACTTCCATCGTATTTACATACTTGAGAATCTTCAGGGCTTTCTCCGTCATTCTGGAAAACTCTTCTGATGTAGCAGCTTCTTTGGCTCTGCCAATACTTCCCTGTGCAAAGGAAGCATCTATCTCTGCCTGATAATCCGGCACATGAAGCCGTTCCATCAGGTATTTCTTAACAAGGCTGTCATCAACCACCTTCAGATCCAGACGCACACATCTGGACTGGATCGTCGGCAGAAGTGCATCCACATTGCTGGTCAGCAGCATGATCACTGCATATTCCGGTGGTTCTTCTATTGTTTTGAGAAGAGCATTCTGTGCCTGTACCGTCATCATCTCCGCATCAGGAATAATGTAAATCTTGTGCGGACTGCTGTATGGCTTAATCGCAACATCGTGAATCACCTGTTCCCGGATCTCATCAATAGAGATTGTACCAGGTTTCTCATGATTGACCATAATGATGTCCGGATGATTCTTGCCCAATGCCTTCTTACAGGAGTCACATTTCTGACATGGCTCTGTTCCACCGGCTTCACACTGCAGTGTCATCGCATATGTGGTTGCAAGAAGCTTCTTGCCGGATCCGGGTCTGCCTGTAAAAATATATGAATGGGAAACTTTTCCCGTCTTCATGGCATTTTGGAGATGCCGGATAATTTCCTCGTGTCCGATAATATTATTGAAACTGACCATTCAGAATCACCTCTCTTGTTTATAGTTTCATATACGAATCTTTGTTCGCTATAGAGTCATTATACCATACTTTATTAGCCATTCAAAACTATTTTTAACTATGACATGGAATTTATATATTTTATAATATTTTTGACACATAAATCCAAATCATCATTAACAAATCGCTTCTGTATTTCTGCTTCCTTTATTTTCTCTTCGGAAAAATCCTCCTCATCCGCAAGAAAACGTCTGCAAAGTTCTTTATACTTTGGTGTTTCCTGTTCCTGCTCTCTTCGGATTGCACGGATCAGACGTTCTCCATCTTCTACTTCAATATAAACAGGTATGACGGATTCTTTTCCGTAATAACATTTCATCTTCTGAAAAGACTCTAACGTACCGATTCCAAGATAATTTCCGTTCTTAAGGTCAATCTGTCCGTCGTCCGCTGTAAAATACGTCCAGACACCATAAACAGTATTATAAGCACGGGATTCAATAACCTTTCCCGCCTCTTCAAACTCTTTTAATTTCTGATTATCTGTAAAATAATACTGTACACCATCTTTTTCTCCGTCACGTATCGGTCTTGTTGTATACAGGACCAGTTTTTTCAGATTCAGTTCTTTATTACCGGCCAGTCTGGAATATATTTTATCTTTTCCAGAGGCACTTTTACCCATAATATAAAAAATCTTACCCATGAATTTCTTCGTCTTGCTCCTTTGTACTCTGGGGCTGTTGTTCTACCACAAGGATTGTCTTATTTGTATAGTCTTCCAGTCCCTGCAGATATAACCCCTTATCCATGTATATTCTCATATTACGGATAAATTGTCCAGTAATCTGTTCTCCCGGAGTGATCAGCGGAATTCCCGGTGGATACAGATAAGCAAATTCTGCTGAAATTCTGCCGATGCTTTCTTCCAGCGGACATTTTTCTGTCGGTGCTTCCATGGCATCTGCCATAGACATCATCTGCGTCAGTACAAAATGCATGGATCTGGTGTCCAGTTTTTTATTTTCTTCTGCCGGTATTCCTGCTTTTATCAGGTCTGCCTGTTCCTGATCCAGTTCTTCGATTGCCTGACACAATCGCTCAAAACCTTCTTCACGGTCTCCTACTGATGCAATAGCGAGCACATAATTTTCGGACTCCATTTCCATCTGAATATGGTAGCGGTCAAGAAGGATATGATACAGGTCACTTCCTGACAGTAAAGAAGCTCTGGTAGAAAAGACCAGTTTGGAACGGTCATAATCGAAGACTCCATTCTTTCCTTTGACCGGATCTACCAGGCGGATATATTTGCACACGGAAAGTCTCTTTCTTGTCTGTTCCAGTATTCTGGTGAAATCACGGAACATCTGTTTTCCTTCTGCTGCCATCGTATCCATACAGGCATCGATACTTGCCATCAGAATATACGACGGGCTGCTGGTTTGATAGATTCCCATAAATCTGCGGATCAGCCTGCTGTCAACGCGGTCGCTACAGTTATGAAGTACGGCAGTCTGTGTCATGGCCGGCAGTGTCTTGTGAAAACTCTGGATCACGAGATCTGCCCCAAGTTCTGCTGCCGAAGCCGGAAAATAATTTGAAAAATGAAAATGTGCTCCATGTGCTTCATCTACGATCAGCGGCACTCCATATTTATGTGCGATCTCTGCAATCTCTTTTACATCTGAGACAACACCGTCATACGTAGGTGAAGTGATCAGTACCGCCTGTATCTCCGGATTCTCAGCCAGACATCTTTCCACTTTGTCCGGAAAAATTCCGCCGTTTATCCACCACTCACTGTCCATCTGTGGATAAATATAGGCAGGTTTCAAATTTCTAAGATAGATGGCATGATACACTGCTTTGTGGCAGTTTCTTGCAACAAGGATCTGTCCATTCCTCGGAACCGCCGCTGATATTGCCGCAAGAAGTGCTGCGGTACTTCCATTAACACTGTAAAAGCTCTCTCTGGTCCCATACAGTTTCGCCACATTCTGTTGTGCCTCCAGAAGAAGGTCTTCCGGATGATGGAGATTATCAAAGCCTTCTATCTCAGTGATATCTCTTTCAAGAGGGAACTCCCCTCTGACAGATGCGGAATTTCTTTTGTGCCCCGGCATGTGAAACGGATAGTAATCAGCGCGGCTGTATTCTTCTAATTTTCTGTATAATCTCTCCATTAAAGATTCTCCATGTCTGTTATACCTTGAAGCGATAACCTACTCCCCATATAGTCTCTATATACTGAGGCTTCGCTGTATTGAATTCGATTTTTTCACGGATCTTCTTGATATGAACCGTGACAGTTGCAATATCTCCTACAGATTCCATATCCCAGATCTGGCGGAACAGTTCTGCTTTTGTAAATACGCGGTTCGGGTTCTCTGCCAGAAAAGTAAGGAGATCAAATTCCTTGGTCGTAAATGTTTTTTCTTCTCCGTTTACCCAGATACGTCTCGCAGTCTTGTCTATCTTGATGCCACGGATTTCAATAATATCATTCTTTACCACACTGGAACCTACCAGTCTGTTGTATCGCTCCATATGTGCTTTTACTCTGGCCACCAGTTCACTCGGACTGAATGGCTTGGTCATATAATCATCCGCGCCAAGACCGAGTCCACGGATCTTGTCAATATCATCTTTCTTTGCAGATACCATAATGATCGGGATATTTTTCTCCTGACGTACCTGACGGCATATATCAAACCCATCTACTTCTGGAAGCATCAGATCCAGGATAATCAGATCATAATCTTCATTGAGTGCTTTTTCAAGGCCCACATCTCCTCTGTTTGCTATCTCTACTTCAAATCCGGAAAGTTCCAGATAATCCTTCTCCAGATCTGCAATTGCTTCTTCATCTTCGATGATCAGTATTTTACTCATTTCATAGGTACCTCCTGATATTTTCTCAAAACAAAGTACATGATCGTTCCGATTCCTTCCCGACTGGTCGCCCACACTTTGCCACCGTGATCCTCCAGAATCTTACGAACGATAGAAAGACCGATTCCGCTTCCTCCCTTGGATGAATTACGTGAAACATCCGTCCTGTAGAAACGGTCAAAAATATACGGCAGATCTTTGGCCGCAATTCCCTTGCCATTATCCTCAATCTCAACCTGCACGAAATCTCCGACATCTTTTACTCTTATCTGTATAATGCCCTTCATTCCGTTCTGCTTATCCATATATTTGATGGCATTGCTGATGATATTATGAATCACTCTTCGTATCTGTTCGCCATCTGCAATTACAAGCACATCTTTATCTACATAATTTGCATAGCAGAGCTGGATACCTCTTGTTTCCAGCTCCAGTCCCACTTCTTCTGCGCAGTCAGAGAAATAATCTTCTACATTCAGCTTACTGAATGTATATGGGATACGGTTCGTATCAATTTTAGAATAGAACGTCAGCTCATTGATCAGATGATCCATCTCATTGGTCTTATTGTAAATCGTCCGGACATAGCGATCCATCTTCTCCGGTGTATCTGCCACACCATCCATGATTCCTTCTACATATCCCTTCACCGCTGTGATCGGAGTCTTGAGGTCATGGGAAATGTTGCTGATCAATTCTTTATTTTCTTTATCCATGGCGATTTTTTCTTCTGCTGATTCTTTCAGCCTGCGGCGCATCTCTTCAAAATCCCGGCAAAGCTCCGAAAACTCATCGGTTCCCTCGACATCCAGAACAAAATCCAGATTTCCTTCTTTGATATTCTGCGTTGCCTTTCGCAGTTTGACCAGCGGCGCCGCCACACTTCTGTATATCCACAGACCCACAGAAACGCCTGTGAAGATAAGAATGATAAAAGCAGTAAAAAAAAGATCCTTCGTCATGATCTGGATTCTTGCCTGACTGCTTCCCGTATCGGAAATTGTAATATCATAGGATGTCTCCTGCGCAGATTCACTATTGGCTGCATTCCTGTGCTGTGTCTCACTGATTCCAAACAGGGCAGCAGCAAATAAAAGAAGCGGTACCAATATTACCATCATGAATCCCACAATGATTCTGTTTTTCAGTTTCATGAAATTCCCTCGTTTCTGTAAAACTTATAATTGCTTCTTAAGCAAAAAATGAACGCACAATACCGAAGTTATTCTTCGCTATATATGCGTTCATTATATCATATCACTATATTCTTATCTCTAAATTTTCTATAAAATCCATGAAAAAACGGTAGTTTTGAAAACCGTTGTTTATTTTACAGATATTTCTTAAGATTTTCGACTTTGTCCAGTTTTTCCCATGGAAGATCTACATCTGTACGTCCGAAATGTCCGTAAGCAGCAGTCTGTTTGTAGATTGGTCTTCTCAGGTCAAGCATACGGATGATTCCTGCCGGACGAAGATCGAAGTTGTCACGAATGATCTCAACTAGTTTTGTATCGGAAAGTTTGCCTGTTCCGAATGTGTTCACATTGATGGAAGTAGGTTTTGCTACACCGATTGCATAAGAAAGCTGGATTTCACATTTGTCAGCCAGTCCTGCTGCAACAATATTCTTTGCAACATAACGTGCTGCATAAGCTGCGGAACGGTCAACTTTTGTGCAGTCTTTACCGGAGAAAGCACCGCCGCCGTGACGTCCTGCTCCACCGTAAGTATCAACGATGATCTTACGACCTGTAAGTCCACTGTCACCATGAGGTCCACCGATTACAAAACGTCCTGTAGGATTGATGAAATATTTTGTCTCGTCATCAACCATATCAGCAGGAATGATTTCATCGAACACATATTTTTTGATATCTTCATGAATCTGTTCCTGTGTAACTTCCGGATCATGCTGTGTAGAGCATACAACTGCATCGATACGGATCGGTTTTCCTTCTTCGTTATATTCAACAGTTACCTGTGTTTTTCCGTCTGGTCTTAAATATGGCAGAGTTCCATCTTTGCGGACTTTTGTCAGCTGACGTGCAAGTTTGTG
>OFOK01000524.1_pt1 | contig 37991 bp, 54 predicted proteins | sample 1542001 | NCBI WGS metagenome assembly OFOK01 (sample SAMN04209242, study PRJEB22552) | human gut metagenome | biome: gut; material: feces | host: Homo sapiens | place: USA: Oklahoma
AGGTCCTGCCGCATGCCCCGCTCCGGGGCAGCTTGTTTATTATATCTCGCCATCTTCGCTTTGTCAAGCTGTTTTTTTGAGATTTTTACGCAATGTTGAGAGTATCATTAAATGCAGAAGAAACCGTTACGGTTTTTCCTGCATTATTTTTTTATCCGAAGGCAGGCGGAAGGAGGTTAAAACATTGAACGGATACAGTTATTTGACGCTGGAACAGCGCCGCGAGATCGAAAGAATGTATGCAGAGGGTGAACGCGTTGTTGACATTGCCGCCCGTCTGAAAAGGAGCGCCGCCGCTATCTACGAAGAGTTAAAGCGTGGCTATACGGGAGAGTTTGACGGCTACGCCCGCCCGAAGTACAGCGCCGATCTTGCACAAGCGACGGTGCAAGAGAATTTCCGACGCAGAGGAAACCGACGCGGCGCGAATTGCTGAAATACGAAAGGAGCTATTCAATATGACACAGTTTAACAACGAGCTTTACGCGGGGTTCTTGCCGGAAGCTGGCGACGCGCGCTTCGAGGGAAAGCGGGGCTTCTATCCTGCAATGACGGCGGAAGAATACAGAGCGCTTCCGCTTCCGATGAAATGCGCAACGTGGGACGCGCGCGTTCAGTATGTGATCTTCGATAGCTATTTCAGAGATTACGAGCTTTCCGGAAAAGTCGAGGTTCACGCCGAAAACGCATTCAAGGCGCTTTTCCGCCACAGCGAAACCGACACGCAGTTATACAGCGTTTGCGCCGTTCGCCTTTTTGACGGAACGCGCGTTGCGGCGAAGTGGGTTCAAGACAGCGTTTCGGGCGCATTCCGGATTGTAACGACTTCCGGAAACGTGCTGGGTACGCAAGGCGGCTTTCGCGGACATATCCCCGAAAACTGCAAGAAGCGGGACGACGGGACGTGGGGGCTTTTCCCGCTTGATCGCACAGCAGACCGCAAGCAGATTATACGCGTCGCATTTTGACGCGGGAAAGGAGCTATTCACCATGAGCGACAGAAGAACAGCGTTTGACGCTATCACGAAGGACAAGCCCACGCTGGCGGGCTTCCTTCGTTCCCTTCCTTGCATTGAAGCGCCGTGGGACGCGGCTTTTCAGAAGCGTTATTGCTCTTCCTGCACGGCGGAGAATTGCGACGCTTGCGCGAATGAGCAGTTCCGGAACAATCCGGAATGGTGGCTTTCCCTTCCGGCGGCGGAGGTGGAACAATGACGGCGGATCGGGCGCGCGGGGCGCTTGCCGTCCTGCAAGACGCGGACGGGAAGTTTCTTTGCGAAGTGCCTTGCGGTTACATAGTCGAGCAGACAGCCAGCGCACACAAGCCCCGGCGGATACAGGCACAACGACGGCGGCGGGCAATGCTTCGCCGTCGCGTCGCCTTAACGGTTGCCGTGCTGACCGTCGCCGCCCTTCTTGCGGCGCTTATGCCGTGGAGCGGGAGCGGCGCGGCGGACAAGCCGAAGGACACGACCGCCGGAACGCTTGAAGAGGTACACCAGCCGACCGCCGTTCTTCTTCCTTCGAGCGGGACGGTGGCGGAATATGTGCCGAACGCGGCGGAGGTTGAAGCCCTTGCAAAGCTGATCTACGGCGAAGCGGGGATCGTTCCTTCTACGACGGAGCAAGCGGCGGTTGCATGGTGTGTTCTGAACCGCGTTGACGATCCGCGCTTCCCCGACACGGTGCTGGAGGTTATCGAAGCGCCATATCAGTTCAGCGGCTACGATCCCGAATATCCCGTGAAAGAGGAATTCGCCCTTCTTGCGGCGGACGTGCTGACACGATACCGCGCGGAGCTTGACGGAGAAGAAAACGTCGGGCGGGTGCTTCCGGCGGAATACTGCTTCTTCACGGGCGACGGGCGGCGCAATCACTTCACGACGGAATGGAAAAGTACGGATTGCTTCGGCTGGACGCTTGAAAGCCCGTACACAGATTGAAAGGAGCGGCACACGATGAAGGAAAACAAAAGCGGCTGGCAGTTCCCGAAGGCGCTTGAAATTATCAAGTGCAAGGAAGGAAGCAAGGAGTTTATGAAGGAACGTCCGGCGCGTCGCCCGTTCGGAAACACCGTGCTTATTTGCGAATATCCGATCGACGACACGGCGGCGGAAGAGCCGAACGCGAAGTTGATTACATGGCGGCTTGCGAAGCGCGCCGCACGGGACTTCTTGCGCGTTTCCTTTATGCCTTCGGCTATCGTATCGGCGGCGACGCATGGCGGAAAAACCGCCGTCCGCGTCTACGGTAAATATTAAATCACACGAAAGGAGCTATTCAATTATGTTCAACAAGAAAAAGACAGAATGCCGCGTTTGCGGCTATCGCTTCACACCGGAGCGGGAAAACATCTACACGGCGGAAGAACCGCGTTCAGCGCTTGAAATGCTTACCGCCGCGCCCGTTCGCTTTTCGGCGGTTGATTGCCCGATTTGCGGTTGTCAAATCCGGCTGGCGGAACGTGCGCCGCGCATTGACCTTCCGGCTATTACGGAACAGCACGACGCGGATGCAGAGGAAACGGAGGGCGAAGCGGAATGAAGATCGGTACAGCTTGCGCGATCTTCTTACAGATCAACAGCGAGAAATACACAGACGAAGAGAAAGGAACGGCAATTCTTGAAGTTCTGAAAATGCCGACGCATAACGGAATTTCAAAATCCGCCATGCTGGAGGTTATCGGCTATCTTCTGAATTTAGCGTTTGACGTTCCGGAGGAAAGCGAGGTGGCGGACAATGCCTAAAATGACGGTACGCGTTATTCTGAAAAGCGGCGTTGAATTCTCTATCAAGTGCGACAAATTCACACTTACGCGAAACGGCTTTCAACAGGTAACGGGCTGCAACATCGAAGGGATCACGGAGAACAAGCCCGTTTATTTGGACTTTGAGCAGGTGGCGGCGGTTGTTCGCGTATTCGCCGACGAAAAGCTGGAAACGGACGACGCGCCGGAAGAAAAGCGCCTTTTCACGGAAACGCCTATGAAATGCCCGTTCTGCGAAGGCGAAAACAGTAACGCGCGAGTATACGAGGACAAGCAGAACAAGGAATATTTCGTATATTGCCAGAAGTGCGGCGTTGAAACGAAGGACACCTTCACCAGCAAGGCGAAGGCGGTAAAAGCCTTCACAGAGGGCAAAACGAAAAAGGTTACAGGAAGCGAGGTGGCGGACGAATGAACGCGGCGCTTCTATCCTCTAAAAATATGTGCTGGTGTACGCCGCAAGACTTCTTCGACAGACTGAACGCCGAATTCGGCTTCGTGCTTGATCCGGCGGCGACCGACAAGACGGCGAAATGCTCTTTGTATTACACGCCGGAAACGGACGGGCTTTCGCAAAGCTGGGATCGCGGCGGCGCGGTATTCTGCAATCCGCCTTACGGACGCGAGATCGGCAAGTGGGTTCAAAAGGCTTTCGAGGAAGCGCGGGGGGGGTATCCGATTGTTTTACTTATCCCAGCGCGGACAGACACAGCATATTTTCACGATTACATTTACGGGAAAGCGGAAATCCGCTTCGTGCGCGGGCGGCTACGGTTCACGGACGACGACGGGAACGCCGCCGATCCCGCGCCCTTCCCGTCAATGGTAGTTATCTATAACGGGGAGCGGGTGAAGGAATGAGCGATAAAAAGAAATGCCCGTTTTGCGAAGCGATCGCGCTTCAACGGTTCATTGAAGAACACCATAGCAAGCCCGCAGGGTTCGGAATGGCTTTATCCGCCGCGCTTGTTTCCTACGCAGTAGTAAACGGGCGCAAATGCGGACGGACAACGGATTACATGAAGGACGGCAAGGGCTACCCGCTCAATTATTGCCCTTCGTGCGGAAAGCGGGTGAAGAATGAATAACAGACAGGAAAAGCCGCCTTTGAAGTGCTTGCTGGGCATTGATCCGGAGAAAACGCAGAAATGCAAACCTTCGGAATGCGCTTCTTGCGGCTGGGAAGCGGCAGAAGCCGCACGGCGGCGGGAGTACGTGAAGGAACACGGCTTGACGCTATGCGCCGACGGCTTCCGGCGGCTTATTATCAAGAAGGAGAACGACATGGCGACACCATACAAGGAATGCCCGCATTGCGGCGCACATCTTGACAGCGGCGAAAAGTGCGATTGCCGCGCAGAGGAAATCGAAGCGAAGAATTCGCAGAAATACGCTTGCAGGCTTACGGAACAGGACGTTGAAAGCGGCTGGGAATGCCCGCTTGATAATCCGAACGAAACCGTCGAACGTTGCGAAGATTGCGCTTTTGCAAAAGAAACCGATTGAAAGAGAGGGTAAAAGACAATGACAGGTATTAACGAGGTTGCGAAGGAAATTCACGAAAACGCCCGCGCCCACGGCTGGTGGGACGAAGAACGCGGCTTTCCGGAGGTTTTAGCGCTCATTCATTCGGAGGTATCCGAAGCGCTGGAGGAATACCGCAACGGACACGGCGCAACGGAAATCTATTTCAGCGACAACGGCAAGCCCGAAGGTATCCCCACGGAGCTTGCGGACGTGATTATTCGCGTTCTTGATTATTGCGGATACGCAGGGATCGACATTGACGCGGCGATCTCACAGAAGCACGAATACAACAAAAGCCGCCCGTATCGGCACGGCGGCAAGAAGTGTTAAACGCCCGCGAGCGGGTGCCGCTTACGGCGGAGGACAAGCAGAAATTCAAGGAGAGTTGCAAAACAGCAAATCCGATTGAAATCTTAACCGTAGCCGCATTCGTAGAGGATCACGCCAAACGCTTCGAGGAAAAAGACTTACGCTTTATGAAATCGCAAATCGGGCAACGTTGCGAACGGTTGTTGAGAAACGTAACAAAGAATTATTCATTTGAAGATCAATGAAAGGAGCTATTCAATATGAAAGAGAACAAACACGGCTTCGAGCCGAAACAGGAATTCACAATGGGCGGGATCGCTTGGACGGTCATTCAGACGGGCGCGGATTGGGTGAAGTGTATTGCTTCCGATTGCGTCGAGGAACGCGCCTTCGATGAAGGGAACAAGAACGACTTTGCCGCTTCTTCCCTTCGTGCCTATCTGAACGGCGAATTCTTGCGCCGTCTGATTAAGGCGGGCGCGCCGGAAGAAATGTTCGAGTATTTCAACATCGACTTGACCGCAGACGACGGCTTGAAGAATTACGGCGGCGATCGCGTCCGGATCGGGCTTATCACTTGCGAGGAATACCGCCTTTTGCGCGGCAACATTCCGGCGCTTCCGGATCGTTGGTGGTGGACGGCTACGCCGGACAGCCCGATAAATTCTTACGTCCGCCTCGTCGCGTCGGACGGCTCTTTGCTCTACAGCAACGCGTACTACGGCAGCAATGGCGTTCGCCCGCTTTGCAATCTCAAATCTGAAATCTTGGTATCGTACTTAAACGGCGAGAACGCAGAGGAACAGAAGAAGCGCGCCGAAGCCGTCGATATGATGAAGCATATTGCCGCCGCGTGGGACATCGACGCGGAAGAAGTTTTCGGGAGGGCTGACGAATGACAATGTATCAATTCATGGTGAACGCCTTTTATATGCTTTGCGGCGTTGCTTGCGTCGCCGCTTCCGTTGTGATCGTCTACATCGTTTTGAACGTGCTTTTCAGAGCGCTTCGGAGGGGCGGCGGGAACAATGGCAGATATTAAGATCGACGAAGAATTGCTTTTGCGCGCAGGGCTGGGGATCGGCTACGCGTTCGCGCCATTCTTTAGGGGCATTTTAGAAGGCGTTGAAGATTACACGATCGAACAGGCGGCGCGGGAAATGCAGGAAGAACACGACGCGCAGGAAGCCGAAGAGGGCTTGAAACGTCCGGTTGAAAAAACGCTGATCGGCGATTGCCGGAAGTGCTGGTGCGATCAATGCGCGAAGCTGGAACAATGCGTTCACTTGCGCGAAGGCGCGCTTCCGGACGGGGTACGCCCGTTCCCTTGCGTCGGGTGCGCGGACGGAATGCGCTTCAAGCCTTGTGAAGAAGAACGGTGCGCCGATTTCGAGCAGGGCGCAGGATTTAATAACGGCTGACAAAACAAAAAAAGAGAACGTCCGGTTGCGACGTTCCGGACGTTCTCTTTTCCTCTTACATAGCTGTAAAAGGAGCTATTCAATATTGAAATTATAGCATTTTACGGCGCTTTTGTCAAGGAAGGGCGGCGGGATTATGCAGAGGGTTAAAAGACGTATTTTTTCGGGCGTTGTATGTGAACAGGAAGTTTACACCGTATCCGATCGAACAAACATCAAGAAGGCTGAACCGCGACCGCGCTTCAAGGACGACGAAGAGCGCGCGCAACACCGGATCGGCATATCAAAACGGAAACACCAGCGGCTGGTTAATGAAAACTTTTCGCCGCTTTCCTTATATAGTACGCTGACGTTCGACGACGACAGCGAAGTTCATACATTCAGCGAAGCGCGCAGAATACGCGACAATTACTTCCGGCGGCTTCAAAGGGCTTGCCCCGACGCGAAGATCATTATTTACATGGGGCGCGGCAAGTCTACGAACCGAATTCATTTTCACATGATTTCGGACGGCATACCGGAAGAAACGATCAGCGGCAAGTGGAACGACGGATCAGTAATCCATATTCGGCACTTGCGCGAACACAATTATTATAACGGCGTTGACTACGGGCAGGATTACACGGGGCTTGCGGATTACCTCTTCAACCATTGGACACCGGAACAGGGCGGACACCGTTGGAAGGCGACGCGCAATCTTCGCCAGCCGGAGAAGGAAGCGCCGACGCTTGCGCTTCGGACGTATACGGAAAAGAAAGCACCGATCGCGCCGAAGGGTTACAAGCTGGTGGAAGCCCGCGCGACGAAGTGGGGCTACATATATTATAAATATGTACGCGAACCGGAGAAACCGAAACGCCGGAAGAAACGCGAATAGCGGGAACGCCCGAAGGGGCGCAATAAAAAGCCTTGTAAATGTGTAAAGTTTTACGACCAGCGCTTTTCCTTCCGGAAGATTGATTTTATTTATTCCCCGTCGCCCGCTTTTCAGAGATCACGAACGCGCGCATTGTCAAGGGTGCGAAGCACGGCGAAGCCGCTTGCCCTTGATAATGAAAGCGCGGGAGTGATAAAAGCGGGAAGGCGGCGGGGATATAAAATCAATCGTGAAGGATCGGTTCAGAACACGGATCGAGGAAGCCCGCCGGATCGCCGATAGATTTATTCCTTTAAGCCCGTTCCCCCCAGCGGGGGGCGGAGGGGGGAGAAAAAGAAAGAAGGTGAACAACGTATGCTTGAATTGAACAAGCTGTATAACATGGACTGTATGCAGGGAATGAAAGAGTTTCCGGACGGCTTCTTCGATCTTGCGATCGTTGATCCGCCTTACGGTATCGGCATAGACGGACAGAAGAAGCGCGTATGCGGCAATCCGAAGCATAACCGGAAAGAGCATATCCGGAAAAGCTGGGACAAGACTATTCCCCCGCCCGAATACTTCCGCGAATTGGAACGCGTTTCAAAAGCGCAAGTGATATGGGGCGGAAATTACTTCGTTCCGTATCTTGAACAAGGGCATAAAGGCTGGCTTGTATGGGACAAGGGGCAACACGGCTTGACAATGAGCGATTGCGAATTAGCATATACCAGCTTCGACACGCCGACGCGCGTTTTTGTCTGCAATCGCGTTGAATTGCTGAACGACGGGACAATTCACCCGACACAAAAGCCCGTGAAGCTGTATTCGTGGGTTCTTTCCCTCTTCGCCCGAAAAGGTATGAAGATATTGGACACACACGCCGGAAGCGGAAGTTCCTTGATCGCTTGCTATCGTCAAGGCGGGCTTGATTTCGTCGGATTCGAGATTGACGAAGATTATTGCCGCGCGGCAAATGAACGGCTGGAACAGGAACAAGCACAAATCCGGCTTTTTGATCTCTTGGAGCAGGAAGAACGGAAAGCGCAAGCAACGCTTTTTACGAAATGAAGGGAGGAAACACAATGCAGGAAAAAAGGACGCTATATCTTGCCGGAAATCACGGGCGATCCGTATTATTTCACGAAGTTTTACAACGCGCAAAAGAAGCTGGAGGAAGGCGGCTTCATCGTCGTAAATCCGGCGCTTCTTCCGGCGGAGGGCTTCACGTGGGAAGCCTATATGCGTATGTCCGGCGCTATGCTTGCAGAGTGCGCCGAAGTCTGTTTTCTTCCGGACTGGAAAGAGAGCAAAGGCGCGAAATATGAATTCGGCGAAGCAATGGCGCAGAACAAGCCGTTTTTCTTCTTCGCTGATTGGGAGAGGACGCAGGAAGAAACGGGTAAATACGAATGCACGGCAGAAAAAACCGACAAGATCGCTTTTCAATGCTTCGCATGCGGAAAAATCAACGTCTTTCCGGCAACACACGCAGATGGGAACACTTGCAAATATTGCGGCGGCGGATTAAAGGCGATTGGATACGCAAAGAAAACGGAGGGATCGCGGAATGCAGAAAAATAAAATGCCCGTTCCGACAGAAGCACAAGAGCAAATGACGCTGTTTTCGTGGGCGGCTATGCAAAGCGGGAAATATCCCGAATTGAATTTGCTTTATCACGTCCCGAACGGCGGGAGCAGACACAAGGCGGAAGCGGGACGGCTTCGGGCGGAGGGCGTGAAAGCGGGCGTTCCCGATCTATGCTTGCCCGTCGCGCGCGGGCAGTATCACGGGCTTTACATAGAGCTTAAACGGCAACGCGGCGGCAGGACAAGCGATCATCAATCGGAGTGGCTGGACGCTCTTTCGGCGCAGGGCTACAAAGCCGCGCTTTGCTACGGCTGGGAACAGGCGGCGGGAACAATTATCGAATATCTAACCGGAGGTGGCACACATGACTAAAAAGCAAACAGAGCTTTCCGAAGAGTTGCGGGAAGCCGTATTTGAAGCCGCGCGCGCAGGGGCGGCGGAAGCATACACACAGAACACGGGGTACGTAAATTACTTCAAGGCAATGGAAACATTGCTGTATAACTACAAGAAGCTGGCGGCGCTTGTAGCCGATGAAGAAGCGTATTGCGAAGTTGAGTATCACGCGGGACGAAAGACGTTTTCAACGACACCACAGGCGAAGGGCTTTATTCAGCGCAAGACGGAAGCGGAGATCGTCGAGGAAATGCGAGAGGAAAAACAAAAGCAGTTCAAAGAAACGAAATCCGGCTTTGACAGCTTGACGCGCGCTATTTCTCTTTTCAAGGGGCATAAAGAATTCGTTGTGATCCGGCTTTACTATTTCGGCGAGGACATCAACGGCAATCCGCGAGAGGGCGGAACGGCGACGTGGGAAGAGATCGCGGAAGAGCTTTCCGACGCGGGCATTCTCAAAGAGATAAAGACGGCGCGCCGCTGGCGGAATAAGATCGTCAACGATATGGCGGTATGCGTATTCGGCATTCCGGCGGCGGTATCAGCGGCGACATACCGGAAAGCCGTTGACAAATGACCAAAACGCGACCAAACAATGCACCTTGTCCGCGACGCTTACGCGTGATATAATAATTACGCTGAATTATTGCGAATTGAATAGCGCGGGATAAAGCCTTTTGTGTGAATGCACGGAAGGCTTTTTCTTTTGCTCTTTTGCACAGACTTTTCCACAGGAAGGAGGATAACCGCATGAAGCCGTGGGCGGAAAGGTTCTACAATTCGGACGCTTGGCGTTCATGCCGCGACAGCTTCTTGAAGTCGAAGGGCTACTTGTGCGAACGCTGTTCAACGCCGGACGATCCAGTAACCGCGAAGATCGCACATCACAAAACATACTTGACGAAGCAGAATATCAACGATCCATACATAGCGCTTTCGTGGGATAATCTCGAAGCGCTTTGTCAAGATTGCCACAACAAAGAACACCACCGGAACGACAAGAAAAAACGGTACGCATTCGACGAAGCGGGAAACCTCATATCCCCCCCTATTCGCTCAAAATTTAGGGAGGGTTCGACACCGAGGGCGGGAGATTAAAAATACTCCGCAGGCGCGCGCATAACGGGTGTACGCGTTTAAGGGGGTGTGGGTTGACCGGAAAAGGGGGTGATATTTATGGCGACAAAGAAGGACTTGACGAAAGAAGAAAAGATCAAGCGGGAGTTTTCCCGATTGAAGCGCATTTTCAAAGACTTGGATAAAAACAAGTTGCAGACCGTCGAAAGCCTTATCAAGAACGCGGCGTTCATGGCGGTATCCCTTGAAGAATTGCAAGAGATCATCAACGAAGAGGGCTACACCGTCGAATACCAAAACGGCGCAAATCAGAGCGGGACGAAGCAAAGCGACGCGGTGAAAACACATATCGCCATGACAAAAAATCACGCCGCAATTATCAAACAGCTTTGCGATCTTGTACCGCCGGAGAAGAAAAAGGAAAGCCGTTTACAGGCGTTACGGGACGAATAAAAATGCCCTTTTCAAATTACATTTACGAGTATTACGACGGCATTTCTTCCGGAAATATAACCGTCGGCAAGTGGGTTCGCCTTCTGTATGAATACATCGTGAAGGGGCTTCAAGAAGGGCTTTTCACCTTCAACGCGAAGAAGGCAAACAAGGCAATTCGGTTTATCGAAAACTTTTGCCATCATTGCGAAGGGCGCACAGACCTTTTGAAGCTGGAGTTGTGGCAGAAAGCCGCCGTTTCCGTTATGTTCGGGATCGTCGAAGAGGACGGAACGCGCGTCTTTCGCGAAGTGTTTATTGTGATCGGGCGCAAGAACGGCAAAACGCTTTTTGCGTCCGCCGTCATTGCGTACATGGCGTATCTTGATGGAGAATACGGCGCGAAAATATATTGCCTTGCGCCGAAGCTGGAGCAAGCGAACATCGTTTACGATAATTTCTATCAGATGATTAAAAAAGAACCGGAGCTTTCCGACCTATCGAAGAAGCGCCGTTCCGATATTTACATCGAAGAAAGCAATACCGCGATCAAGCCGCTTGCGTTCAACGCGAAGAAATCAGATGGCTTCAATCCGCATTTAGTCGTGAATGATGAAGTCGCGTCGTGGCGCGGCGACGGCGGCTTGAAGCAGTACGAAGTTATGAAATCCGCGCTTGGTGCGCGCCGCCAGCCGATGATCCTTTCGATCTCAACGGCGGGTTACGAAAACGACGGTATCTTCGATGAATTGATGAAGAGATCGACCGCGTTTTTGAAGGGCGGAAGCAAGGAACGCCGCCTTCTTCCCCTGCTTTACATGATCGACGACGTGGAGAAATGGAACGACCTTGAAGAGCTTAAAAAAGCAAATCCGAATATGGGCGTTTCCGTTTCGCCGGACTTCTTCAAAGAGGAAATCGCCGTCGCCGAAATGAGTATGTCGAAGCGGGCTGAATTCCTTACGAAGTATTGCAATATCAAGCAGAATTCTTCCGTCGCGTGGCTTGATTACGTCGTTGTTGACGGCGCAGGAATTCACGCGAAGCTGGAGGATTTCAAGGACAGTTACGCCGTGGGCGGCATAGACCTTTCGCAAACAACGGACTTGACCGCCGCTTCCGTCGTGATCGAGCGGGACGGCGTTCTATATGCCTTCGCACAATTCTTTATGCCAGCGAACCGACTTGAAACAGCACAAGCGATCGACGGCGTACCGTATGACATATTCGTAAAGCAAGGGATCGTCAAGCTATCCGGCGAAAACCACGTCGATTACCGCGACGTTTACGAATGGTTTTCTATGCTTCGGGATCAGTACGGAATATATATCTTGAAGATCGGATACGACCGCTATTCCGCGCAATATCTGATCGACGACTTGAAGAACGCGGGCTGGCAGACGGACGACGTATGGCAGGGTGAAAACCTTGCGCCCGTGATCCGCGAGTTTGAAGGCGTTATCAAGGACGGCAATTTCAAGATTGCCGACAATAACTTGTTGAAGGCGCACTTCCTCAACGTCGCATTGAAGCACAACATGGAAACGCGGAAGTTCCGTCCCGTGAAGATCGAACAGCGGGCGAGAATTGACGGCTTTGTTTCCGTGATCGACGCGCTGACCGTGCGACAGAAATATTATAACGAAATCGGCGAAATGCTCAAAAATGCGGGGTGATAAAAACATGGGAGTTTTTGAAACTATCTTCCGGAAGCCGAAAGCCGACTTGAAGGCGGAAGGCTATTTCAAAATGCTAAACGGGTACACGCCCGTTTTCAGCAACGCGCCGGAAAGTATTTACGAAATGGAGCTTACGCGCGCGGCGATACATTCGTTCGCGTCCTTCGCTTCAAAGCTGAAACCGGAGATCAGCGGCACGGCGCAAAAGAACCTTGAACGGGCGTTGCAGTTCAAGCCTAATCCGTTCATGGATACATCGAAGTTCATTTACAGGATCGCGACGATCCTTTCGGTGAATAATACTTGCTTTATTGTTCCGATCGAAGATGAATTCGGCGGGCTGATCGGGTATTATCCCCTGCTTCCTCAACGGTGCGAAGTTGTCGAGTACAACGGCGCGCCGTTTTTGCGTTATACGTTCGGGAGCGGGCAGAAAGCCGCGATCGAGTTTGAACGCGTCGGCGTAATGACGCAGTTTCAATATACCGACGATTTCTTCGGCGAGAGTAACGCCGCGCTTCGTCCTACAATGCAGTTGATCCATACACAAAATCAAGGAATTATCAACGGCGTTAAAAATTCGGCTTCTATTCGCTTCTTGGCGAAGGTTGCAAATATGTTGAAGCCGGAGGACATCACGAAGGAGCGCAAGCGCTTCACGGCGGATAACCTTTCGGCGGAAAATCAATCGGGAATGGTGATCTACGACGCGAAGTTTGCTGACGTGAAGCCGATCGAAAGCAAGCCGTTCACGGTCAACGCCGCGCAGATGGCGCAGATCAACGAAAACGTGTTTAACTACTTCGGCACGAATGCGGGCATTCTGCAAAACAAATACACGGAGGACGAATGGAACGCGTATTACGAAGGCAAGATCGAACCTTTCGCGATCCAGCTTTCGCTTGTTATGTCGAATATGACGTACACGGCGCGGGAATTGTCCTTCGGGAACGCGATCACGTTTACCGCGAACCGCTTACAATACGCAAGCAATCAAACGAAGCTGAATATCAGCACACAGTTATTTGACCGCGGCTTGCTGAACCGCAACGGCGTTATGGACGTTTGGAACATGGCACACGTTGAGGGCGGCGAGAAATATTATATCCGCAAGGAATACGCGGAAGTTTCAGAATTGGGAAAGGAGGTTACACCAAATGCCAAAAAAGACGGATCGGGAGTACCGAACAATGATCCAGCCGCTATTGATCCCGGCGGCGGCGGAGAAGCGAATTGATACGGATTTCTACGTGGAGGGCTACGCAACAACGTTCGACAAGCCCTATTTGCTGTATGAGTGGGACGGGAACAAATATTACGAACGGATCGACCGGAACGCCCTTGCGGGTGCGGATATGTCCGACGTAATCATGCAGTATAACCACGAAGGAAAGGTGCTTGCCCGCCTTTCCAACGGGACGCTGGGCGTTGAAGCTAACGATAACGGGCTTTTCACGTTCGCGGACTTGTCGAAATCGCGCGCGGCACAAGATATGTTCGAGGAAATCAAGAACGGACTTGTTACGAAAATGTCGTGGGCTTTCCGCGTATCGGAAGATAGCTACGACCGCGACACACGCACACGCACGATCTTGAAAATTGCGAAGGTTTACGACGTTTCGGCGGTATCCATTCCGGCGAACGCCGATACCGATATTTCGGCACGATCCTATTTCGACGGAGTGATCGAAAGGGAACAGCAGGAGCGGCTGGAACGCCGGAAGAAACTTTTGAAAATCAAACTAATGACGGAGGTTTAACACAATGAGAATTAAAGAAATCGAAGCCCGCCTTGCGGCTATCAAGCAGGAGATCGAACAGCGCGGCGACGCTATGACCGCCGCAGAGATTGACGCGCTGGAGCAGGAAACCACACAGCTTACCGAAGAGCGCGCCGGACTGATTGCCGCCGCCGAGAAGCGCAACGGCATTCTTGACAATATCGCGAAGGGCGCGGGCATTGTTTCCCGTTCCTTCCAGCAGAACAACGGCGACGACAACGCCGCGCCCGATGATCCCTTCGGTACGCCCGAATATCGTTCCGCGTGGCTGAAAAACATTCGCCGCCTTCCGCTGAACGACGCAGAGAAGCGCGCATTCAGCAACGCCAGCGGCGCGGGTGCGGAGGTTATCCCGACGCAGACCGCGAACGAGATTATCAGCAAGGTAAAGACGCTTGCGCCTATGCTGAATGAAGTTACCCTTCTGCACGTCAAGGGCGCTGTAAAGTTCGCGATCGAAGGCGCGAACAACGCCGCCGCGATCCACACCGAGAACGCAAGCATTACCGCCGCCGCTGACACGCTGACCACCGTTTCCCTTTCCGGTTATGAGATCGTCAAGCTGGTTCAGATTTCCGATACTGTAATGACTATGAGCATTACCGCGTTTGAAAGCTGGATCGTCAATATGCTGGCGGAAGCTATCGCCCGCAAAGTCGAAGATTTGCTTATCAACGGCACGGGTTCTTCCCAGCCGAAGGGCATTGAAAACGCGAACACTTGGGGCGCGTCCAACAGCGTTACCGTTGCAAAGACGGGCGCGCTTACCGCCGCAAACGTGCAGACGTTGATCGGGCTTCTGCCTTCCGGCTATGACCGTAACGGCAAGTTCGTTATGAACAAGAAAACCTTGTTCACAGACTTTATGCCGTTGCAGGACAACAGCAAGAACCACATTGTAACCGTTCAGAACAACGCGTACTTCGTGTACGGCTATCCCGTTCTTCTGTCCGATTACGTCGCGGATCACGAAGCCTTCTTGGGCGACTTCAAGAAGGTTTGCGCGAACCTTGCCGAAAATATCGGCGTGAAGAGCGCCTACGACATCGACACGAACAGCTACAAATATAGCGGTATCGCGATCTTCGATTGCGCGCCCGCTATCGGCGAAGCCATCGTGAAGCTGGTCAAGGCGACCGCCTAAAGCGGGAGGGCTGACAAATGCTTGACAAGGTAAAGCTGGCGTTGCGGTTGAGCGGGACGGCGCTTGACGGCGAAGTTTCCGATCTCATAAACGCGGCGATCGCTGATCTTCGCCTTGTCGGTATCAACATTCCGGCGGAAGTGGGATCGTCCAGTAAAACGCTGGGCGATCCACTTCTTGATCGGGCGGTTGTGCTTTATGCAAAGGCGGAATTCGGCTTCAATGACGACGCGGAGCGTTACCGCAACGCATACGATTATTTGAAGTGCGCCTTGTCGCTGACCGCTGATTACACCGAAGAAAGCGAGGGAAAATAAATGAGATGGGGCGAACAAATAACATTGGTTGCCTTGTCTGAACCTTCGCCGCGCACGAACGAACACGGCTTCCCCGTCGCCCGCACAGAAACCGCGACAACGGTTTTCGCTGACAAGAAATCCGTGGGCTTTTCGGAGTTCTACAAGGCGCAACAGGCGGGCTATACGACGGAATTAAAATTCGACGTGCATTCCTTCGAGTATGAGGAACAGCAGATCGTGGAATATCCCGTTTCGAGCGGGAAACGGTATCGCGTCCTTCGGACGTACACGCACGGGAACGGAGAATTTACAGAGTTGACGCTGGTTAATCTTCCGGAAGCGGAAGGGGGCGGCAACAATGGCGAAGTTTAACGTTGTCGGGCTGGACGATGTACAAGAAGCAATGCTTCGGCAAGACGCGATCGTTGAAGAAGCCGTGCCGGAAATGCTCAAAGCGGGTGGCGCAGTAATGCAGAAGGCACAGCAAGAAGAGATCAAGACAAGGTTCAACAGCAGACGAAGCACGGGGGCGCTTCTTGCGTCCATCAAAGTATCCGCCGTGAAAGAGATTGACGGCGGAAAACGGGTTGAAATCTATCCGAACGGAAAGGACAAGCACGGAGTACGCAACGCGGAAAAAGGCTTCGTCCTTAATTACGGGCGTTCAAATATGCCCGCGCGCCCGTGGTTCACGGCGGCGAATGAAAAGGCGGCGGACGACGTTGTTTCGGAAATGCGCCGCGTATGGGAGGAAAAGCAAAATGAAGAACGTTGACAGCTTGTTAAAAGCAGAGCTTGAAAAGCTGGGCGTTCCCGTCGAACGCCTTAAATACGGCGGGAAGGCGGCTTGCTTTATCGTCTATCAGCTTGTCGTGGGGCGCGACACGTTCTTTTCAGACGATGAAGAGGGCGCGCAGGAATTCACGTATCAAGTACACGTCTATTCAAAAACGGATTACATCGACATTCTTCAACGCTTGAAAACAGCATTGAAGGCGGCGGGCTTCTACGCGATCACGATAGACGCGGAAACATACGAACAGGACACGGGATATTACCACGTTCCCGTTGAAATCAAGTATATGGAGGTATGACACATGGCAACAATCGGTTTGCGCGATCTTTACCGCGCACCCATCACGATCGGCACGTCCGGCGCGGAGGAATACGGAACGCCCGTGCGTATGGCGAAAGCTATTTCGGCGGAGCTTTCCGTTGAAGTCGCCGAAGCGATCCTTTACGCCGACGACGGCGCGGACGAAGTTGTAAAAGAATTCGTATCCGGAGAAATCACGCTGAACGTGAACGATCTTCTTCCGGCTGATCTTGCCGCCCTGCTTGGACAGAAGCAGGACACGGACAAGGTTGTTTACGGTTCTGACAGCGACGAAGCGCCCTATACCGCAATCGGCTTCCGCGCGAAGAAGGCGGGCGGAACGTACAAGTACATTTGGCTTTACAAGGTCAAATTCGCGATCCCCGATGAAAACTACACCACGAAGGGCGACAGTATCGAATTTACTACGCCGGAGATCGTCGGACAGTTTATCAAGCGTTCCGACGGATTGTGGAAGGCTGAACACGTCGCAGAGCCTACGAACAGCGTGGCGACGGCTTGGTTCACTTCCGTTCGTGAGCCTAACAACGCGGGCGGTTAATCGAATATCGAAAGGAGGAACGGCGGGAAGTCTGAAAAGGCTTCCCGCCTTATTCTGCTATGAGCGCAATTAAAGACGGACGTTTCCCGATCATGCTGGACAAGGAAAGACACCTTCTTTTCAGTCTGAACGCGATCGACGAAATGCAAGACAAATTCGGCGGCTTCGATCGCCTTGATACCGTGCTTTCCGGCAAGGACAGCATTAAAAATCTTCGCTGGCTTCTGACCGTGCTTTTGAATGAGGGCGCGGCGGACGACGAAGAACCGCTTACCGAAAAACAGGTGGGCAAGCTCATTCATACGGGCAATTTCGCCGACGTGAAAGCGGCGATCTTCAAATCCTTTTCTATGGGCAACAACGGAACGCCCGAACCGCCCGAACGGGACGAAGAGGAAGAGGACGACGAAGAGGACATCGAAAAAAACGCAACAGCGGGCAAGGAATAATCGACCTTGCCCGCCTTCTTTATATCGGCGTAACGCTTCTTCGCTGGAGCGAAGCCGAAGTATGGCGCATGACACCGTATAAAATTTTGACGCTTTTCAAAATTCATCGTGAATTCAATCCGGATCGTTTCAAGCCCGTTCCGAAAGAAGTTGATATTGACGACGTGCTGGGAGGGATATAAATGGCGAAAGAAGAGCAGATCAAAACATCAATCGACCTTACAGGCGAAAAAGAGTATCGCGCCGCTTGCACTAACATAAATTCTTCCCTTCGCGAAATCGGATCGGAAATGAAGCTGACGACGGCGGAATTCGCCGACAACGCAGACAGCGTGGAAGCGCTGACCGCGAAACAGAAGCTATTACAAAAGCAGTTCGACGAACAGGCGAAGAAAGCAGAAGCGGCGGAAAAGGCATTGAAGAAAATGCGCGATAACGGTATAGAACCGACAAATCCCGCATATCAGAAAATGCAAACAAATCTGAACAACACCAAAGCCGACATGGTGAAAATTCAAAAGGAAATCGACGACACTTCTAAAAAGCTGAAAAGCTCAAAGGTGGATTGGGAGAGCGTCGGCGAAACCGTCGGCAAAGCAGGAAAGGCGATCGGCGCAGCTTGCGCGGCTATGGGTGCGGCGATTGCGGCGGCGGGTGCGGCATTCTTCGGGCTTGCCGAAGAAACACGCGAAGCCCGCGAAAACATGGGTAAACTTGAAACCAGCTTCACGACGGCGGGACATTCGGCAGAGGACGCGAAAAACACCTATACGGAGTTGTACGGCGTTCTTGGCGACGACGGACAGGCAACGGAAGCCGCCGCCCACCTTGCGAAGCTGACTACGAACGAAAAAGAGCTTTCGGACTGGACAAACATTTGCACGGGCGTTTACGCGACATTCGGCGACAGCTTGCCGATTGAAGGCTTGACCGAAGCCGCGAACGAAACGGCAAAGACGGGATCAATCACGGGCAATCTTGCCGACGCGCTGAATTGGGCGGGCGTTTCCGAAGATGATTTTCAAGCCAGCCTTGACGCTTGCACATCGGAGCAGGAGCGGCAAGCCCTTATAACGTCCACGTTGAACGGGCTTTATTCAGAAGCGGCGGACAAGTACAGAGAGGTAAACGGCGACATTATCGACGCGCAGAAGGCAACAGCAAATCTGAACAGCGCTATGGCGGCGCTGGGCGCGATTGCTGAACCGATCATTACAAAGCTGAAACAGCTTGCGGCGGAGCTTTTGCAGGAAATAACGCCGTTCGTCGAGCTTATCGGAAAAGGCTTGACGGGTGCGCTTTCCGGTGCAGAGAGCGCGGCGGAGGACTTCACAGACGGCTTGCTGGGTATGGTTACGTTCGCGATCGAAAAGCTAACGGAAATGTTACCGACCTTCCTTGAATTCGCGGTGAAGATGATCGCGAATATCGCTACGGGCATAGCTCAATCGTTGCCGACGCTTGTTCCTTCGCTGGTTCAGCTTGTAACGGACATCGTGCAAGTTCTGATCGACAATATCCCGTTGCTGATCGACGCGGCTTTACAGCTTGTAACAGGGCTGGCGGAAGGCATTATAAACGCGATCCCCGTTCTTGTTGCGGCGCTTCCGCAGTTGATAACCAGCTTGATCGACGGTTTGCTTTCCGCAATCCCGCAGATCATTCAAGCGGGTATCGACCTTCTGACGGCGTTAATTACCGCCCTTCCGGAGATCATCACAACGATTGTTGAAGCGATCCCGCAGATCATTGAAGGCATTATAACGGCGCTTACGGAGAACATACCGCTTATCATTCAAGCGGGCATTGATCTTCTTGTCGCGCTCATACAGGCATTGCCGCAGATTATAACGACGATCGTTCAAGCGATCCCGCAAATCATAAGCGGCATTGTAAACGCGCTGATCGGCAACATCGACCAAATCATTATGGCGGGCGTTCAGCTTTTCGTGGCGCTCATTCAGAATTTGCCGACGATCATAGTTGAAATCGTGAAGGCAGTTCCGCAGATTGTTTCCGGCATTGTGCAAGCGTTCGCGTCGCTGGGCGGCGAAATGATAAACGCTGGCGCAAACCTTCTTCACGGCTTGTGGGAAGGTATCAGCGGCGCGGCTTCGTGGTTGTGGGAAAAGGTATCCGGCTGGGCTTCGTCCCTTGTTTCGGGTATCAAGGACTTCTTCGGCATTCATTCCCCGTCAACGGTATTCGCTGAAATCGGCGGCAACATGGCGGACGGCGTGGGCGTAGGCTTCACCGACAACATGGGCGGCGTTGAAGGCGATATGACCGCCGCAATGGGCGGAGCGGGCGCGCTGACGGCGGCGGAAGCAGTAAACGCCGTGAACAACGGCATTATTGCGAACATTGAAGGCTTGTCCGGAGCGGTGAACGCGATCGTCGAGCGGGTTATTACCGGACTGACGGCGCAAGCTCAACGTTTCAATCAAGCCGGACAGGACTTCGACAAGAACATAGCTTCCGGCATGGTGGCGGGTATCGTGCAGATCACGCAGAAAGTACCGCAGATCGCGCAAAGCATTATTACCGCATTCACGGCACAACATCAAAAGTTCGTAACCGAAGGAACGAACATCGACAAGAGCATAGCGCAAGGAATGATCGCGGGTATCCCGCAGATCACGGGCAAGGTTGCACAAATCATTCAGCCCATTATTACCGCGCTTCGCTCTTACGTATCGCAGTTCACGGAAGCGGGCGAAGAGATGGTGCGCGGCATTTGGCAGGGCTTTCAAAATATGTCCGGCTGGCTTGAAAGCCGCGTCCGCTCTATGATGAGGGATATTGTGGCGGCGGTTGAAGAGGAAATGGACATCAATTCCCCGTCGAAGGTTTTTGCCCGTATCGGTTCGTACATGGCGCAGGGCTTGGGCGAAGGCTTCGCCCGCGAAATGCGCGACGTTGAAAGTTCGATCCGGCACGAAACGTCGAACGCCGTTCCGGAATTCCGTTCCGGAGAGGGACGCGACACGCGCGGCGGCGGTACGCCTTCCGTTGAAGTCGTGCAAAACATCTATGCGAACGAAACGAGCTACGCCGAACAGCAAAGACAGGCGGCGCGGCAGTTCCGGCAGATTGCGCGGGAGGTTATGGCATGAGGACACAAGAAAAATTGATCTACACGAACGAGCGCGGGGAAAGCATAGAGTTTTCCCCCGCTTCTTCGTATCACGTAAACTTCAAGGACGTTACCGGACTTTCCGACGTGCGGAACGCTATTTACAGCACCAACAGCATGGGGCAGGACGGCGACACATACTTGGGCTATCGGATCGAAAGCCGCGATATTGACATCGTGGGATACATCAAGGAGCGGGACAAGCAAGCGGCGCAGAACCTACGCCGGAAGCTGAACCGCATATTAAATCCGCAGTACGAAGCAACGTTGACGTATGTTTTCGGCGACTTCCGGCGGGTGATCGGGTGCAAGATCGACGACGCGCCGATCTTCAAGCGAAAGCCGATCTTCGAGCAATTCACGGTTAGCTTGTCTTGCCTTAATCCGTTTTGGAGAGAGGAAACGGAAACACGCGAGGACATAGCAACGTGGATCGGCGGCTTTGAATTCCCCGTTCCGGACGGGCTGGAGCTTTACGACGGATGGGAAATCGGCTATCGCCAGCCGTCGCTGATTGTGAACGTCTACAATTCCGGCGACGTGAAAAGCGGTATCCGGATCGAGTTCCGCGCGATCGGCGCGGTTACAAATCCCGTATTGCTGAACGTCGATACACGGGAGTTTATCAAGCTGAATATTTCGCTTGTAGCGGGCGACGTTTTAACCGTTTCCACGGGCTACGGTGAAAAAGCCGTGAAGCTGAACCGTGGCGGCACGATTACAGACGCGTTCCGCTATCTCGACGTTGATAGTTCGTATTTGCAGATAGCCGTGGGCGACAATCTCTTCCGTTATTCAGCGGACGCGAACGCCGAAAATCTCGAAGTTTCGATCTATCACAATAACTTGTATTTGGGGGTGTAGCGCGGTGGAATTATACGTTTATAGCCGCGATATGACGCTTCAAGGGATCGTCGAAAAGATTTCGTCCTTGATATGGACGCGGCGTTATTGGAGTTGCGGCGAATTCAAGTTGCTTGTTCCCTTCACGGAGGAACACGCCCGCTTGCTGGTGAAGGAAAATATCATCATCAAGCGCGGCGGCAACGAAGCGGCGGAAATCCGCTATATTCACATCACGAAGAATTCACAGGGCATGGAGGAAATAGAGGTTCAAGGCAAGTTCCTTCTTTCGTGGATCGGCAAGCGCATTTTGACAACGCAGATCATCACGAAGGACACGACACAGAGCATTCTATACGCCATTGTGAAGCAGACTTGCACGAACGCAGGAGCGGCGCGCAATATCCCAAATTTCAGCATATCCACGACCGACGCAGACACCGGAAGCGGGCAGATCGACTATACTTCGGAGCAGTACGCGAACGCCCAGCTTGCGGCGGAAACGGCGGCGAAGGCGGCGAAGCTGGGTATTCGGGTTCTGACAAATGCCCGCACGGGCAAGCATACCTTTTCCGTTTACGAAGGGCGCGATCTTACGGCGGGCAATACCGCAGGGAACGCGCCTTGTATCTTTTCGCAGGAGTTCGACAACATCGTTGAACAGGAATACACGAACAGCGTTGAAAACCTTAAAACAACGGCTTACGTCGGCGGAGAGGAAAAGGAAGGCGTAACGCGGAAGGTTGCCGAAGTCGGCGGCAGTTCGACGGGGCTTTCCCGCGACGAAGTTTTCATCAATGCAACGGACATCGTGCAGGAATACGAAAACGAGAGCGGGCAGACCGTAACGCTTACCAACGCGCAATATTTAGCGCTTCTTTCCGCGCGCGGCGTTGAAGAGCTGGAGCAATACGCGGAAACGCTTGCTTTCGGATCGAAGATCAACACGAACGCGAATTTGAAGTACGGCACGGACTACGATTTGGGCGATCGGGTAACGTGTATCAATAAGCGCTGGAACGTCCGCATTGACGTTCGCATAACGGAGATCGCGGAAACCTACGAAACCAGCGGCGAAGAAATAGATATTACCTTCGGCGAGAGCTTGCCCGCGCTTCTGACACAAATTCGGCAGATTACGAAATAAAGGAGGGCTTCACAGCATGGAAAAATCAAGTTTCTTCAACAGCGTTTCGCACGATCGCACGTACAAAGCGGAGGATTGGGCGGAATACTTCGCTTCGTTCATCGGGAACGGCGTTTTCCCCGTCCCTTCGACGGGGCTTCAAGTCGTTGCAAACGACGGAATGAAGCTGAACGTTAAAACGGGCAAAGCGTGGATCAACGGTTACTTCTACTTCAACACGGGCGATCTTGCCGTCGAGCTTGACACGGCGGACGGACAGTTGAACCGCATTGATCGCGTTGTCGTGCGCTGGGATTTGACAAACCGCGTTATGTCGGTGAAGGTCAAATCTTCTTCGTTCAGCGCGTCCCCTACCGCGCCCGCATTGCAGAGGGACGCGGACGTTTACGAGCTTGCGCTGGCGGACATCTACGTGGGCGCGGGCGTAACAGCTATCACACAAAGCAAGATCACGGATCAGCGCTTGAACACGTCGCTTTGCGGCGTTGTTGCCGCAGTCGTTCAGCAGATCGACACGGCGGCTTTTAACGCACAGCTTCAAGCGTGGTTCGCTGAATATCAATCCCTTTCGGCGGCGGAGTACAACACGCTTGTTTCGTATATGAATTCGCTGAAATTGCAGGGTAACACGCAGTACGAAGCGTTCGAGCAACACATGGCGGATTTTGAAACACAGGCGGCGGCGGACTTCAACGCATGGTTTAACGGCTTGCAAAACGTCCTTGACGATAACGCGGCAACAAATCTTCTGAATATCACGAACGCGCTTGACGCGCGCGTGGATATGCTGGAAGCGGTGCTTTTCAATGACATTACGACAAATCCGTTCTTGATCCTCTTCGATGATCTCGACGGCGTAACGTCTACGGGCATTTGGAACGAGAGTTTGCAGAGGATCGAATGCTGACGCGGTACGCTTGCACGGCGGCGGAATTGTCGTGCGTGATCGGAAACATCTTCGCGGAGCTTTCCCCGCCATGCGCGGCTTGCGGCGCGGAGGTATTACAGATCACAGGAACAACGGTTACAGGGAACGCGGCAACGCTGACCGTTACCGAAGCGGGCTTCGATTTCGACGGGTGCGCCGACGATACCGCTATGATCGAGCGAATGCGGAAAGGACGGTGCATATATGCAAAGACCGGAGCGGGAGCGGAAAGAACCGACGGAATTCAACGTGATTGTGAAAGCGAAAGACCTTGTAAAGCACACCTTCACGATCACGAATTCGACAGAGCGCTACCCGAAGAAATACCGCTTCACGCTTGTAAACAGGATACAGGATAAAGCGGTGGACATTTACGAATGCGTCCTTGAAGCGAACGAATTAGACCTTCGGGACGCGCAGGAATACAGACAACGGCAGAAGCTACAAGCAAAGGCGCTGACCTATTGCAAGGAGCTTCTATTTTTCATAGAGCTTTCGCAGGAAATGGGCTTTATTTCTATGAGCAGTTGCGAATATTGGTCAAAACTTGCGCTTGAAGTGAAGTACATGACGACCGCGTGGAAGAAGCGGGACAAAACGAGAGCTTGAAAAACGTTCGGGGTACATCTTGATACGCCTAATTCGTCGAACGCCAACAACGTCCGCAACGTCAATTCGGACGGCTCTTTGAACAACAACAACGCGTACAACGGCAACAATGGCGTTCGCCCGCTTCGGTGGACTATGTGAACGAGTAGGCACAGCCGAAAGCAGAATACCACCATCAAAGGAAGGCGTATCCCGTCGCCGCTATCCACGGCGGGGACGAATACAGGATCGCCGATACCGGAGCATACCGCCTTCCGGCGGCTGGCAAAGGTTGTAAACAGCGAGGATTTTTTATTATGACAGACTTTGAAAAGATACACAGTTTTGAAAGCCTATACAATGCCTACCGAAAGGCGCGGCAAGGCAAGAGGTGGAAAGGAGCGGCGGCAAAGTTTGAAGTTAATCTTCTTGAAGCGCTGAACCTATTAAGCGCGCAGATCAGAACGAAGCGCTATACCATGTCCCCGTATAACACGTTCGAGGTATACGAACCGAAGCGCCGCGTGGTTATGTCGAACAGCTACAAAGACAAGGTTGTTCAACATTCGCTTTGCGATAACGTGCTTGAACCGATTTTGACACGATCGTTCATTCGCGATAACTACGCGTCGCAGGTGGGGAAAGGTACGCATTACGGGTTAGACAGGCTTCAAGAGTTCATGCGGAGGTTTTACAGGAAGAACGGAATTGACGGCTGGATACTGAAAGGCGATATTTCAAAGTATTTCTATTCGATCCGGCACGACGTTTTGAAAACCTTAATCCGCGAGAAGATAACCGATCCGGACGTTTTGTGGCTGATTGATCTTATCATCGACAGCACCGAAGGCAACGTCGGAATACCGATCGGCAATCAAACTTCACAGCTTTTCGCCCTTCTCTACCTTGACGGGCTGGATCACTTCGTAAAGGAAAAGCTGGGTATCAAATATTACGGGCGCTATATGGACGACTTCTTTTTGATCCATCACGACAAAGCATATTTGCAGGAGTGCCGGAAGCAGATTGAAGCGTTCGTACAGGCGCGCGGGCTTTCGCTGAATGCGAAAACGAATATCTTTCCCTTGAAACACGGCGTTGATTTCTTGGGCTTTCATACATACTTGACCGAAAGCGGCGCGGTGATCCGCAAGGTGCGCCGCAGGAGCAAGAACAATATGAAGCGGAAGTTGAAGAAATTAGCCGCCCTTCACGCGGCGGGACGGATCGACGCAAAGACCGTTGAACAATCCTATCAAAGCTGGAGAGGACACGCCGAAAAGGGAAACAGCTATCACTTGATCCGGCGGACGGATCAGTATTACAACAGCTTAATGAAATCAAAGGAGGCGGCACAATGTCAAAAACATTAGGCAGTTTGTCGGTGGGCGCGAAGATTGAAGTTCCGGTTCTTTCGGCGTATCAATCGCGCTTCGGATCAAAGATCGTTTTCAAGATCGCCGACAAGAACCACAGCGGCTACCCGTCGAATTCCGTAACGCTGATTACGGAAAAGATCATTCAGAACATGGCTTCCGACGCGAAAGAGCCGAGCAACAGCAACAGCGACCGCAAGAATTACGGAAATAACCGACATATCTATTCAAACCTTCTGCAATGGCTGAACAGTAACGCGGCGGCGGGCGCATGGTACAGCGCAAAGCACAGCGCGGATCAAGCACCGACGACGAAGAACACGCACGTAACGTATAATCCATACACTTCGTGGGCGGGCTTCCTTGCAATGCTTGATCCGAAGTTTGTTGCGGAGCTTATGGAAACAACGCTGACCGTTGTTAAATCTTCGACCGACGGCGGCAGTTACGAAACCTTCAAGGCGAAAATGTTTCTTGCGTCCACCACCGAAGTGGGGCTTGCGAATGAAAACAATATCGCGGAAGGATCGCTTCTTGCGCTATTCAGCAACGACGCTTCCCGCGTCGCTTATCCTACGGCGCAATGCGTGAACAACGCCGACGGATACACGAACAGCAATTTCAGCACGTCAAAGGGCTGGTATTGGTGGCTTCGGACGCCTAATTCGTCGAACGCCATCTACGTCCGCGGCGTCAATTCGGACGGCTCTTTGAGCAACTTCGACGCGTACAGCGGCGGCAATGGCGTTCGCCCGCTTTGTAATCTTAAATCTTATATCTTGGTATCTGACAGCCCGAACAGCGACGGAAATTATACGGTAATCTACAATTCCGCGCCTTCCGCGCCGCCCAGCATTACCGCGCCAGCAACGTGTTACAGCGGGCAGAACATCAACATTTCTTGCGCGGCGGCGACCGATCCGGACGGCGACGCGCTGACCTATTGTTTCGAGCGCTCATACAACAGCGGCGCGTGGACACAGGTTCAAGCGTCCGCAAGCAGGACGTTCACGGAAGCGGTATCGACCGCGTGGAACACGTTAAAATACCGCGTCCGCGCAAAGGACAGCTACGGCAATTATTCCGCATACACCACAAGCGGAGATATTGCCGTAATCCATAACCAGCCGCCCGTGATTTCCGGCAGTAATGCCGATCTTGGCACGAAGCGCGGGGATTTCACCTATCAATACAGCGTAACCGATCCGGACGGCGACACGGTGAACGTTGTTGAAAAGATCGACGGAAAGACAATCGCGACGAAGAACGCGATCACGCTGGGCGCGACGCAGACGCTTTCCGTTTCCGGAAACACCTTCACGGCGCTTACGAACGCAAAGCACACGATCACGATTACGGCGACCGACAGCGCAGGAAATAGCGCCGTCCGGACGCTGACGTTCACAAAGTCGATTGCGGGCTTCGTTATCACGCTTTCCGCGCCGCTGGAAGCCGACAGCCAGCCGACACGCGCAAATGTCAAGGTAACGCGCGACATTCCGGCGGGCGGCACGTTCAAGGTTGAAGCGACGAACAATCCGTTTGACGCTTCCCCCGTTTGGGAGGATTGCACGAACGCGGTTGTTCAAGGCGTTGCACACGTTTTCACAAATAAGATCAACACGGCGGCACAGTACGGAATGAATATCCGCGTAACCGTCCAGCGCGGCGACGCGCTGACCGCTTGCTGGGTATCGGGGATCGGGGGGAATTTTGAATGAGCGTAATTCACAAGAAGAGCAACGGCGGAGCTTCCACCGAAATTGAAAAAGAGGTTCGGGAAGTCAAAGCGGCGGGAGAGCAAACCGCCGCTTTGCTTGCCCTATCCTTCAAAGCGCAGATCGTGCAGGATCGCGCCGCCGGAACGAACGTCATTTCCGACGCGGCGATCCTGCAATCGGCGGAAGTGATCGAATACGACGAATACGCCGACAATCACGCTTACAACACCGTCGGCGAAATCATCAAGCACAACGGGCGGTATTACGAGATCAAAGCGGCGCACACGTCGAACGCGGCGGCTTATCCCGTTGAAACCACCTTCGCGTACTATCGCTTGATCGAGCTTTCCGCGACCGGAACGCTTGACGATCCGATCCCGTATCCGGAAACGGCGGGGATCGTCGTTAATGTCGTTTCCGGCTTGTATTACAGCTACAAAGGCGCGGTATACCTTGCAAAAGCAGATATGCCGAATTGCGTTTATCCGCCGGACACGGCGGGCTTGTGGCAATGGGAAAAAGTAACCTAACGGGAAGGAGGATCAACGATGGACACTTTCACAACGGTTCTTTCCGTCTTTTCTACCGTATGCGCTATCGTGTTCGGCTATATCGCTTTTGTTCGTAACAGGGACAAGGACAAGGAAAGCAATGTGAAGCACGACGCGACCGTTTTAACCGAGATCGGATACATCAAGGCAAACACGGACGAAATCAAGGCGGAGCAGAAGGAACAGCGAAAGACGAATACGGAGTTCGTAACGCGCTTGACCGACGTTGAAGCGTCGGCGAAACAGGCACACAAGCGGCTTGACCACATCGAAAAACGAATGGATCAAGCAGAGTAACACCAGCGGCGGCGGGGGCTTACCCGCCGCTTCTTCATTGCAAAGGAGGGTTCAGCAATGAGCAATAGCAAACTTATTTCGTGTACGCTGATTTCGCCGAACAAGAACAGCCCACGAAATCACAAGATCGACACGATCACAATTCATTGCGTCGTCGGGCAATGTTCCGCCGAGAGGATCGGCGAAATCTTCAAGCCGACTTCGCGACAGGCAAGTTCAAACTACGGGATCGGCTACGACGGGCGGATCGGGCTTTACGTCGATGAAGCCGATCGTTCGTGGTGCAGTTCTTCGGCGGCGAACGATAACCGCGCAATCACGATCGAGGTTGCAAGCGACACAAAGCACCCATACGCCGTGAATGATAAAGCATACGCGGCGCTTCTTGATCTTGTCGAAGATATTTGCCGCCGGAACGGGATCAAAAAGCTGGTATGGAGTACAAGCAAAGACGACCGCGTAAACCACAAGAACGGGTGCAATATGACCGTTCACAGGGATTACGCGAACAAGTCTTGCCCCGGCGATTATCTGTATAACCGACACGGCGAGATCGCGGCGGAGGTAAACAGGCGGCTGGGCGTTCCGGCAGAGGAACAGAAGCCGGAGCAGAAGCCGCAGGGCGACGCGAAGAACCTTTACCGCGTCCAGCTTGGAGCGTTTGAGAAGAAGGACAACGCAACAGCGTTCGCGGCGAAGCTGAAAAAGGAAGGCTTCGATACGTACATCGTGCAGATTGGCAAGTATTACAAGGTTCAAGTGGGCGCGTTCGGCGTCAAGAAGAACGCGGAAGCTATGCTGGAGAAGTTGAAGAAGGCGGGACACGACGACGCTTTCATTACCTATTCCGGCACGTCCGGCGGGACATCGGAGCGGAAGATCACAACGGGAAGCAAAGTGCGCGTGAAAGCGGGCGCGAAAACCTATTCCGGCGGAAGCCTTGCTTCCTTCGTCTATTCCCGCGATCACATCGTCAAAGAGCTTTCCGGAAAGCGCGCCGTGATTACCTACGGCGGAACGGTTGTCGCGGCGGTGAACGTCGATGATCTAACGCTTGTTTAACACACGCACAACGCACGGTATGCGTTACACAACGCGCGCCGTGCGTTAATTGCGCTATGTGAAAGGGGGACGCAATGAAAATCAAATCTTCGAGCGGGAAGCGGGTGGCGAAGCGCCGCTTCTTCAAGGCTGACGAACGCTTCGCAACGAAAGCCGTTATTGTGATCGCAATTACAACGGCGGCTTTTATCGTCGCGCAGTACGTTTCATTCCTTGTCACGCGGCAGGAACAAACCGTTCTGATCGAATGGTATTTCCGCGCCGTCGTGATCGAATGCGGCGCAATGATGATGAAGCGTCTTGCCGAAGTAATCGTCGGCAGGATCAAGAAAAAAGAAAAAATCGACATAACAGAAAGCGAGGATACAAACAATGACTATTGATCTTACCAGCATTGCAAACGCCGTGATCGCTCTTATCGCGGCTATTATTACCGCCTTCGTGATCCCGTGGATCAGAAGCAAGACGACCGCCGCACAGTTTGAGAAAATCAAAATGTGGGTAACGGTTGCCGTCGAAGCCGCCGAACAGCTTTACACCGGAAGCGGCAGGGGCGCAGAGAAGAAAGCATACGTCGTTGAATTTCTGAATAGCAAGGGCTTCAAGATCGACGCGGAAACGCTGGATAAACTGATCGAAGCCGCCGTCTTTAATCTTCCGGACTACTTCACTATTTCCGGCATTCCGGCGGATACCGACAGCAACAAAGAGTAATTGACCGCGCGGCGGATCGCGCTTCCCCTTTCAGCCTTCCGCCGCATAAAGAACAATCCCCCGTGCGGGCTTTCGAGCCTTGCACGGGGGATTTTTTTGTTTGGTTCATTCCTTCGGCGGTTCGACCGACGCTTCCGACGGCGCGGCGGTTTTTCCTTTAATGAGTTGATACAGCTTCTTACAGCCGACCGCAATTCCCTTGAATAGATAGTAATAAATCTTGTAAAACGCCCACAAGAAGAAGTACAGACACCAGCCCGCGCCGATAATCATATACCACATCAAATAGAACATTCCGGCGAAGAGCATAGCGAAGCACCACAACGGCGCGTTTCGCTTATTCACACGCACACCGAAGCCCAGCCGGAAACCGGACATCTTCTTCAATGTCTTTGTAAAGCTGACAAACATTAGAGCAAATCCCCCTTCTTAAATGTAAATTTTCAAGGCAGAATTCGCCCATTCTGACCTTTAACACAATTATACGCCCATCATGCGCTAAAATCAAGAATAAAGCGGAATATTTACACACCGTTTGCAAATAATCAGAATGAAGAGGGATCGCGGCGGAAATGAAGATATACGATTACAACGGCAAAAAGAACATTTGCGGCGACCGATTGCGCGAAGCGCGCGTCGTCCGGCGGCTACGGCAAGAGGATTTAGCCGCACAAATACAGTTGAAAGGGATCAACATGGAGCGGGACAGCATAAGCCGAATTGAAATCGGTACGCGCTTCGTATCCGACTTTGAATTGAAGATATTTGCGGAAGTGCTGGGCGTTTCGGTGCAATGGCTTTTAGGCATAGACGAATGACGGCGGCGGGGTGATCCCGTCGCCGCTTATTTTTTCTGCTTTTTTCGCAAAAGCTATTGACATATACGCACGTATATAGTATAATAATAGACAGAAAGGAGGTTAAGACGTTGAGCAAGAAAAAGCAAAAGAAAAGCGGCAATAAGAAAGACCAGCCAGCAAGCACAATCAATCTTATTACCGCGATCGTAAACCTTGTAATTGCAATTCTTCTTCTGATAGAAAAGCTGACAAGGTAACGGGCAGGGGGAGAAATCCCCCTTGCCTTGATAAGTATAACACAAAAAACGCTTAACGTCAATGGAGCATGGATACAGCGATTTATATTCTTGTGGCGATTAGCATTGCTTTGTCGATCGTTGCTATCGTCTTATCCTTGAAGCGGAGGAAGTAACAAAATGAACGAAAAGGACTATTCAGCGCAAAAGAAACACATTCGGACGCATTACGCCCGCTTCCCGCTTGATCTTCGTCCGGAAGTGCTGGAGGAATTCAAAAAGGCTTGCGCGGACAACGGGACAACGCCGACAACGGAAATTAAGAAGTTTATTGCGGCGTATTGCGAAGCGGCGCGGGATAAGTAACTATCGGCAGGGGCGGCAGAAATGCCGCCCTTTTGTCATATTCGGAAGCTGGAGGAAGGAAGAATGCACAAACACTTAACATGGACAGACCGCCTAAAAATCGAAAAAGGCTTGAAAGAGGGCTTGAAGCCTTGCGCGATTGCTGACCGTCTGCACGTCCACAATACAACGATATACAGGGAGTTGAAGCGCGGACGCTATACGCATTTGAATTCCGACTTGACGACCGAAGAACGCTATTCGCCGGAGATCGCGCAACAGCGCTATGAAGAGAACCTAAAAGCCAAAGGCGGCGAATTGAAGATCGGCAACGATTACGAATTATCCGCCTTCATCGAAAAGAAGATCGGCGAAGAAGGCTATTCCCCCGCCGCCGTCGTCGGAGAAATCAGACGGCTGGGGCTGACCTTCAAAACGGAGATCAGCGAAAAGACGATCTATAATTACATCGACAAAGGCATATTCTACGGGATCAGCCGCGAGAGCTTGCCGGAACGAGGAGAGCGGAAGCGGAAGTATGACAAGGTGGAGCGGAAGAAAGCCGCCCGCGCGCCGCAGGGCGAAAGCATAGAGGAACGCCCGCAGGAAATCAACGATCGGCAGACCTTCGGACATTGGGAAGGCGATTGCGTATGCGGGAAGAAGCGGACGAAGGAAACCTTGTTCGTTCTTTCGGAGCGCTTGACGCGGAACGAAATTATTATCAAAATGCCGGATCAGACCGCCGCCAGCGTCGTGGCGGCGCTGAACAAGTTAGAACGCCGCTTCGGGAAGAAGTTTTCACAGATATTCAAAAGCATTACGTTTGACAACGGATCGGAATTCATGGATTGCGCCGGAATTGAAAAATCCATCTACGGCAAAGACCGGAAGCGCACGAAGGTTTACTATTGCCACCCGTACAGCGCATACGAACGCGGCACGAATGAGAACATAAACAAAATGATACGGCGGTTCTTGCCGAAAGGAACGGACTTCCGGAAAGTAACCGCCGCATATATTCAGCGCGTCGAAACGTGGATCAACAATTACCCGCGCGAGATTTTAGGCTTTGAAACGTCCGGATCGCTCTTTGAAAGATACGTCGCCGAAGCCGCTTGAAGCCTTCTGAAAAAATATTTTAGTTTTTTCTGCTTTTACTCTTGACTTTTGCGGAGATTTTTACGCAAGCCCTTGCTGCGGGCCGCCGCTTTTGGCGGCTCAGTTATAATACCATACCCTGCCCGCAAAAGTCAACACGTTTTGCCCTTTTTTCGCCCCAAAGTCGGTCTTTTGGCAATTTGCCCATTTGTGCGCAGCCTTTTTGTGGAAATTCCAGACCAATCGTCCGGGGCGCTTATACGAGCTGTAGTGTGCTGTTCCGGCGGTGCAAACCGGCATTACAATTTGTATTTTGGCGTTCTCCCAAAAGTTTATTCCGTCAGCAGCTGCCCCCGCATATGTTTTAATATTTTGCGCTCCCTGCGCGAGATCTGCACCTGGGTGGTCCCCAGAACCTTGGCTGTTTCGCTCTGGGTCTTGCCCGAGAAAAAGCGCAAAAAGATCAGGGTCCGGTCCTCGGGCGGCAGCCCCGCCAGCACCTCCTGCAGGCTGATGCGGTCGGCCAGTTCCTCCTCGGGCGATTCCACCGGGATATCCAGCTCCCGTCCCCCGTCCTCTTCGCTCACCGGCGTGAGCGACAGCGCCGGCTGGCTGGCCTGAATCGCCAGCGCCACCTGTTCCGGCCGCTCCCCCAGCAGCTGGGCCAGCTGCCCCACGGTGGGTTCAGCCCCTGTGGCTTTCAGCAAACGCTCCCGCGCCGCTCCCACCTTCAGGCCCAGCTCCTTTACCGAGCGGCTCACCTTTACCGTGCCCCCGTCCCGGAACAGCTTTTTGATCTCGCCCAGGATCACCGGCACCGCATAGGTGGAAAACTGTACCCCCCGCTCCTCGTCAAACCCGTCGTAGGCCTTCACCAGGCCCATGCAGCCGGCGGAATACAGATCGTCGTACTCAATGCCTCTGCCCCGGAACCTCCCCGCGCAGGCGTGCACCAGCCCCAGATTGTTTTGTATAAATTCTTCCCGCGGGCCCAATTTGGTCGGCACGCGAACTCCCCCTCTCTTTATATATGTAAGAAGAGGGTTTACCCCCGGCTCGCAAGGCGCTTGCTCATCACCACGCGGGTCCCTTTTCCCGGGGCCGAAGTGACCCGCACCTTATCCATAAAGCTCTGCATCACCGCAAAGCCCAGGCCCGCCCGCTCTTCCGGGTTGCCGGTGGTGAACATGGGCTGCATGGCCTTTTCCACATCGGGAATACCCACGCCCTTGTCCGCCACCGTGATGCGCACAAGGCCCTCGTCGTACAGCGCTACCGACAAATGCACAAGCCCCACCCCCTGCGGGTAGGCGTGCACAATGCAGTTGGTCACCGCCTCGCTCACAGCGGTCTTCACATCCGTCAGCTCCGGCACCGTCGGGTCGGCCTGGGCCAAAAAGGCGGCCAGCGCCCCCCGTGCAAACCCCTCGTTCACACTGCGGGAATAAAAGCTCAGCTTGACCATATTTTTTGCTTTCATGAAAACCATCCTTTCCTCACACGTATTTGACCCCTGCAATGTCCAGCAGCTTTTTCAGCTGCTCGGGCGCGTGCTGCACCATCAGCCGCCCTTCCAGCGCCGTCATCTGCTTTGCGCGCCCCAGGATCAGCCCCACCCCGCTGGAATCCATAAAACTCACGCCTCCAAAATCAAGCACGGTGGTGGCAGGGCCGTGCTGCATGATCGCATTGTCGATCTCATCCCGCAGCAGGGTTGCCGAGTGGTGATCGATCTCGCCCACAAGGTAGGCGCAAAGCATGTCCCCCGCGCTGGTAAAGGTCACTTTTGCCATTTGGTTCTGTTCCTCCTGTTCCCTGAATATATGTAAAATAAAAAACCCGTATTCCTGGCATTTACCAAGTATACGGGTTTTCCAATGCATATTTTGCAGAATCAAGGCAGCCCATCCGCAGTCTTTTCCAGGCGTGCCAAAAGCAGGGGCCGGGCCTCGGCCGCAAGGTAAAGCGAGCCGCAGATCACCGCTCCCTGGGGCTGCATAAGCGCCAGGTCCAGCGCCTGCGAAAGGTCCGCGCAGGCGCGCACCTTTCCGGGGGGCAGCAGCGGCTCCGCGCGCCTTGCCAGCTCCTGTGCCTGCATCGCGCGGGGGGTGGCCGGGGTCACGGTGTAAACAGCGCTGAAAGCGGGGGCCAGCGCGGCCAGCAGGCGGTCCACAGCCTTGTCGGCCATCACCCCCAGCACCGCCGCCGGCTTTTCCGGGTGGTGCGCTTTCAGCGTTGCGGCCAGCACCGCCGCGCCCGAGGGGTTATGGCAGCCGTCCAGCACCACCAGCGGGGCCCGCCGCAGCACTTCGATCCGGGCGGGGAATTTTGCGCTTTCCAGCCCCGCCAGGATCGCCTCGTCCGAAATGGCGTATCCCTGCCGCCAAAGCGCCAGCGCGATCTCCACCGCCATCGCCGCATTGCAGGCCTGGTGCGCGCCGGGGAACGGCAGGCTCACCTGGTACCCGCCGTAGTCAAAGCGGTTTTCAAAGCTGCCGCTTTTTAAAAATGTAAAGTCCTCCGGGGCCGGCGCGATCAGGTCTGCCTTTTTCTTGATGCACTCGGCCGCGATCACCTGCAGCGCCTCTTTTTCCTGCACCGGGTAGGTCACCACCGTGCACCTGGGCTTGATGATCCCCGCCTTTTCGGCCGCGATCCGGGCAACGGTATCGCCCAGCAGTTCGGTGTGGTCCAGGTCGATCCGGGTAATGGCTGCCACCAGCGTATTTTCCACCGCGTTGGTGGCGTCGAACCGGCCGCCCAGCCCGGTTTCCAGCACCGCCAGCTCGCATTGCTCCCGGCTGAACCAAAGCAGCGCCACCGCCGTCACCGCCTCAAATTGCACCGGCGGCTCGGGGCAGCGGGCGGCGGCCGCCCGCACCTCGCCTGCTAGCTGTTCCAGCGTTTCCTGCGGGATCATCTCGCCGTCGATCTGAAAGCGCTCGCGGAATTCCAGCACATAGGGCGACACGGTAAGCCCGGTCTTGTACCCGGCCCTCCACAAAATGTTCGCGGTAAGCGCCGCCACCGTTCCTTTGCCGTTCGTGCCTGCGATCTGCACATACCTGCAATTTTTCTGCGGCTCGCCAAGGGCCGCCAGCAGCGCGCGCATCCGGTCCAGGCCCGGCTCTCCCGCAAGGCGCGGCAGAGCCTGCAGCCATTCCAGGGCAGTTTGCATGTCCATTTACACCTCGTTTCTGTGAACAAAAAGGATATAACACATGCGGCAGAACATCAGGATCAGCAGCGCTGCAAACAGTCCGCACAGCACGCCGCCAAAATCAATCAGCACATCCCTCACGCTGGAAGACCGCCCCGGCACATACAACTGCACGGTTTCGTCCAGCACCGCCACCAGCAGCCCCACAAACAGCGGCCAGCTCACATACTTCACAAAATGGCGGGTGTAAACCCGCAGGCACAGCATAAACCAAAAGCCCACCAGCGCAAATTCGGTAAAGTGGGCCAGCTTGCGCACGGTGTGCAGGCTGAAGGGCCCCAGCCCCACCAGGCCCGCCGCCTTGTTGAGCACCTCGCGCACCTGTTCGCTGCGCGCGCCCGAAACCTGTGCGATCTCCAGCGAGTTCTGAAAAATGAACCACACGCTGCAAAGAAGGCACAGCGTAAACAGCGCCCGTGCCGCAATGGTAAAGGGGCCTGTCTTTTTTATTGTTTCCAAAATTTCTGTTTCCTTTCAGGGCAGCTTTGCCCCGCCCCTTTCGGGGCGGGCGGCCAAACCGGCAAACGCCGCATCCGCCGCTTTTTGGTTATTATATCACGCCTGTCAAACCCCGGCCGGCACGCAAAAAGCCTCCCCCGGCGGGGGAGGCTTTTTGGAAAAGCTTCGCTTAGTAGGCCACGCCTTGGGCGATCATACTGTCGGCCACCTTGATGAAACCGGCCACATTGGCCCCCACCATCAGGTTTCCGGCCATGCCGCACTCCACCGAGGCGTCGTACGAGGCATGGAAAATCCCCTTCATAATGCCCTTAAGCCGCTCGTCCACCTCTTCAAAGCTCCAGGCAAGGCGCAGGCTGTTCTGGCTCATTTCCAGGCCCGAGGTTGCCACACCGCCCGCATTGGCCGCCTTTGCGGGGCCGTACAGCACGCCGCCGGCCAAAAGCGCCTCAATGGCTTCGGGGGTGCAGGGCATGTTTGCACCCTCGCACACCACCTTGCAGCCGTTTTCCACCAGGGTTTTTGCCGCCTCTGCGTCCAGCTCGTTCTGGGTGGCGCAGGGCAGCGCAATATCGCAGGCAATGGTCCAGATGCCGCCGCAGCCCGGGGTGAACTCCGCGCCCGGGCGTGCCGCCGCATATTCGCTGATGCGGGCGCGGCGCACTTCCTTGATCTCCTTCATCAGGGCCAGGTCAATGCCCGCGGGGTCGTGCACATACCCCGAGGAATCGCTCATGGCCACCACCTTGGCGCCCAGCTGCGCCGCCTTTTCGCAGGCGTAAATGGCCACGTTCCCGCTGCCGGAAACCACCACCGTCTTGCCCGCAAAGCCGTCGTCCTTCATGCAGGCCATAGCCTCCTGCGCAAAATAGCACAGGCCGTAGCCGGTGGCCTCCTTGCGCACCAGGCTGCCCCCCCACTGCAGGCCCTTGCCGGTCAGCACGCCGGTCACCTCGTTGCGCAGCCGTTTGTACTGGCCGTACATATACCCGATCTCCCGCGCGCCTACCCCAATATCGCCGGCGGGCACATCCGTGAACTGGCCGATGTGCTTTTCCAGCTCGGTCATAAAGCTCTGGCAAAAGCGCATGATCTCCGCGTCGCTCTTGCCCTTGGGGTCAAAGTCGGAACCGCCCTTGCCGCCGCCCATGGGCAGGCCGGTCAGGCTGTTTTTAAAGGTCTGTTCAAACCCCAAAAACTTGATCACCGAGGCGTTTACGCTGGGGTGCAGCCGCAGGCCGCCCTTATAGGGTCCAATGGCGCTGTTGTACTGCACACGGTACCCGCGGTTCACCTGCACCCTGCCCGCGTCGTCCACCCACGACACCCGGAACTGGATGAACCGCTCCGGCTCCACCAGGCGCTCCAACACGCCGTTTTTCTCGTACTCCGGGTGTTTTTCCACCAGGGGCTGCAGGCTTTCCAGCACCTCGCGCACCGCCTGCAAAAACTCCGGCTGCTCGGGGTCCCGCCGTTCTGCCTGGGCATAGACCCGGCTCAGATACTCGTTCTTGAACATAGTCGTTGCTCCCTTCACTTACTTCTTCCCTATACTTTCCACTGTGGCACTTTAGTTGCCTACAGTGCATATTATAAAACCTGCTTCCCCCTATTGCAAGAAAAAATTGGGGTTTTGGGCCGCACCCGGCACAAAAAACAGGTTTTTGCTTGCGCGCGGCAGGCCGGATGTGATACAATGGCAAGCGGAAAACGAGTGGAACATACGGCAGCGGGGCGGCAATGCGTCCGCCCTGAGGAAAGTCCGGGCTTCACAGGGGAATGGTAACTGCTAACGGCAGCCGGGGGCGACCCCAGGGATAGTGCAACAGAAATAGACCGCCGCAGCTTGCGGTAAGGATGGAAAGGCGAGGTAAGAGCTCACCAGCGCACTGGCGACTTTGCGGCTATGTAAACCCTACCAGAAGCAACACCCGTATGGGGCATACAGCGCGCCCCGCGCGCCCCGGAGGTGGCATGAGCCCTGCGGCAACGCAGGGCCAAGATAGATTGCCGTTTAATACAGAACCCGGCTTACGGTCCGGTCGTTTTCCCGCAAAAAGGGCGCTTCCAAACGGAAGCG
>OFOK01000555.1_pt1 | contig 36156 bp, 31 predicted proteins | sample 1542001 | NCBI WGS metagenome assembly OFOK01 (sample SAMN04209242, study PRJEB22552) | human gut metagenome | biome: gut; material: feces | host: Homo sapiens | place: USA: Oklahoma
GTAATGACGTCCTCGCCGTGGAGCCGCTGGTAGGATTTGCTAATCTTCACCGTCCCGGCCTCAAAGTCAAAGTCTGCTGGGGTCAGGGCCAGCAGCTCCCCCTCCCGGATACCGCACCAGTAGAGCATTTCAAAGGCGTAGTAGGATAGCGGCTTATCCATCATGGCCTCCGCAAACTTTAGGTACTCCGCTTTTGTCCAGAACAGCATTTCCCGGTCCTTGGCCTTGCCCATGTTCCCCGCTTGGGCGGCGGGATTGACTTTCAGATTGTAGTGCCTTACGGCATGGTTGAAAATGGCGCTTAACTGATTGTGGAGCGTTTTTAAGTACACGGGAGAATAGGGCTTGCCCTTTTCGTCCCGGTAGTTGAGCATTTCGCTTTGCCATGCCATGACCTCTTTCGAGCCAATCTCGCTCATTTTCCGCTTGCCGAAATAAGGCACCAGCTTCTTGTAGAGGATATGCTCTTTCGTCCCCCAGGTGTTCTCCTTGATACGGCCTTTCACGTCCGCAGCGTAGAGGGCCACTGCTCCTCATGATCATCTGGCTTGTGGCCCTGGGCGATCTTCTTCTCCTGGATCTTCCGCCTGAGTTTTTGATCCACCTGCTGACCCATTGGGACGGCTGGCGGCACAGAGTTGTCTTGGAAAATTCGGCTCATGTGGTAGAGCAACTGAGTGACCGCCAGCATCACAGAGGGCGAATGGGGATCGTTTCTCTGCTCCAGGAAAAACTGAGCATACTGGTTTCCCTGAACCGCGGAACGGCTGAACCACATCATTGCCTGGGCCTGATCCCGTGTTAGGCCCTGTCCCGTCAGGTGCAGCTTGCCCATCATGTACTGGGCGTACTGGTTTCCCGCTTCCGCCGATTTGGTGAACCAATCCGCCGCTTTAGTGACACTCTTTGAAATAACTTCTCCACTGAGATACTCTTTGCCCAGACGGTAAGCGGCAAAGTGACTTCCGTTTTCCGCCGCCTGTTTCAGCCAGCGGATGCCCTCGTCCGGGTCCCGCACCTCCCAATCGTCGGAGAGGAGCAGCTTGCCAAGAGCGTACTGTGCTTCCGGCAGACCCTGTATTGCCGCCTGGCTGAGCCAGTGCTTTGCCTTATGGTTGTCCGGGATCAGCAGAGGACTGTCCCGGTAGAGCTGCCCCATCCGGTATTGCGCATAGGCGTCGCCGTACTCCGCCACCTGCTCCAACTTCTCAGCCGCCCGGTCACGGTAGTCCAGAGAAATGTCCTCGTTCTGAATGATTCGCCACAGCTCCCGGCAGGCATTAGACTCACCACGCGCCTGTTCCGGCTCGTCGTGCTCAGCCAAGTTATCATCCTCGAAGGAGATCTCACCCAGACGGATGCGCTCTGCCTCCTGGATGACAGCGTTTTTGATCTGCCGGAACTCTTTCTCCTGGGACAGCTTTTTTCGTTCTCTGGGTTTGTCGTGGAAGTAACTCTCCACCTCGCCTTGGAGCCTGCACCACCGGTCGTAGCACCCACGCACCATCGGCAGCTCCTCCAGCTTGTCCACTACCTCGTCCACGGTTTTCTTCACGGACTTGGGAAGGTAGCCGTAAGACTTTTTACCCTTGACCGTTTCCAGTTGTTCGGCCAGTTGCTCCATCTTCTGCTCAATCTCAGGAGCCGTGCAGATACTTTGCGCCATCTCCTGAGTGAGCTGCCGGATCGTGCGACGGGCCTCCCGCACCAGCTCATCCCTCGACTGTGATTTCTGTTCGTAGGTGTGGAGCATCTCCTGTTTGAAAATCTGATTGGTGAGCGTGGATTTGATATTGCGGATGCCGTCCCGCGTGAGATATGCTTCTCCCGGCTGTGTCGACCATGCCATCATGTGGACATGGGGATGCTTGCCCTCATCGTGGAAGGCAGCGTACCAGCGGAAGTGGTTCGGTTGAATATTCATGGCGGCGGCAATTTCATTGCGATTGGCTCGGAGCAGGTTCCGCCACGCTTTGGCATTGTCATATCCAAGACGCGCAGCGTCCTCACGCTTCAGAGAGAGGATATGCGTCCACACATTCCCGTTGTATTGATCCAGCTCTCGCATGGCCTGTTCCAAATTCACGGTCTCCTCATCACCAAAGAGCCCGTGGTCACCAAGTCGCTCCGCGCGAGGCCGAGTGGCAATGTACTTCATGTAGCCATCTGATTGCTGAACTTGAGACCAGTTCTCCTCCAGTGCTCGGGTGATAAAGACAGAGGCATTGGCCTTGGTGGGCTTGTCTTTGTAATCGGAATACTCACCCAGCTCCTTGGCCTCCGGGAAATCCTTTGTCAGTTTGGTGATGAGTTGCTCCTGCTTTCGAGTTGGTGGACGGTCATCCGGGAGGATCTCCACCCGTTCCCGTGTACCGATGTACCGCAGATAGCCGCTGACCGAACTGCCACCACCGCACTTGAGATAAGGACTTTTCACGATCAATCCTGCCACTCATCGTCCTCCTCCCATGCACCACGCACCCGCTGCTCCAGCGAGATGCGGCCATTGGTTTTCCGCACATTTTGAACGCTCTCCGCCCGCCGTCGGCGCAGATCCTCGCCGCTGAACTGATACGCGTCGGCGAGGATACCGGCCACCATGTCCTGCTCCACCGCTTGCCGGAAGGTGATGGAGGACAGGCGCTCCTCCAGCTGTCCCATCCTTCCGTCCAGGTAGGACTTGATGGAGGTGGGGAGAAACAGTCCGGCATTGTTGGCGCTGAGATAGTCCAGGTAAAAGTCCACCGCCCGCTCAATGAAGGCGGTGATGCTCCGGCTCCCGTCCTCCTGATACCGGCGCTCCAGGATGGCCTTTTTCTCCGGCGACAGGTAGAGTGGGAATTTCTCTTTTTTGCTCATGTTGGCTCCTTTCCGGGGGTTGACCCCTATTTTTTCCTTGTAACAGTAGGCTTTCGGGGATAGTGACCGCAGAGATGGTATCACTGCCCGGATTTTGACCCCATTTCCAATCCCCGCAAAAGCCCCCGCAACTGCCCGCACTGCGGGCAGAGGTGCTTCTGACGGGGGCGCTTGCGACCCCGTCGTTTATCCTGCTTTTTCTTTCGTCCTCGAGAGTTCCTCCGAAAGCGGGCCAAATTGGGCCTCCAACTCCGGGGCGGCACTGGGACTCGCTTCCTCTCCGAAAGGCGCACACAGGGCGGTCTGGGGGCTTTCACGGGCTAATTCTGCGAGGCGTTCCGCCGCCCTTTGACGGGCGGCATCCTCCTCCAGTTGCTGGAACTGCCGCTCGTAGAACAATTCGATTGCCGCCTGGATCGGACGGATGGTGTAGAGCAGGTTTCCGTTGAGGGGTCTGCCGTCTTTGCTCCGCACCATCGTCGGCTCAGTGCGGATGAGACCTTTCTCCTCCAGGCTGCGCACATACTTGCTCACGGTGTTCTCACTCATATCCAGCGCCTTGCCGATGGTCTTGTAGCTGGGGTAGCACTGGTAGGTTTCTCTGTCCTCGATGCTCAGCAGATAGCAGTAGATGGAGATCTCCGGGTAACTGAGACCGATGTGAAATACTTCATTGGGGACCTTGAAATAGTTTTTGTCAGGATCTCGTTTGGGCCACTGTTGGAACTTCATATAGTACCTCCCGTATGCTCCTCCATCCACTGAATGCGCTTTTCTTTCGGCACCACCATGCGGCTGCCCACACGCAGCACCGTGAAGTCCGGTTGGTGCATCAGTTCATACCTACTGGACAGTGATACGCCCGGCACCTTTGCCTCACCGTAGCTCTTGTGGACAGATTCTCTCATGTTGACCATCTCCTTCTCAAAACTCCCTCTACTTCTTTAGCCGCAAACATTTGCATGTGACATAGTTTTGACATATCCTTTGGATGGTGTCTGAGTTGTCTCTCTACTTGTATTGGGGAAAATACATCCCACTGACATACATTTGACAGAAAAACGGAGCGCCTGCTTTGTCGCAGACGCTCCGTTTGAGGTTGGATTATTTACTTTTGTGCTGGTTTCAGCAGCCGGCATGTTCCCTCCGCCTCGTCCCGCTCTTTCAGCAGAGAGGCCAGAGCAGAGAAGAATTTCTTTTGCTGATAGTCCACGCTGCCACGGTTCAGCTGATGGGCTTCCGCGTACTTGCGGATGGACAGGCCATCCACGAATCGCTCCCGGAAATAATCCTGGTATGCAGCCAGCACCGTTTTCAGGGCATCGTCGAGAAACTGCAGGTCCTCTTTCAGCTTGGCGAAGTCACTTTTAGTGATGGCGGCGAATCTCTTTTCCTTTACGCAGAGGTGATATTTGTTCCGGTCGAAGTTGTAGTGCTCACAGAGATCTTTTGCGTATGCATAGTAGGTAAGAGATTGCTGGTACTCGCGGGAGTCGTATGCTTCATCCAGCTGTGGTCGCTGCCGTTTACGAACCGGTCCCCGGAAGCTTTCTTCCTCCAGCCGCTCTATGGCTTCCCCTGAGATCTTCATATTGAGCATTCGCTTATACTTAGTTTTCCGCTCGCCGTTCAATTCGATAAAAGCGCAGAAGGACTTTTTGCTGGAGGTGTAGTATCTGGGGACAGTTGCAAAGGGGTAGGTGGTCCAGATAACACTTTCTTCGCCGGTGTCGGTGTCGGTGGCCAGAGAGATTACATAGACCACCTTGCCGTCATACCGCCGGTAGTATCCGGCGCTGATCCGTCTGCCCGCCATTTCCGCACCTCCTCGCTTTTCTGTTTTCAGTATAGAGAAGTATGGGATTTCTGTAAATGGAAGCCGTTTGTTATTGATTATTCACTCTCGCCGAGTTAAATTCATTTTCAAACTTTTTTGTATAGAAGATTTAATTCGACGTGGTTTTATTGGACGCAGATTATCCTTGTCCTAAGGTTTATTCGGACTTTTGCTATCAAAATCTATCTGTGTCATCCTATCAGGGTTTTACTTGAGACAGACGATTGGATGGTTTAGAAATTATAGTACAAAAATACTTATCCCTCAACAGATCTTGCAATTGAGGATTAAGAACAACACGAGTCTTTATCCATTTGTCTCAATGACCTTTTGCAACTCACTAACGAACTCTTCAATTGAAGGATCTTCATTCATAACTGTAGAGTAAAATGCATTTACTAAGACACGTCCCTCAACAGATAAATGCTTGCGAAATTCCAAAAACCAATCGTGACAATCAAGCCCCTCGATAGTTGCTAAGAATGCAATTACTTTCTGCTGATCCTTTCCCAATACAGCACATAATTTTTCTAACTTCTGGGGTATCCTTATGCATTCACGAAAGTTTTCTTCAGCAGCATTTTTTCCTGGCAAGAAACAATAGCCCCAATTTAACTCATCTTTATTTGAAAGCGAATCTCTCATATCGCCATCATAAATTCCTACGAAACTATAATGTATATTGTTGCTCTTAGGAAATTTTAGCCTTTCGGAAATAGCCGATTCACCATCTACAATATCGATTGTATATTGTTTAAGAATCCAAGGAGCTTTATCTTCCAATATCACAGTGAGAAAGTCTGCGGCGACTCGGTCTTCCACAAAAAAAGTTCCAAGACAATTCTGGCTAATTCCTAAGGCCCCTTCGACGGTAATATCACTATCAGGCATAATTATTGAAACATTATTTCCCACTCTACTCACAATCCTAATGTTCTCGTTTTTGATATTTCTTAATATGTATGGGGAATGTGTTGTCAATATAACCTTTACGCCATCTTCTGCCAATATCTTCCCAATATAGTCTGCAAAGTGCGTTTGAGAAAAAATACTAATATAAGTTTCAGGTTCCTCAATTATTAAAAGTGTGTCCTTATCTGTACTTTTTATGCACCAAAACAAATAAAGTAGAAAGTGCTCTCCGCTTCCCATACTTCTTGTATCATATTTTATTCCATCAACTTCAACTTGAAAGAATGGGAAGGGCAAGTCACTTCCATCAACATCTTCGATTTCTCGTATGGAACAATATGAATACGATTTCCCTATTAAGTAATTTATATCTTCAAGTTCGTCTTTGGTAACTTCATATTCGTCATATTGGTCCAAAAGCTCTTCAAAATTAGTCTGTTCTATCATGAAGGATTGCACTAATGTGCTTAGCATGCAATCCATATACTTGACCGACGATTTGTCCATGCCTTTATCGAAGAAACGCTCTTGCTCACAATTTGTACAGGACACTACATTTCCATCAAAAGCAGCAGTTCCCGCAATCTTATGCGAATTAACCCTTCTAATATCTTGACTGGTTAGACTCAAACCCACAATGTCTTTAATTGCAGAGATGATTGTACTCTTTCCTGCACCATTCAAGCCGCAAAATGCAACTACTCCTTCTGAAAGCTCAATTTCCGACAAGTTATTGAGGCCTTTTAAATCAAGCGTCAAAATGCTATTTTTATATTTGCGTTTATATGCTTTTCGCCAATAATCCTGAACTTTAGCGCTTCTCATTTAAAAATGTTCACCCCAATTATACTTGTCTACAATTGATTCTAAAACATAATTCATATTCTGCGCCTTTTCGAAAGTATAGAGTGCAAAATCAAGGAGCTCTGTTTTATCATTCAGCAACGCATCGTGAAAAATCGCAATAATGATATCTCGATAAATTATTGAAAGAGCATCAGTACTTCCCATACTGGCTCTCTGATTGAATGTGTTTAACATAACCTCAAAAAAAGGCAGAACTTTTTGAAGTCGCACATATTCATTTATGTTTAGGAGAGCATCGTTCCGTTTCTTTCCTTTAACATAATCTCGACAAAATTCAAAGTTAAAAACGACCTGTGTAAGCTCAACTTGGTTCATTGAAAGATTTTGTCTAACGAATACCAACCAACTAAATAAAGTTGCTTTATTAAATGAAAATTGGTGGTCTCCATATTTCGTTATGCACATAAAAAATTTGCGAATCGTTTCTTCAGCAATCTTTATACACTTATCTGAGAATGGATTGCCTTTTCGATATTGTTCAGATAAATCTGTAGATGTAATTTTTTTCTTTAAAGTCTGTTTCTCTATGGCATAACAAAACTTTGATATTATCTCGTCATATGCCAAACGCGAATTGGAGAACCCAATCACTTCTTTAGATGCTCCCAACGATACAAATAGATCGGACAGTTCCTTTATCTGATTACGTGTTTCTCCCATGTAGGCATTTCTTTGCTCTGCAGAAGTTAATGCTGTTGGCTGATTCAATCTATAAAATAGTTCGGCTGGCTCTTCTGGCTTGTATTCAGTTAGGCGCACAATAGTGACTGTATACTGCCGAAATCTACGTTGCCATTCTATTGGAAGATCACGATAATAAAAATCCTGTAATTTTACAAGTTCTTCATCAACTGGTTCAATATTTCCATCTACAGAAATTTTATTGCAGTAAAAGTCCCGAATAGCAGCTAAACGTTGCTGACCATCTAAAACTTCCTCTACATATTCATCACCAACAACAAAGTGAACAGGAGGAATTTTCCAACCTCTCAAAATTGAATCAATCAGTTTTCTCCTTTTGGGAATTGTCCATATTTCTCCTCGTTGAAAATCAGGTTGGAGATCTATATCTCCATTTTTGATACGATTGACAATGGTTTCTATATCTAACGTTGTCGTTTCACATTTCATTTGATATACCTCGATTCAGAATCTCATAGCACGTAAGATTTTATCTTGGACCTAAGAACCGATCCCCGTTCAAATGTATCATATGATCGGGCATATCTGCGATCCAAACTTCTGTTTCCCAAGCAAGTGCCTCAGAAAATTTTTTGAAGGTCTTAAAATCCAGAAAAGCTGTAATATAGATCTTCCCAGCGGTTACGCCGGTGGTCATTTCTTCGATCTCTTTGATTCGTTTCGGCTCCATCGGCCCAACAGATGTCACCGACTCTATAAAATACAGCCAGTTCTTCTCCTCTGAGTAGAGGACCACATCTGGCATCTTATCATGTAATGTAATAGTAAATCCCAGTTCGCTAAGTTTGTCCTCGTTCTTTACCAAATCCTTTTCAATGGTATCGCCGACATAGAGACATTCCGAATTTGGAGCAAAGCGTGGTGCAAATTCCTCGATAATTGCTTTTTGGAGTTGATTATGATCGCCTGGAGAAAAAGTGAAATCTTCACCGTTGATTTTCACGGGCATTTTACGTCTGACACGCTTAGAAGCATATAGCTGAACAAGCGTGTCGTGATTAGTTTGAAAAGAAGTAAGCTTGGTTTCCCACCGATCTGTACCAAAACTCTGTACCAACTTCAGCATTTCATCTGTCAACCGATAGCGGTAATTTGGGCTATTGGTGGCCTTGCCATTATCCTCGATGAAAGCCGCATTTCTAAAATGGTGCATAGCCTGTTTTCTGAAGGTTTCGCGACTATTTTCTGCATAAGTAGTCCCATAGTTGTTATTCGAAAAAGCAATTACATCGTGAATACGAATCCATTCGTTCGTCGCATCTTGCCACGGAGTTTCCTCAACAAGTCCCGCCATGGCAAGCAAAACACAACAGCACATGGCATTTTGCTGCTTTGCCGGGACTTGCAAGGCATTTAAGATTTCTTTTGCTTCATCTATTCTACTCATACATAACCCCTCAAAATTCTGTCACAAACCGGTTCCGACATATCGTGTGCAGCAATCAGCTCTTTCCCCATGGCCTCAATGACATCCATAGATGGAACCGGCATAGAGTTCACCTCAGTCGAATTGACCTGCGTTGAACCATTCAAGATCCTATAATAGCAGTCATACAAGGTGGAATTAAACAAGACATAAAGCCCGTACACAACACATTCCGAAAGATCACGCATCCCATCGATAAAATTTATCTTGTTTTGTGTACTGATCTGGGAATACTCAGGATGCTTTTTTGCCAGATAAATACCACATTGAAGCCGCCTATGTTCTTCTTTTGCTGTAAATCGTTTGACAAAAAGATAGTTCTTATTTGGTTGTAATAGCCCCCTCTGCTCAGTAACCAGGTACTCGTGTTCCTTCCCTACAGGAAAAACCACTTTGCCATTTTGTATGTGCTGAGAATAGAACAATGGAACAGCCTGATCTTCAGCTGTATCTCTCAGTGCTTCTCTGTTTCGGAAATCAACTGTAAGGCCAGTTTTCATTTTTAGACCAATACTTGGCAGGGTGTTTTCCCACTTGTTCAAACTATTAAGTGTCTCTACTTCCTCAGCATTTGTTACCAGATATACATAGGAATCTGGTCCGTTGATAACAGCAGAGTACGGAGCCTCAAAAATGGTCTTTTTTGAAAAGTCCGCATTGCTTTGGGTCGTAGTAAGGGTAACAGTTTTTGGCTTTGAACGCGTTTTTCGCAGCTTAATAATAATAGTTTCCTGCAGTACACTCTCTTTTTCAAAGACTTTATCGCGACTAACAAATAAGTGGATATGTTCCAAAGCACCTTCGCTTAAAAACTTCTGACGAAATCTTTTGAAATACGCGCCAGAAGTCCAGGAGCGCGGAATAATATAAACCATTTCTCCCCCATCTCTCAGGTTAAACATACTCATAGACGCAAAGAGAAAATAGAGATTGGGAGCACCATAACAAACATCTGGCATGGCTAAGGCTTCTGGGGCATCCTTTGCTATTTTCATATAAGGAGGATTTCCGATTACAAAATCAAATTTTTCAGGTTCCAAATTCGCCCCTAACATCAGATTATAGTCAGCCATTTGGCTTAAAATATAGTTTTCAGAAACGATTTTAAAGGATATTTTCTTTTGGGATTGACTACACGCTATCTTCAGATTAGAGCGTAACAATTCAATTACATTTGGGTCATTCTCATAGCAAACCAATCTAATCTCTTCTATTGCTGTAAAGCTTTGTAAGCGTTCCAATAGTGCAATCGAAAGAATCCCAGAGCCAGCACCAGGATCAAGGATAGAAAGTGTCTGGCATTCATTAGGAATTTCAAATAGCCCAGCCATAAAAGCTGCAGTTTCTTTGCTTGTAAAGAACTGGCCATATTTTTTGCGCTGGCTTTTCGGCATATGGTCAATATATTCTATTGTTGCATTAATTGCAAAATCAAGCATGCTCATGATTCGTAAACTCCATAATTTCATCGATGCCGCAGTCTAAAGCCACACAAATTTTATATAGGCTTTCCATTGATACAAATTCATTTTTCCCCATCTTTGCTAAGACATTAAAGCTAATGCCCGCAGCATCCTTTAAGTCCGAGCGTTTCATCTTTTTGTCGATGAGAATTTTCCAAAGTTTATCATAAGATACCGGCATTGCTACTTCTCCATTCATGTGTGGATGAGTAATTATATCATAAAGCACACGATACCTCAAGATAGCCTCACGAAAACATGAGTTTGTTTTTAGCAGCGACTTGTCCCAATACGATTGGTGGATTGCAAAAATAAGTTCCAACCCTGAATACGGATATATTCCAAATATCAGCAGTTGTTTTTTACTATTTGAGCAGTCGGGGGGTCAGATCAATATCGTTTATGAGGATTTCCTGAGTGCCGAGAGAGGGCAGGATACCCTTCGCTCGGATGTGATGCCGAACCGTGAGGGGCATCTGTGTATCGGCACCGGGCTGCTGACCGACTTTGTGACAGCCGCCTATCTCAGGTGGAAGCGGCAGGTGGATGCGGTCCTTCTGTGGGAACGCCGAACCAAGCCTACAAGCAGAATGCCTGGGCAACTTTTCGAGGGCTGCCCAGGCTGATTTTATATTTCGTCTTCCCATACACAACGAGCGCCCGTTTTCCTGGTCCGACAGGAGAATGAGCGCTCGTTTATATCATTTTGCAGTTCTATTGAGAACCTCCACGCCAGTTCAAAGCCAGCCATAAAACTGTCGAGGGAGGTCTGTTCTGTGATATAGTTTTGGGCGTCGATAATCCGCAGCACCAGTTTTCGTTCCGGCTTTTCCAACGCTGCGATCAACGCTTTGTGGCACTCATCCACTTCGTTCTCCTGTTCGTCAAGCTCCGGGCGGACATAAAAGTAATCATACAGATCTTTGAGCAGTTTGTTTTCCACCGTCATCATCTCCTTGCGATCCAAACATATACCACACCTTCCGCAGAATATCTATCAGAATTTCAGAAGATTATCCAGAATATTTGCCGCTTCCCTAAGATCTTCCCTGGATGCTTCATTGGGCTTGCTTTCGCTTTTGGCGGCAGTTTGGGCCAGGTATGGTGCATAATTCTGCCGCGTCATTGCGGTCCTGAAGTGGCCCAGCATCTGAGAAACCTCTTTCGCGTCCATTCCATTTTGCAGAGACAGGACGGCGCAGGTGTGCCGGAGGTCTGCGAATCGAACGTGATCCAGCCCGGCCTCTTTGATGATCTCATTGTGCAGCCGGCGCACCATCTGGGGTGAGTAGGGCCTCTGGGTGGCCGGGTGCATGAACATGAGCGGACTTCCTGGGTGTTTAGCGTGTTCCAGGCGCAGGAGTTCAACCGCTTCCGGGGTCAGACTGACAATCCTGGTGCTGCCTTCGTACTCCACCAGCTCCCGCCGTTCCACCGAGCGTTTCTCAGTGATGGTCAGCGTCCGCTCCTTCGTGTCCAGGTCGCTCCACTTCAGGGCAATCAGTTCGCCTTGCCGAAGTCCTGCTGTCAGCGCCAACAGGAACATGGAGAGGTGACCCAGCCGCTCTGCCGCGTCCAGATAGTCCTCCACTTCTGATGCCGTCAGCACATTGGCGCTGACCTTCTTGGGTTTTGGATAGTGAAATGCGCGGGCGGGATTATCCGTTATCAGGCCATCCCGCATCGCCTGGTCCAGGCATTGCTGGAGCAGCCGGTGGATGTGCCGCATGGTATGTTCCCCCAGCCCTGGGTATTCAGGGCTTTCCGGGCGATGACCGCCAAAGCGCCTTCGTTCCTCCAGGAAATCTCCCACCTGCTCCACGGTCAATTCAGAGAGCTGGATCTCCCCAAGTCCGGGGAGAATGTGGTTCTTGAAGATGTAGCCATGAGCTGCGTATGTGGTCGGACGGCTTTGGTTCTTGTCGTAGACCTCCTGCCAGCGGAGAATATAGTTTTTCAGCTTCATATTCCCACCTCCATGCACTGGCGCTGCAGGTTCCGGAAGGCCACCCACGGAAGCCCCGCTTGTTTCATAATCCGCTTGTGCAGGTAGTAGAACTCGTGGAGTTGATACGGTGCTCCGGTCTTGGGGTTGAGGAACACATAGCAGCCGGTTTCAGGTATGTGTTCCAGAAGATGCTCCGTCTTGCTATTAAGGGTCAGTAGCCGCTGTCCCTTGAGAATATATCGGCAGCGGATATGAAAATCGGCCCACGACAAGGTGATGAGTTCACATTGCCGCAGGCCGCTGGAGAGTCCTGTGTAGATGAGAGGAAGTGCGCCAAGCCGTTCTGCCGTGTTCAGGTACCGCTGGAGCTGCCCCAGGCGCAAAGGGGCTGTTTTATATGCTTCTGCTTGTGGCTCCCGGCAGAGCCGTACCGGGTTGTAGGGGATACGCTGGTCGCGGGCCGCTTCGTCCATGCAGCGCCGCAGGAGCAGATGGATGCACCAGACACTTCTGGCGCTGAGTCCCTGGCTCCGCAGGCTGTCATAGAAGCTGGTGACGGTGTCTTCGGTCAGTTGCGCCAGCGGGACGCCCCCGATTCCAGGGAGAATGTGGCGGTAGATCAGGTTGCGGTATCCGCCCACGGTACTGCCTCTCCATCTACCCTGATTCTCACAGAACCAGCAGTCACACAACTGGCCTACCGTGAAGTTAGGTTCTTTCTGCATATCGTCGCCTCCTTTTGGCAAACGAACAATACCACAGAAAGAAGGAAATAGCCACTACTTTATCGCCATGCGTATCCCCCTGTTGTCTTTGGTGCAGCGGCATGGTAGAATGAAATAACTTTGGGGAGACAGTCATTAATTTGTGTGGAGATGGGCTGCGCTCAGACTACTGGTGGGAAGGGCTTTATTCTTTGTTTATGCGGCGCAATTCCTGCGCCGCTCCTCTGCGGTAATTTGCTCTGCCATTGTCCCTCAAACTGGGCGGAACATCTTTTAATACACAGAATCCAATCCCACACAAATCCCAAAAGACGAAAGGGTTTCTTGAAACAAGCAGGGCAAAAGAGTTTTAAAGAGGAACTGCCCAAGCAGAGGAAAGGGCCAAAGAGGGCGGTAAAGTGCCGGCTGAAGGTTCCGACAAACATTTGGGAGCAGGAGGCCCGGGGTTCGAGTCCCCGCACTCCGACCAAATTTTGCAGAAAAACCGCCTAAAAAGGCGGTTTTTCTGCATTTTAAGTTTGATTTTTGTGGTTTTGGAGATTGCTGTTTTGCGGCGGTTTCAGTGGTGGAACAGCGGTCGGGGGATGAGTGAGCGCAGCCGCCGAAACCGCCAAATCCCTAACCCATCCCTAACGGGGAAACTTCCGCATTTTCTCCGTTTCTATCGGTGCCGTTGTCGGCCACTCCTGATCGCATGTCTACGCTGTGTAGGTTGTGAAGCAGGATTTCTCTGGCTATAAGTCAATCTTTGACCTATCTTAAATTCAATAGAGCGTCCACCAGTATTCAAACACTTTGCGATACTGGTTGCCCTTCTTCGATAGGCCGAAATACTTACGGACCTTTCGATTGGATCTTCGCTTCAGGTACTGTTGACGATCGCTGGACTTCATATACTGAATGTGCAGTCCGGAATGAAGTAATGTTCTTGATCCCTCATAGTCTCCCTTGATATACCCCATGTTTGGTGCATACCTGCTGTGCTGAATCAAAAACAGAAGATGGTCTGAGTGCCTGACACACTGGGTGCGGCGATATTGGCGGCCGGAACGTCGGCCGCATCCGGGCTCGTTTTTAGTAGATCCCAAGATCTCGGCGATCCGCTTGTTTAACTCTTGCTCTGTCATAAGTCTTCCTGCTCTGTACGGTTCGGGTGATTGGGTTGACCCCGTGCCAGGAGCCACGCTGTTTCGCGTGGTATTCCCGCTGGGCTTTCTTACTGCGTTTGTCCAATGGAACCAACTGCGTCACAGCTGATCATCTCCTTTTTTGTCTTGGTATAATCACCCCAGAGGGCATGGCACAGTGATAGCCAGTTGATATGCTGATAGCACTATGGGTGTTTCAATCATGGACTCTTCTATAACAATCTCATTACAAATGGCAAAAATCGCTTGCTATTTCAGAACATATCAGGTATGCTAAAGTATTCCGCTGAGGCGGAGATCATCCTGATGAATGGAGGCGATCCATATGTCCATGATTCAGTTTCCTGTCATCGATCCCGTGGCTACCGGGGCGAATATCTGCCGGCTCCGGAAGGATCGCGGCCTGACAGTCCGAGATCTCCAGCACTATTTCGGATTTGAGGAGCCGCAAGCCATCTACAAATGGCAGCGGGGCCAGAGCCTTCCCAGTGTAGATAACCTCTATGCACTGAGCGCTTTACTCCAGGTGCCGATGAACGAGATCATCATCTCCGCTTCTCATATCGTTTCTTGGGAGCAGCAGGCAGCCGCCTGCTGCTCAGGTCTTTTTATGGGGACATTTCTTCAGGTACAGTGGGCATGGCAGAATTTCAAAACCGCTTAGATCCTTATCCGCTTGTGCCCATAGGCCTACCGCGATCCTGCTGGGCGGCCGCAGCCCTTGGGTGAACAAGCGACTTCATAAATAGAATATCACGCCATTATGGCAAGTATCAGAGAAGCGTAAGGTCGAATCCTGCTTTTGACAATGGATGTGTGTTAGAAATGGCAGTATTTCGGTGGACGAGGATGGAGGCGACTGACGAGCCTTTCACAATGAGTTATGAGCTCATGTTGCATTCATCAGATGCAGTCCATTCTTTGCCGGGGGATGCGCAGCATCATAATTCATCTGCGCCTGAACCGATCATCACCGCCTATCCATTCTGCCACGCCCACCACACCTGAAGGTGTGGTGACGGCATTTATGCAGCCGTACTCTTTTCGATAAAGTCGCTGAGGATGTCCTCAAAGCTATCATTCATGTCAAAGGGCGGCTCATAGGATACCTCGGTGTTGACCAGACACTTGTCCAGGGACATGGAGATCTCGTCGGCCTTGTTGCTGAGCGCCGTGGCCATGCCTCGGATCTTGTTCCGGTCAAAGTCGATGGTGGTGACCTGCGTGGCATCACAGCGGTAGGAGACCTGGTTTCCCTCGCCGTTGAATCGGAAGCCGGAGCCTCCGCCGGCAATGGTCTTTTCACTGTTGCGGAGCATGGTCATGTGACGAAATACCTCAGCCAACTCCTGACGCTGCCGGTTCAGGCCCACCTCGCTGTCCATATCCAAATCCAATGCGTTCTTGGCGGCGTGGATAGCCCGGCACAATTTCTCCCGCTCCTCCAGCAGGGACATGAGGAAGGCGGCTACCTCGTTGGCGTGGCCGGCATACTCGCTGGGAGCCGCTTCCTCTACTACGGCATCCTGAGTATCGGACATGACCTTGCTCCGAAGATGTGTGGTCTTGACCTTGACGATATTGCGCCGGTCCTGAAGGATGGCAGTGGCCTCACACATCAGGCCTTTCAGTTTATTCTGGAATCGAAACGCATCTTTCATATTCATGGATCATACCTCCTCATATCACTCCCCGGCGGAACGATTCGATGGGTCAAGCATACTCCAAACTCGATCAGTTGTCATTGAACTGCTGGTTGAATATGGACAGGCATGCTTTTTGTGCTTGCCTGTGATAAACAAGGAAGTGGACTTTATTGCTACTAATGCAGAGGAGAAACGGTATATCCAAGCGACCGAGCCCATGAATAAGCCGACCACCCGCGAGCGGGAACTGGCTCCACCGTGCATAATCCGGGACAACTACGCGCTTTTGTTATGCCCTCTTTTATGGTGTATGGGTTTATTAAAACCGCCTCCGGAATGAAAACCGGAGACGGCTGTATTTGGGTGTCTTATCTCAATGAGATCAAGCATAAGCTGGACTTTTTCGACAAGTTGTGAGTGCATCCTTTCCGGATGCATTCTGACTTTCCATATGGAGATCCCCGGTTATCCCACTCTCTCGAACGGTATCACCTTGCACCGGTTCTCCTCCGGCGGATCGGGCGGTTCCGGTTCTGGCTTAGCCGTAGCTGTTTCCATGAAGCCGCCGATCTTTTCCGCCGCACCTCTCTGCATATCGTTGGTGATATGCGTATAGGTATCGAGGGTGAACCCGGCGCTGAAGTGGCCCAGCATGCTGGACAGTGTCTTCACATCCACGCCGCTGGAGAGAGCCATGGTGGCGAAAGTGTGGCGCAGATCATGGAAGCGAACATGCTCCTCGATGCCGGCCTTCGCCAGCAGCTTCCGGTTGATCCTGGACACCGCATCTGGGCTCCAGTAGCTGCCAGTGCGGGGTGACGGGAACAGGATGGGATTGTCCGGATGCTGTTCATGCTCCTGCACCAGCAAGGCCACCGCCTGCTGGGACAGCGCCACCTTGCGGACGGAGTTCTTGGTTTTTGGCTCCGTCACCACCAGCTCCCCGTCGATCCGAGTGACCTGCTTGCTCACCGATAAAATCCGGTCTTTTACATTCAGGTCATCCCACTGGAGTGCCAGTAGTTCCCCGCGCCGCAGGCCGCTGGATAGCTCCAGAAAGAACATGGGCAGGACGCCGTACTTCTCCGCCTCGCTGAGGTAAACCCCCAGTTTCTCCGGCGGGATGATGGTCATCTCCTTTTTCTCTTTGGGCGGGATACGGCAGTTGTCGCAGGGATTGTATGGAATGATTCGTTCCTTGACCGCCTGCTTCAGTGCCGAGGACAGCACCATGTGGATGCGCCGCACCGTACTTCCAGACAGGGCCGTGTCAGTCTTTTTTTCGAATCGCTGCACTCGCCCTTTGGTTTTGGAATCGTTATACATCTTCTGGATCTGAATGGCGGCGAGCCGCTTGAGCTTTACCCCTCCGATGGCGGGTACGATGTGGTTTTCGATCATGTTCTCATAGGTCTTTGCGGTGTTGGGGCGGATCACAGGCTTGCTGTAGGTTTCAAACCACAGCCGGCACCACTCCGCTACGGTATAGTCCTCGTTGTGGTTGACCGGTATGCCCCGGTTGTCCCGGATGGCCTTTGCCAGTTTCTCTTTGCATTCGGCCTGCGTCCTGGCGGACACGCTTTTCTGAATGGCGCGGCCGGTGCTGGGGTCGATGCCCTGGGTATATCGGCCCTCCCAGCGGCCGTTGGGCTTCTTTCGGATGCTGCCCTCACCGTTTGCTCGTTTCTTTGCCATTGTTCATCCCTCCTTTTGCAACACAAACAAATACCACAGAATCTTTGAAATAGCCACTAAAATATTTCCGTCTTTTTGGCTGCCTGTTCGTCGATCCACGCCATGAACTTATCACGGGGGACGATGATCCGGCTGCCCAGGGTGATGGTGGGGAAATCCTGCCGGTGGGCTACCTCGTAGGCGTGGGCCAGCCCGATGCCCAGCACATCGGCCACATCCTGCACGGTCAGCATCAGGGGAAGCTCGTTGAACGAGTTATACTTGGATCGTTTCATCAGATTCCTTTCTACCCTTCTCGCGGAAGGGATTTTATTCTTTGTTTTGAGGCGCATTTTCTGCGCCGCTCATCCGAAACCTGTTAAAAAGTGCAACGCACTTTTTATAGCACCGCAGGTGCGTCAGGTTTCGCATGAGACGGCGCAGCGTGCATAAGCACGATGCGAGTGTGCGTAGCACACGTGCTTTCTGCTGATCAGCAGAAAGCAGTATTACATGGTCATTTGCGGCCACTGTTCCTCATGGTCGTCCGGCTTGTGGCCCTGGGCGATCTTCTTCTCCCGCAGCTTTTGGAGCCGCTTGCGGTCGATCTGGATGCCGCCGGGGCGGGACTCGGGCAGGGAGTTGTCCTGGAACACCCGGCTCATGTGATAGAGCAGCCGCGTCACCGCCAGCATCACATCGGGCGGGCGCTGTTCCTCCCGGTGGTCCAGAAGGTACCGGGCGTATTCGTTCCCCTGCTCCGCCGACCGGGTCAGCCATTGAACAGCCTGCTCCTCATCCCGGGGCACTTCCTTTCCTGTGAGGTACAGCTTGCCCAGCAGGTACTGGGCATAGGGATTTCCTTGCTCGGCGGAACAGGTGAACCACTCCACCGCGCCCGCCGCATCCTGTTTCGTGTTCTGGCCCTTGAGCAGCTCTTTGCCCAGGCGGTACATGGCCCAGCGGTTTCCACCCACCGCGGCGGTGCGCAGCCAGTCCATACCCTGCGCAGTGTCCCGCACCTCCAGATCGTCCGAGAGGTACAGCTTGGCCAGGGCGTACTGCGCCGCCAGGTGCCCCTGCCGGGCGGCCTGCTCGAACCAATACCGGGCGTTCACCCCGTCGGGTATCAGCAGAGGACCGTCCCGCCAGAGCTTGCCCAGCAGGTATTGAGAATAGCGGTCGCCGCCCTTCGCCAGCTTCTCCAGCTCCGATACCGCGCCGCTCCGCTCCTCCAGCGTCAGTTCTTCATTTCGGATGACCTCCTGCAGCATCCAGTACGCATAGGGCGCATTTTGGAACTGCTCCGGCTCGTCCCGCTGGCCCATATCCTGGTCCTCGAAGGTGACTTGGCCCAGACGCAGCCGCTCCGCTTCCCGGATGACAGCGTTTTTGATCTGCCGGAACTCCTTTTCTTTGGACAGCGGGAGCCGCTCCCGGGGCGTGTCGTGGTAGTAGCCATCCACCTTTCCCTGGAGCAACAGCCACTGGTCGTAGCACTGGCACACGATGGGAAGCCGCTCCATCTGATCCACGATCTCGTCCACCAGCCCCTTGAGCCGCTTGGGAAGATAGCCGTAGGTTTTCTTTCCCTTGACCGTCCCCAGCCCCGCCGTCAGCTCCTGCATGAGCCGCTCGGCCTCTGGGTGGTCGCACAGACCGGCCTGCATCGCCTGCACCAGCTCCAGCATGGCCCGCCGCGCCTGCCGCACCAGCTCGTCCCGGGACACCGACTTTTGCTCGTAGAGGTGAAGCATCTCGTCCCGGAAGATATCGTTGGTCAGCCTGGACTTGATCTGGCGGATGCCCTCTTTGGAGAGGTAGGCTTGTCCGGGTTTGGCCGACCAGGCCATCATGTGGACGTGCGGATGCTCCCCCTCGTCGTGGAAGGCGGCGTACCAGCGGAAGTCCGCAGGCAGTATTTTCATCGCCGCCGCGATCTCGTTGCGGTGGGCGCGGATGAGATTTCTCCACGCTGCGGCGTTGTCGAAGCCCAGACGCGCCGCATCCTCCCGCTTGAGAGAGAGGATGTGCGTCCACACATTTCCGGTGTACTGCTCCAGTTCCTCCATGGCTTTTTCCAGCGACACGCCGTCGCTGTCCCCGAACAGCCCGTGGGAACCCAGCCGCTCCGCCCGGGGCCGGGTGGCGATATACTTCAGATACTGCTCCGACTGTTGGAGCGCGTCCCAGTTGGATTCCAGCGCCAGCGTGAGAAATGCGGAGGCCGCCGCCTTGGTTGGCTTGGCCTGGTAGCTCTCATACTCATAGAGGGTTTTGGTGTCGGGGAAGTCCTTCACCAGCTTGGCGATGAGCTGCTCCTGCCTGCGGGTAGGCGGACGGTCATCCGGCAGGATCTCTACCCGCTCCCGGGTTGCGATGTAGCGGAGGTACCCCGCCGCGCCGCCGGTGCTCTTGATATAGGGGCTTTTCAAGATCAGTCTTGCCATTGGTCACCATCCCAGTTCGGCTCCTCGGCGGCGCGCGCCCGCTTCTCCAGTGAGATGAGACCGTTGGTGGCTTTCACGTTCCGGACGCTCTCCGCCCGTCTGCGCTTCAGATCGTCCCGGTCGATCTCCATCGCATCCGCGATGATCCCGATGACCATATCCAGCTCCACCTCACGGGTGTACTCCCGCCTGGCGATGAGATCCTCCAGCCGCCCCAGCCTGCCGTCCAGCACGGCCAGGAGCGCCGCGGGCAGCAGAGACTGCGTATCCCGCGTTTCCAGATAGTCCACATAAAAGTTGACGGCCTTTTCCACAAACTCGTTTTTGCTCCGGCAGTTGTCCGCGGCGTACCACTGCTCCAGCCTGCGGCTGGTCTCCGGCTTCATCCGCAGCGGCAGCCGCTCCTTCGTTTCGTTACCCATAAAAATCCTCCTTTCATCCAAACAGACATCGGCAAAAAGCCTGCAACACGGGGTTTTGGGGGAAAGCTGACGCCAACGGCCCTTTTTCCGCCCCACAAAGACGCCAGCTTTCGCACCCCCGAAACTGCCCGCACTGCGGGCAGAAGTGACAGCCCAGGCGGCGCTTGCGGCGCCAGGGTTTTATCCTGCTTTCTCCTTCGTCCCCGCATTTTCCTCCACTCCCGGAAGCGATTCGGGAGCCAGCTCTGGAAACGCCCTCGAAAGCGGCCCAAATCCGCCCTCCACGCCCGAGGGGGTGTCTACCCCCGCAGGCTCCCCCAAAGGCGCACACAGGGCGTTCTGGGGGCTTCTGCGGGCGGATTCCGCCAGACGCTCCGCCGCCCTCTGACGGGCGGCATCCTCGTCCAGTTGCCGGAACTGCCGCTCGTAGAACGATTCCATCGCCGCCTGGATGGGGCGGATGGTGTAGAGCAGGTTTCCGTTGAGCGGCCGGCCGTCCTTGCTCCGTATCATGGTCGGCTCGGTGCGGATGAGATCTTTCTCCTCCAGGCTGCGCACATACTTGCTGACCGTGTTTTCGCACATGCCCAGCGCCTTGCCGATGGTCTTGTAGCTGGGCCAGCACTGATAGGTTTCTCTGTTCTCGATGCTCAGCAGGTAGCAGTAGATCGAGATCTCCGGATGACTGAGACCAATGTGAAACACTTCGTTGGGAACCAGAAAATAGTTTTTGCGGGGATCGCGCTTGGGCCACTGTTGAAACTTCATTTTGCACCACCTTTCTTTTTCATCTCCACGGAACGAATTTCTCATTGAGCGCCACCGCGCAGAGCGGTGGCAGACTGACACAGCTTCAAATGTTCACCGCATCTGTTCTCCTTTCTCACACAAAATAAAACGCTCCCGCAAAATTTGTGGGAGAAGTATCTATATTTCTTTTTTCACTTCTCTGTGATAGAATGAGACCATCCGGAGGTGAGAAGATGGGCCAGAGCAAATACCGTATTTTTGAACTGTCCGCCCGGGCGGTGATGAGTTATGCCGCGCAGGAAAACGGGCAGTGGCACTTTGCCCTTGACCGTGCGGCGACGGAAAAGTGCAAGCGGGTTTCCGCCCTTCATGAGCAGGACGGCAACGCGCTGTTCTTTCAGATCATGTGCGTCGTGCGGGGAGATGACTTTTCCGAGCCGACAGACGACCGGCCCATTGGAGGATTATCCGATGTGATTTTTTACATGGACTTCTCCGGGATCTTTGACCGCAGCAGCACACTGCCCCGCCAGCAGATCCGTCAGGAGAAAGCCCGGGATATGTTCCGCCCCGAGGGCGTGCAACTGGATTTGGGATCGGGGATGCACCGCTATCTCGCCTTCGAGCGCTCGGGCAGCATGAGCCGCCAGAGCAAGCTGTCCTTTCTCCGGGCGGATGTGTACGATCAGGTGCGCCGCCGCATCCAGATGGACATGACCATCGGCGACTGTCAGCTCAGCAAGCTCTACGCCTACAACGGTCTGATGCTTTCCAGCGGCACACGGCTGGACGGGATCGACATCGACAAGCCCCACCGTGTCATCGTGGTGGATAACCCGGTGGTGATGACCAGGGGCATCCCGGTCGTCACGGTGGAAGACGACGGCACCCAGAACAGCACCCGGAAGTATCACCGGGTGGAGCGCCGGATGGACATTCCCATTACCTGCTTTGACGGAGAGGGGCTCATCTCCAAGCAGTATGCCAAAGTCATCGACCGGGCGCTCTGCGGCGCGGTCGTCCACATCTCCTTTCAGATCCGTCTGCCCTACATCAAGGGAATGGTGCATCAGGTGGACTTCCAGGAGATCCTGGACCTGTGCGGCCAGACCGTGATCCGGGACAGCTGGGGGCAGGAGCACAACGTCAAGGACGTGGATATCATTCTCACCAAGAGTATGTTCAAGGGGTTTGGCTGGCTGAAAGACAGCGGGATGACCTGGGCGGACTATTGGGATGCATTCCGGCGCTACCGCCACGCTCTGTACATCACCAACGTGAGCAAGGTAAAGCCGGAGACCCACACTGAACTGAACTACCAGTTTTTGAACACGGTATCCATCCGGGAGGAAGAGTTCCGTCCCCGGGATCTGCCCGACGGCTGGGATCACAGCCCGGAGGAGGACGAGCGGAACTGGCTCACCAAGCAGACCGAGGTAGCCTACTACAATTTTTGCGCCAACAGGACCTTCCAGCAGGAATACTTTCTGCAGCGGATGAACCGCTGGGGCATCCTGCCCTTTCGCAAAAACCGGGAGCATCTGCTGGGCGAGATCCTGCGCAAAAATCCGCGCATGATCGGTGAGCCGATCTACCAGCAGGAGCTGGCCGGCAGGGCGAAACAGATTTTGAAGAACTACTCTCTGGGGCGGCTGATCGTGGCCGGGGACAACCGCTATCTCTCCGGCGATCTGATGGACTTTTTAAGCTATCTGCTGGAGACGCTTCCGCAGAAGAGGCGGAACAAGGCGTTTTATGATGTGACCAAAAGTTTACGCTTCAAAACCAGCGCCTTCTACGCTCCCGGTGCAGCCTATCAGCACGGAGACACCTGCACCCTGCTACGCAATCCCCATATTGCGAGAAATGAAGAACTGCAGCTCTCCTCCTACGATGCCAAGAAAGAAAAGCGGCAGATGCGGCATTTCTATTTCCGGCATCTCACCGATCTGGTCATGGTGGACTCCACCATGCTGGCAGCGGAGCGGCTGGGCGGCGCGGACTATGACGGCGATATGGTCAAGACCATCGCCGACCCCATTTTGAACGAGTGCGTCCGCCGAAACTATGAAGCATCGCGCGGTATCGCGGACGACGCGCTTTCCAACGAGGCCAACATCCCGCTGCTGATGATCCCGTCCGCAACACCCCTCATCCGCAGTGCAGAGGATTGGGAAGCCCGGTTTGAGGTGGTGCGCGGCACCTTCTCCTCCCGGGTGGGGCAGATCTGCAACGCCGCTCTGGATCGCAGCATCATCGCCTACAACGAAAACTCAGACGCAGAGGAGCGCAAACGCCTTCAGGACGAGACCGAGGTGCTGGCCATTCTGACCGGGCTGGAGATCGACTCAGCCAAGAGCGGCATCCGCCCGGATCTGGATGAGTATCTGAAAAAGCGGCGGGTGCGGCGGACGCCTTTCCTGCAGTATAAGAATCTGGTGGAGGACGCCGAAGAGACACGCCGGGCCTGGTATGAGGAGACCCACCAGCAGCGCATCAAAGCCTTTTTCAAAAAAATTGACTGGGACAAGGTAGACTCCAATCTGGAGCGCCTGCCCTATTTGGCCCTTCAGCTGAAAAAGCATACGCCGGCCGCCAGAGCCAAGCCCGCCAGTGATCACGAGCTCTTCACCTTTGCCCAACAGTCCGATTGGAAGGAGCATCTCGACGGGGAAATTTTAGAGCAGATCTCCGCCCTGCTGCGTGACTATGAAGCCTGCCTGTCCCGCATCCGCGCCTGCCGGGTGGAGCCCAGCGAAAAGAAACGAAAGAGCGACATCGCCCGCATCCTCTTTGCCCGGGGGCAGGAGGAACTTTGGGACACCGATGAGCTGTACGCCCAGCTGGGAAGCCTGCCTCCGGAGAGGGTGGCGGAGATCTGGGCGGCGCTGAATGAAGCCGGGTGGCAGTTTCTGCGGGAAGACGACCGGATGCAGTTTCTTCTCACCTGGCTGCCGGAGTTTGAACCGCTCTTTGACCTGTTTTCTGATTTCCGCAGCGGTGGATATCGGGTTTTGAGCGACCTGCTCTTTGATATCCAGCAGGAGAATGAACAGCAGAAAAAGCGGCAGCTGCACCGCCCTGGAGACTCGCGGATATTCGATGACCTGATGGATGCGTATCTCAGTAAGAGGAATTTCCAGCATTACCGGGAGGCGGTATCCGCCCGGTGCCGCCAGCTGATGAACAGGATTGTTCGTCCGCAGACTGCGGTGCGCTATGTGGAAGCCCTGGGCAAGCGGAACCTGCTGTGGGATCTGCTGCTGGATGCACTCGAGCCCAATGTGTTGGAGGTGCGCCATGCTGAATGAATGGCAGGAGTTTTTAGACTATACGGAGCCGGTGGCATACCGGGCTTCCAGCAAAAAGGACACCGCCTGGCTGGGGCGGTTCACCTTCGAGGCCCTGCGGGACTTCAGCGGCATGAACCGCATTCTGACCATCCTGGCCCGCGGCTTTTTATTTCACGCTCCGGACGGTACCCTGTTGCCCGGCGATCCGAGGGAGCGGATCGGTTTTGCCTACGACGGCCTGTGCGCCTGGTGCAGCATCCCAGAGCGCCGCGGTGCGCCCCGTGAGGAGTGGCAGCATCGCACCGATTTCGCATCGCTCCACGAGCAGTTTCCTAAGCTGGTGGACGAGGAGGGCTGGGGCTGGTTCAGCCGCCACTTTCACAGGGCCATGCAGTTTGCTCTGGCGCACCCGGACTTGGTGCATAAGAACTACGCAGATTCCGCCGGAAAGTTGGACAAGCTGTTTGACCATGAATGGCGCAGCAAAGTGCTTCAGTATCAGACGGAGAGCCTCTCCACCCTGACAGAGGGCGCGTGGACCATCCGCTTTGACGATATGATCGCTGACGCTCTGGAACTGGGTCCCCTGCGCTGCACAGAACCGGAGCTGCCGGTGGAACTGGCGGAACGGCTTGAGCAGATCCGCCCTGAGAAAATGCCTTTCAATGTCCTGCCCACCCTGGTGGCCTACTACCTGGCCAACCGCCCGGAAGACAGCGACTGGGTGGTGCTCCCTGTGACCAATTTCGACTGTTACTTCAGCAACACCAATTTTGGCCGTAAATATCTGAACCAGCTTCCCCAAGAGGTCATCGAGCGAAGCAACAGTTTCGGCATCAGCCGGTACCGGGTCAGGGAGGAATACCTGCCGAAATAAGCGATGGGACTGGCCAGTGCGGCCAGTCCCGTATTCTTTGTTTAGGCGGCGCATACTTTGTGCCGCTTATGTCCTCTGCCTGCCTTACGGCTCTATTTCATAGGGCCAGGTGTTGATACCGCCGAATTCGTAGATGTTAGTGTAGCCCAACTCGGCCAGTGTGGAAGAGGCGGTCTTGCTGCGGTTTCCGCTGCGGCAATAGACCAGCACCGTGGAATCTTTCTCGGGGATCACCTCGGCGGCGGTTGTTTCGTCAATGGTACCCACCGGCAACAGCACTGCGCCAGGGATGTGGCCGCTGTCGTACTCGTCCTGCTCCCGCACATCCAGGATGATGACCTCCTGGGTGTCCATCATCTCTTTCGCCTCTTCCTGGGTGATCTGCTGGTAGGAGCCGTCGGCGACAGTCCCGCCACATCCGGTCAGCAGGAAAAGGGCGAGCAGGAAAGGAATGATTCGTTTCATTTGAGTTCCTCCAAAAGTCCGGCAGCAAAGGCCTTGTGGCCCTGCTCTGTGAAGTGTACGCCGTCATAGGCCAGGGGGATGTCCCACTTCCCGGCATCGGCAAAGCGGTCACCCAGCCGCTCCGCCAGGGTCTGGCAGAGCTGTGCGAAAGTGCGGGAGTCATCAATGAGCTGTGGCCTGGGGACCCACTCGCCCATAGCCATTGGCGGCGGTGCGACCAGCAGGATCTTGTTTCGGTCCAGGGAAATGCCAGAGAGAAAACGCTCCAGCCGCTCGGCGGCCTGCTCCGGGCTTCGTCCCTGGAGCAGGTCGTTGGTTCCCAGCATGATGATCAGCAGATCGGTGTCAGCTGGAAAGGCGGTCGCGGCGGTCGGAATCTCCCGGCCATTCTGCCCCATGTTGAAGATCGTCCATCCGTTCTCCACGGCCAGAATATCCACCCACCGGCAGTCCGCGTCATAGCGTCCGCCGAAATAGCCCCGGGGGTCATAGCCATAAGTGTTAGAGTCGCCGAAGCATATAACTTCCATCCTATATTTTGCCTTTCTCTGCACATTAAATATCCAATCGTCAACCGCATATGTTCCATGGTGTCTTAATTCATTGTTCCTGTCAGGCATCATGGCATTCCACAGTTGGTTGACATGAAAGTATTCACCTAATTTTATACCAGAAAAAAGTACTCGTCCAGCCTTGCTGGAAGAAAAACAGCAGGAATTCTGGTATGTACAGGAGCAGTGCAGGCCCACTTGAAAAAAGCAAACAACATTTTATTCGATAAATTGATTTTGTTCGTGGTTAGGCATATAATGTATTTTGTATGGTTCTGTCGAAGTTACGCTTATGCAGTATTTTAGATCATATACAGGAGGCCTTATGATGGAGTATCGTTCAATCCGACAGATTTCTGAGAAATGGGGAATTTCTGTTCGCCGGATACAGGTGCTTTGTGTTGAACATCGTATTCCGGGTGCTGTTAAAATAGGATACTCATGGGCAATTCCTGCGGATGCTGAAAAACCCAAAGATGCCAGGGTTAAATCTGGAAAGTATATAAAAGGCGTTACATGGACCAATTGACAGAGGAGGTGCAGTATGGCAGAGAGAATTCAATCCATTCCAGAAGCAAGATTGTTGCTGGCCTCCCTGCGTTCCGTAGGGTATAACGAAGAAACTGCGATTGCAGATATTATAGATAACTGCATTTCAGCTCAGGCCCATGAAATCAAAATCTATTTTGACTGGGAAAAGAAACGAATTGTGATTTCTGATGATGGCTTCGGCATGAGTGAGAAAGATCTGATTGAAAATATGCGTATTGGATCTTCTGATCCCAGCAAAATCCGAGCCGAAGATGATTTGGGGCGGTTTGGTATGGGCATGAAGACGGCAGCATTCTCTTTGGGAAAAAAGCTAACAGTTATAACAAAATCCGGTTCTGCCGTAAGTAATGCCTCTTGGGATTTGGACCAGATTCCGGAAATTGGGTGGAACTTGATTATTCGGGACGAAAGTGAGATCTCTGAGTTTTTATCCTATATAGGCGAGCAGGGTACCATTGTTATTATTGAAAACTTGGACCGAGTAATCGACATCGATGACGATAAAAAAGCCCAGAATAAATTTTATAGGATTGCGAGTAAAACAGAAAAACATTTGTCACTTACATTCCATCGATTTATTGAAGAAGACAATCTCATTCTGGAACTAAATGGTGTTCCGATTAAGGCATGGAATCCATTTGTTTTGGAAAATAGCGCAACCCAGGAACTGCCGGAAGAATCAATTTTCTCAAATGATGGTTATGCAGAGGTAGTCATTCAACCTTATGTTCTGCCGCATAAAACGAAATTTGCAACTGATGATGAATACCAGGCAGCAGGCGGCCCCAAAGGATGGAACTATCATCAGGGTATCTATGTTTATAGAAACAGGCGCTTGATTATCTGTGGAACATGGTTTGACTACATAAAGAAAGAACCTGCATACAATCTGGCCCGCATTAAGATTGATATTACATCGGCCAGCGATGAGGACTGGAAAATCGATATTAAAAAGTCAACGGCCTCTCTGCCCAGTTATGTTAGGGAATCAGTTGAAAGAGAGATTGATCTTTGCACTGAAACTTCAGCTCGTGTATATAATTCCCGTGGAAGTTATACGAAGTCCAATGTCAGTGCGCCTAATCTGGATTATGTGTGGGAGCAACGAAAAAAGAATGGGCGATATTCGTTCCATATCAACAGAAAGCATTCTCTGCTGAATAATATCAAGAAGCAGTTGGACGACCAGGGAAAATCAACTTTATCAGCATATCTCGCTCTGGTTGAGAATTTCGCACCGTTTATGCAGTCCGGAGTGGCAGATTCTTTGCAAAGAGGAAAAGTTGGTGCAGAGCCGGATAAATCCTCTTTGGAATATCAAGTACAAATCAAAGAATTAAAAGATATGATTATAATCTTCTTGTCGCAGGGATTTACCAAAGAAGAAACGCAGTCTACGCTGTTGGACATGGCTAACTATAGACATCTCCGAGAGGATATTATCAGACTGGTGGAGGAAGCACAATGATTAATACACCGAAAGCCTTGAGTGATATTGAAGTCGGTTTATATAAGAGCGGATATGGGTTTTGTGAGAAGCTTGTAAAAGAAGAACATATAACTATAGCGGCAGCAGTCGAAAAAACAGCAGAAAAATTCGGTGGTCTGAATATGATTTCTGATATGGAATGTTTCAAAAAGTTTCTGTTCAGTGAAGTGACCGCCTACACAGAACCTTCTATTGGCGTGTGTGACCCAAATCTGGAAGATAAGACTTGGTGGGATGAGCTTAAACAAGATATGAAATTCAAACCAGAATATTGGAGCCGCTACTATGATTATCTTCTGAGGAAGCCCTCTTGGAGCATTGCAGCAGTTGAAGATATTAATTCATCTACAGATGAGATTATGAATGCTTTGACCAATCCTCGTAAGGGTGTAGCTGGTGAACGAATGGGTATGGTGTTCGGCTATGTTCAATCTGGTAAAACGGCACATTATATCGGGATGATCAATAAGGCCTACGATGCAGGATATCGTATTGTGATCGTGCTGTCCGGCATCCATAACAGCCTTCGTAGCCAGACTCAGTCCCGTATCGATGAAGAAGTTCTGGGATACGAAACAAGTCTGGAAAGTATCGGAGATATGACCCGAGAGCGCAATGTGATTGGTGTTGGAGTAGGTTCTCATAATCAGGTCGAAACCGTTGTCCAGTCGATTACGACACGAGACGAAAAAGGTGATGTCAATAAAAAGACGGAAGGCGTATCTATGATGCCTCCGTTCATGATTGTCACAAAAAAGAACGCCTCAGTTCTGCGCAAAATTCTGCGGTTCTTCCGTAAAAATCATTGTGCAGAGATTATAGGCGGAAAGAAGAAAATCCCAGCAAAATATCCCGCACTCATCATTGATGATGAGGCAGATCAGGCTTCTATCAACACAAAAGAAAGCTATGACGATCAAGGAAATGTTTTGGATGATTATAATCCTACAACTATCAATGGATTGATTCGAGAGCTACTTGGTGTATTTGAGTGCCGCTCCTATATTGGCTATACGGCTACACCTTTTGCGAACATTTTTATTCCTCCCCACATTGACGATGAAAAATATGGAACAGATCTTTTTCCCAGAGATTTTATATACAGAGCTCCAAGAGCGGATCAGTATATTGGCGCAAGGGAATTCTTTGGATTAGGCAGTAATGAGGACATTCCTGCGATGCCGCTTTACCGGAAAATTGTGGACGGAGCAACGTACCTTGGCAGGGGCACCAAGTCTACCGATCCAGTCGGGGAGCTTCCCAAGGAGCTTAAATTAGCTGTGAAATACTTCCTTTTGTCTACCGCACTTAGGAACTGCAGAGGACAAAGGGGCAAACCCAATACGATGCTAATTCACATTGTGCGCTTTGTTGGTCAGCAAAACAAGGTCAAACAAAAGGTTCTGAAATATTTTAAAGAAGAGGTTGAGAACCATATTCGCTATGGTGATCCTATCATTGAAAGTGAACTTAAGTCGATTTGGGAAGAAGACTATGTTCCTACGACCAGCAAAATGAGGGTGCAGTTCAGCAAATATATGTCTGGATGCAATGATGTTAGCTGGGACTGCATCTGGTCTGAAGCTAAACGCCTGATCGCTGATAAGGAAATCAGTGTATATAGCGTCAATGGTAAGAGCGACGATGTTCTTCTCTACAAAAACCATGAGGGGAAACCATTCAATGTCATTGTCATTGGCGGCGACAAGCTCTCCAGAGGATTGACACTGGAAGGACTGACAGTAAGCTATTTCACCCGTAGCTCTAATACGTACGATACGCTGATGCAGATGGGCCGATGGTTCGGTTTCCGTCCGGGATACTTGGATGCCTGCAGGTTGTTTACTACTCCCACTCTTCATGCAAGCTTTTCCCACATTTCTATGGCTACTGAAGATCTTGCAGCACAATTTGATTTTATGAATAGCGTAGTTCAGACTCCAAAGGACTTTGGCCTGCGGGTGGCATCTCATCCGACGTTGGAAATTACCAGTCGGAATAAGATGAGAACAGGTCAGGAGTTTAAGCGGGATTTTAGCTGCAAGCTGAGTCAGACTCGTGTTTTTGATATTGATGGTGAGCAGTACGACAGAAACTTTGAAACCGTCGAAGACCTTCTCTATGCGATTAAAGGCTGCCGCATAACAGCGGAACAATATCAGCAGATATTTGGAAGGAAAGCTCCTGGTGAACATTTTTTCTATCAAAATGTATCTGCCCATGATATTGCCAACTTTTTTGAAAGTTATGAAACATCCAAAACTGCGACCAGAGCAAACAGCAAATATATGGCAGATTATATCCGCACCATGAATGCGGATGGAATTGGCGGCGTTAAATCATGGACGGTCTGCTTGATCAATGTCAGCGGTCATGGTAAGGTGTTTGATATTGCAGATCTCAAAAATGTGGGCGGAGGTATTTACAGAAAAGAAGGTTCCGGTGTAGATTCCTACGAATCTACCTGTTCCATCCACACGATGACATCTGCTGACCATGAGTATTTGGATTATGACAAGAATACATATGACAAAGCTCAGGAGCTGAAGGAAAAGTATAAAAACGATCCTTCAAAAACCAAAATCAATGAAATTATTCGAAGAGAAACAAGACCATTTTCAAATGGCCTGTTAATCCTGTACCCAATTGGAGATGCTGGAGACCTAACCGCTAAGCAGGGAGATCATAAGCCTCCCTTTGGATTTGCTGCGGTATTCCCTGATCGCAAGGGAAAGGGTGACCTCAAATCCTATCGGATGAATGATATTGCATTGGAGAAAGACAGCAATGAGTTTTACGGCTAATATTTACAACGAAATATTGTCCGACATATCTTCAGGGACAGGTCAGACTTTCCCCTTTGCGATGCGTCTGGTGAAGTTTGACAATGGCATTATGATTGCGTTTGCAGTCAATATTGCCACAAGAATGCGCTCAGCGTTTTTATCTGTGACTTCAGAAGCTCCTAAGAGTAGATTTCCGCACTGGAAAGGCGTTGAAATAGAAATAGCTACACTTCCAGCGTATGGAGTTGATACGCCTTTTGTTGGCCTCTCTCAACTGCCGAATAGCGCCAGTGACATTTTTGAAATCGTTGTTGAAGACCTGAGAAGCCAGTTAGAGGTAACCGAAAACACCGAGGAGTCCTTATCTGTCATCATTACAGTTCTAACAAAGTGGAAGGAATTTTTTGCTGCTGATAAAGAGTTACTAATGTCTGAAGAGCGTCAGCAGGGACTTTATGGCGAGTTGCTGTTTTTGAGTGAGTGCTTGGATTCACAAGGAGTGGGAGCGGTTTCACATTGGGCTGGCAGCGAGGATGAAACCCATGATTTCTATTTTGGCCCTCATGCAGTTGAGGTGAAGACCACCTCTGCGCAGGCTCCCTATTTTGCCAGTATCAGCAGCGAATACCAGCTCGATAAGAGTGATATTCCTGGAAAGTTATTCCTGCGTTTCTATGCACTTCGCAGGAGTCACAGCAGTGGCGAAAAACTGCCGGAACGAATTAATGCCATTCGCAGCAGGTTGTGTGAAGATGTATCTATCCTGCACAAGTTTGATGAAAAGCTAAAGAAGTATGGCTATTTTGATGAAGCTGCAGATAGTTATACCATTGGCTACTATCAGCGAGATCTTTATTGCTTTGCGGTAGATGACGATTTTCCGAAAATCACGAAAGAAGCAGTACCGCTGGGTGTTTCGGATCTTACATACCGAGTTAGCATCATGCTTTCTATGCCGTATGCCCAAGATATAAAATCCGTATTTGATGTTTTGAAAGGAGGGTCCTAATTGTGGTAAACGAGAAAATTCTCGAATTCTACGAAGAATTTCGAGATGAAGTTCTTGGATATGTGAAAGAGAACGGCCCTATTTCTACAAATACGGCTTTCAAAGACTTGTTTTTGTCCTACCTAACGGAAGCGGGAGAAACTCTTGTTTCGGACTGTACGTTGGTAGATTTCAAAAAGGATGGAGAGAATATGAAACTGGACGGCTATGCGTTCAGTGAGTATTTCCATTCGCTTACCCTGCTTGTGAGTAAGTATCAGGCTAAGCCGCAGCCGGAAAAGGTAAAGAAAACTGAAATCGACAGGCTTTTGAAAAAAGCTCTGAAATTCTATAAAACTTGCGGCACTGACTCGTTTGAGGCCTTAGAGGAATCCAGTGATGGTTATCAAGCGTATGAGTTTATCAAAGGTCATAAAGAGGATATTGAAACAGTTAATATCATTTTACTGACCAATGATGAAACAATCCAATATATTCCGGAAGACACTCGTCATGGAAAGGTAGCTATTCGCTTTGATGTTTGGGATATTGAACGACTGTATCAGAGCGTCCTTGGTGGTGCTGCTGTGGAGCGCCAGCTCGTTGTAAAACTGAAGAAAAAGTATGGTACATCTTTGCCTCTAATTAAAGTCAGAGGTGATAATGAAATCTATGACTGCTATATTGGCGTCATTTCCGGTGAGCTGTTGGCACGGATTTACGAAACCGAGGGTCAAGATCTAATTCAAAAGAATGTCCGTTCTTTTTTACAGGCAACGGGTAAGGTCAACAAAGGAATTAAGGCATCATTAGCCAGCGAACCTCAAATGTTTATGGCCTACAACAACGGTATTTCAACTGTTGCGGATAGTATTGACATTGATGAAAGTCAGAGCAGCGGCGATGTTGTAACCATTACAGAAATCGCCGGCTGGCAGATTGTTAATGGTGGTCAAACTACAGCATCGATTTACAATGCCTATAAATCAAAACTGCCTCTGGATCAGGTAAATGTACAGATTAAGCTGTCTGTTATTAAGAAAAAAGGCCAAGCCGAAGGTATTATTCATAACATTTCCAAGTACGCAAATAGTCAAAATAAAATCAATATGTCTGACTTCAATGCTAATGATGCATACCATGTAAAGATGGAACGTCTATCCAGGGCAACACCAATCCCTGTTGCAAGGGGAAAGTCGACAGACTATTGGTTCTATGAGAGAGCCAGAGGACAGTATTTAGTTGAATTGAGTCGGCAGCCAACCGCGGCGGCCAAAAAGGAATTCAAGAGCCGTTGTCCGAAGAATCGCTGCATTTCTAAAACTGTAGCGGCCAAATGTGTGATGGCTTTTCAGGGTTATCCGTATATTGTTAGCAAAGGTCTGGAAACCAGCTTTATCTATTTCTCGGATATGGTCTCCAAGGGTGACTTCCCAGAGCCATCTGAACAGAGCTACATTGACATGATTTCTAAGGTTATATTATTCAATAGCTGTGATGAAATTATCAAGAATTTGAAATTTGGCGGTTTTAAAGCTCAGCAGGACTATTATACCGTGGCACTGATTGGAAAATATTATTCAGGTTTAATCAACCCGCAGGAAATCTGGAATAACCAGACAATCAATGCGGAAACGGCAAGTGTCATAGAAGAATTGGCCTACTTTGTATGGGAACATTTTCAGAATCCTACAGTTTCTGGCGTAAATATTGGACAGTGGTGCAAAAAGGAAGATTGCTGGGAACTGCTTCAGAGCCGTTATGAAGCAAAAATGGAAAAGCGGGAGAATTGAGAAAAATGCCATATTCAGTAGTGGATTTGTTTGCAGGGGCCGGTGGATTGAGCTTAGGTTTCGTGCAGACAGGAAAATATGAGGTAAAGGTTGCTTTTGAGCGAGAACCGCATATGCAGGCAACTTATCATCGCAACCATCCGGATGTTGAGTTACATGGAGATGTATGCGATGCAGATTATGCGGATATACAGAGAAGATATGGAGACATTGACATAGTTATTGGAGGCCCTCCCTGTCAAGGGTTTTCAAATGCAAATCGGCAGAAAAACCATGCAATAAGTCAGAATAATATGCTGGTAAAGCAGTACATTCGAGCAATTAGAGAGCTGCGACCCAAGGCATTTGTTATGGAAAATGTTAGCATGCTCCGATCTGACGTTCATCGGTTTTATATGGAGGAAACAGATCTGGATATTGTGGAAGAGTATCAGATTCCAAATAAAAACACGCCGTTACATTTGCTGAACTCAGAATTTGTATTTGATGGCGCATTGGAGATAGTTCAAAACCTGGAATTGCTCCAGCAGAGACTTTGGCCTGAAAATCATTATCGGGAACTGAATATCATCTACAAAGGTGAAAAAAATGCTGATAAGATGAAAAAATCTTTGAAAAAACACCAGCGCAAGCTTACTGAAATTGCTCAAACCTATATTGAAAACGATGCAGGTAACTACATTGCGCAGAGATCCAGGGAAGCATTTCAGGCGGTGATGGATTATTTTGATGGCATTCTTGAAGCGGATAGAATTCACACCTTAATTGAGCCTGCGATTATGATTCAGCGCATGCTAAGTAAAGCAAAGGAAATCTTTGATAACCATATCCACGTGGATTCATATGAATGCACAGAAAAAGATGGTATCCTGGCAAACATTCGATCATTTGCTGTGTTTGATTATCTAAAAAGTATTCTTACATCTGGAGAAGATGGATATGCCATTAATAGCGGTGTTTTGTGTGCAGCAGATTTTGGTGCGCCCCAGAAAAGAAATCGTTTTGTTATAATGGGAATCAAGAAGAGCATTTCTGAGGTGGTGTTTCTGCCTTCCAAAAAGGTTAAGGATGGACGCTATAGAACTGTTCGCGATGCAATTTGTGATTTGGAGCATGTCCCTCCGGTATATGATTTGGCAGACGATGAGGAAGGTATTCCGCTGAAAGCTAAGGAGCAGTTGAGTCCATTGGCAAAGCAGCTAAGAGATTCGGATATTTTGAAAAACCACATCATCACTAAGACGACCGATGTCGCAATGGCAAGGTTTAAAGCTCTTAATCAAGGGCAAAATTTCCATAGCTTAAATGATTCTCTTAAAACGAATACCTATACGGATGTAAAGCGGACGCAGAACACAATTTATTTGCGGCTGAACTACGAGGAACCAAGCGGAACAGTAATTAATGTCCGTAAGTCTATGTGGATTCATCCTACCCTGGATCGTGCAATTAGTATCCGAGAAGCAGCAAGACTTCAGACATTCCCTGACAGTTTTGTATTTTGTGGTTCCAAGGATAAACAATACCAGCAGGTTGGAAATGCCGTGCCCCCTATCATGGCGAAGGCAATTGCAAAGCAGCTGGCAACTACTTTAGGTAAAAAGTTGCGCGAGGCAGAGCAAGAAAATGGCTGATAATCATTCAAAAGAAGTTCGCAGCAAAAACATGTCACATATTCGGAGCACGAATTCAAAGCCAGAAGAGATTGTCAGGAAGTATCTATTTTCTAAAGGCTTTCGATATAGAAAAAATGTTCGAACCTTGCCTGGATGCCCTGATATCGTTTTGCCCAAATATCACACCGCAATTTTTGTAAATGGCTGTTTTTGGCACAAACATGACTGTGGTCGATTTGTATGGCCATCTTCTAACATTGAATATTGGATACCCAAAATAAATCGAAATGTGAAACGGGATGAACAGAACCACAAGAAGCTTATAGATATGGGCTGGAACGTACTGATTATTTGGGAATGCGAACTAAAAAAGAATGTGCGTGAAGACCGACTGGAGCGACTAATTAAAGAAATCAAGCTTACAACTATTTAAAGAAGATTGGAATTATTGAAATTTGATACGATAAGAGCTGGAAAACAACAGGGGGTTACCGTAAGACAGGGTAGCCCTCTGTTGTCTGTAGAAACTTGATATTTATTATTTGCGAACGCTCTGCAGAAATTACCCTTGACGAATCCCTTCTTCAGGTGGACGCAGTCTACTATCTGGTGGGAGATTATCTGGAGCTCCCCGGTCTTGCTCAGGCTGAATTCGAGCAGGCCATAGCGGACGCAGTTCTTGTGTGGGAGCGTTAAAACACGAGTATGCAAGCAGAATGCCTGGGCACCCTTTCGAGGGCTGCCCAGGCCGCTCCTACTGTTCCGGTTCCTCTATAAAACGAGCGCTCGCTCTCCTGGTTCGACAGGAGAATGAGCGCTCGTTTTCGTCGTTGTGTACCTCCGCAGAAAGCCTCCACGCCAACGGTCGTGTCAAGAATTTTTCGCACTTTAGTTCGCAGCCTCTGTTGTAAATGAAG
>OFOK01000574.1_pt1 | contig 35448 bp, 24 predicted proteins | sample 1542001 | NCBI WGS metagenome assembly OFOK01 (sample SAMN04209242, study PRJEB22552) | human gut metagenome | biome: gut; material: feces | host: Homo sapiens | place: USA: Oklahoma
CACTGAATCGGCACCAGAACGGAGGTTGCGGCTGTCAAAGCATTAATTGTAAGCATACTCAGTGACGGCGGACAATCCATGATTATGTAATCATATTTCCGGCGAAGTTTATCCGTGATCTTTTTCAGAATAAATTCTTTATCCTCAAGATCAACCAGTTCAATTTCTGCACCGGAAAGATTCATATTCGATGGTATCAGGTCAACATTATCTACAACGTTCTTTATAATGGTATCCTTGGTCTCTGCTTCTCCAAGCAGCAGCTCATAAAGGGTGTTTTCTACTGCATTCTTGTCTGCGCCAAGTCCACTGGTCGTATTTCCCTGCGGATCAATGTCGATGGCAAGAACCTTTTTCCCTTTTTCAGCAAGGCAGGCCGATAGATTGATGGCTGTCGTTGATTTTCCAACCCCGCCTTTCTGATTGGCAACTGCAATGATTCGTCCCATTGTACCCCTCCTTTTTATTTTTTTAAGGGATTTTTACTCATTGGATATCATTATAACACTTTTATTTTTAAACTGCCACATAATGTTTCACGTGAAACAATAGAAAATAGGTTTTGAATTATTTTATTTATTGTGTAGTATACCCAAACTCATTCCGGACTAAACAGAAGTTTGACAGTAACAGTACATCGATTATAAAGTCCATCAACTCCGCATAAACTTCCAGTTTTATTTGTTACCAATCAGACTATATATTTTACGCCATAAAAACGTACCAGAAATGAAGTTCCCATTTATAGATATTTTGCTGAAATTGTTCTGATTTATCGTAATCTCGAAAATAATTCGATTTTCTCGGTATAGATATATTATCTTTTATGGAACCTTGCACACTGCTATATAGGCATCGAAATCCCTTTCTTTTACAGCATTTATAGCATTTTCAAATTTTATCTGAACACTAAAAACATTACTATTATTATCAAGCGAACAAAAGTATCTGTAAACGCATTCGCAGTTCTACACTGAATAACTGCTTCGCGATTTACCAAAAGGACTACAAGCTACTCTTCCCTGATAAGAAGCAGTTCCTCAACCACTGCTTATCGTTTCTTGCAATTGAAGCAAAAAACAGGGGGACCTCCTGATTCGAGTCATACAAACAAAAGCATCCGCAGTTGCTACGCAGCTTTACACCGAATAACTGCTCCGCATTTTATCAAAACTTGCTTGTACTCTTCCTGATACAAGCAAGTCACCAACCGCTGCTTATTGCTTCTTACACTTGAAGCAGGGGACCTCCTGACTCGATTAAAAACTATATCACGCTACCGTAAAGCGCATATGAGTTGTCGTTGTTGCGAAACATTTTTTAAGTCAAGCGGATAAAAACATCCTCCTCACTACTGCTCATAGCTTAATAAATGCTTCGCAGTTTATCAGAAGGAGACTGTACTTCTCCTGATACAAGCAAGTCCCCAACCACTGCTTATTGTAGTTCACAATTGAAGCAGGTGAATTACTTGATTCGATTAAAATCTATATTAAACCTACCATAAAACACATAAGCACGAACTACAGCTGTTTTTTATTTCTGCAATTGTCAAAGATGGGGTTATAACTCTTTATTCTTAATCTGTCTTCGGATGTTTCACGTGAAACATCCGAAGATGGATTATCAAACCAATATTCATAATTGAATCAAGTGACTTCCTCGATCCGGTTAAAAATGCCATCAACGAAATCGATCCAGGACACGGTTTGACTTGTAACTGCAAGGGTACTGAACAGTTACGAACACATTATAAAATCAATGAGAAATATCAAAAAAATACTCCGATATATTCTCTCTGGCATTATCTATATCACGAAAGCATATAAAAAATACAAGAAACTCCATCCACAAAATAATGTGGCTGTTATCTTTATATTCCCCAAAAGCATCTATATATAGTAAATGGAAACTTCTTTTCCCGGAGTGTTTTTATAGTGTGAAATACATGTATCTCTCGCGAAAAAAAAATATAATATTATGAAACTGAAATTTTCGATTTTTGTTTATTTTATTATGTTTACGAAAGATTTGCGTATTTATTTCATTTTTCTTCCAATCCTGTTATATATTCGTTATGTACATGTTAACTAAAGGCTTTTTCAAGCATAGTTTCATTTTGTAATATCCAATATAAAATGTATCCGAATAAGGTTCCGGCATAGAACTGGCATAAAATAAATTTCACTTAATAGGCTTTTTTCTTCTAAATCAAGCCGTAAAAGACTTCCCTGCCTTCCATTTATCCCAGTCATGCGGACAATTTTTTTGCATTCGATCATAGTTTTACACAAAATAGCTATTTTACAGTTTATCCGGAAGAGTACAAGTATTTTCCCACCCACAGTTTATTTTTTTTATCGAAGCTGCTGCTTTCTTTTATTCAATCAATCAAAATTTTACATGTTTAGAGTAGGAACGGATCTATATTTTATCTTTTTGTCGCATGTGTGCAGGTGCACATTTTGCATTTTGGGGCTTTTTTATATGTGTATACACGTAAAGTACGTTTTATCGTACTTTTTTATTCGTAAATATCCTATTTTTTCTCTTTATTTGCCAGTATTTTCTTTTATAAAGTCCTTTTTATCGTACTTAACGTTTGTGTTATTATCATTATCATAGTGTTCTCTTCGCAGAAATAATCTCTTATTTCTCTTTATTTCATCCTTACTCTTATATCGTTTTTCTATAAAATCCCCCATATTTTCCGCCTTACCCTCCATTTTTTCATATAAATACACATTTTTACTACATTCACTTAACTTGTTAATTCCCCATCCAGTTCACAAAAGCATCTGACCGAAATCATGGAGAATACTGATGACAGTATCTGGCAACTCAACTTCAAGTGTGCAAACATATCTATCCAATTTGGAATCAAACGAATAAAAATACCCGTATTCGCTACGCAGTTCTACACCCAATAGCTACTTTGCAATTTATCAGGACCTGCTTACAATGTACCCATAACAGTGGCCACATGAATTAGTGCAGTACCTTGTTTTTAGACATGCCCACTATTCCTTTCCCTGCTTCTACACGCCGTTGCATTCTTCCTAATACACGCCACCCACTGCTTATTACTTATTACTTTTTCGTAATTGAAGCAGGGGACTTACTGTTAACTGGTAATATTATCCTCCGAGTTTTTTTGTGTGCAAAGACCACTGAAAGCCCTGGACATACCATGCAAATTTATGTGATTAGCATAATTTCTGTGCATCGCGAAGTGTATTACCAAGAACGGAGTGATCAGTAATCAGGAAACTTCTTGATTTAAAAGCATCCGCTTCACTACTTGCTCATAACCGAATAAGTGCTTCGCAGTTTATCAGAAGGAGCCTGCACTTCGCCTGATGCAAGCAAGTTCCCCTGATTATTGCTTTTCAAAATCGAACCGGGGGACTTATTTGATTCAGTTAAAAACGCTTCTTCTCTTGCCTCATTTTCCCCTGAAATGCTATAATCCATAAAGAAAGCATTCGCAAACTCCTTGCAGTTTGCGGCTAATGCATTGTTTCGTAAATAACTATACCAATCGCGTGGGATGTGGATTCGAGTGTGCAGGTATAAAAATGCAAGCGTAGCTGGCTATGCTGAGGCTTTTAGATCTGTGCAGTCGAATTCACCAACAAGTAATTGGTATAGGTATTTCGAAAACAATGTACTAGTCATTTATCATCTGATCGAAAGGAATATTTTATACATGAACACCACAAATAATCGCAACGATTTCTTTAAAGAACAATTAGACAAGACTTTAAATGGCAATGAAAAGATCGAAACTGCCATTGCAGCACTCCAAAAAGAAGCAACCGAAGAAATGCTTGCTCATACTCTCACCGTAATCCGTCACAGAATGCAGGAGCAGGCACAGCTGATCATTGCTGTAGAACCTCCAAAAGGTGATGGAAAAATTTCTCTTCATGCGATCAAAACCAACGATGGAAAGCAATGGTGGGCTGCATTTACCAGCTTTGACGAAGAGTTAAAAGGCAGTGATAAGATCATGTCCACATTTACCGCAGATATTGATAAGATTTTTGCTTCTGCATTGCAAGAGCCGTCTGTTGAGGGAGTAATTCTCAATCCATGGAACCGCACACTGATGCTGAACAAAACCCTTATCAACATCATCCTCGGCAATCCTGTATAGCATCAGCTCTGTCGGATAACAAGTCCAATGTTTCACGTGAAACACTTGGTATTTTACTGAAGTATAAAAGCATTCCAGCGGATAACAGCATCCTCTTCGCTACTTGCTCATAACCAAATAACTGCTTCGCAGTTTATCAGAAGGAGCTTTTCCTTCTCCTGATACAAGTAAGTCCTCTGCTTATTGCTCTTCGCAATTAAAGCAGGGGACTTACTTGATTCGGTTCGAAATCTGATTTCTATGTATCATGAAGCGTATTGGCGATGCTACTGTTCACTGATAATATTCCGTAAGTTTTTTTTATAAACGAAGGTCGCAGAAAGCCCGAAGCCATACCGCACCAATTTATGCGATCAACATAAATTCTTTGCATTGCGAAGCGCGTTACTGAAAGCAGAACGAACAGCAACTTAGCGATCATCGCCAAGAACAGAATGGACAGTAGCGTCAGCATACAATAACAAGGTTAGGGTTCCCACAAAAGCATTGTAAATTTTTCATTCCTGTCGTATAATAAAGCAAAGAAATATTCAGAAAAAATCAGATCAGATACCTGAATTACGTTACATCTGTCCTGATTATTTTTACGAATTCCAGGAGGCTTTTTAATGAAGAAAAATGGACACAGACTACTTACTCTTGCAGCTTTAGTCGGAACTGCCGCAGGTGTTATTCATATTGCTAACCGTTTCATAGATGCCACATCTCAGCTTAAAGATATGCTGGAACAGCCACACAGTAGAACCTATGACTGGCGTTTTGGAAAGATTTTTTATACAAAACAGGGACATGGCACCCCTATTCTTCTTATTCATGATATCATGCCAGGTGCTTCCGGTTATGAATGGAATGCCATAGAGAAGCAGCTCGCAACCGAACATACCGTTTACACCATTGATCTTCTTGGATGTGGACGTTCCGAAAAACCGGATATTACTTATACCAATTTTGTATTTGCTCAGTTACTCTGTGATTTTGCCAAGAATGTGATTCGTGAGGAAACCGATGTTATTGCCAGTGGTTTCTCAGGTTCTTTTGCGATCATGGCTTACCGTAACAATTCCGACCATTTCCGCAAGATCATGCTGGTCAATCCACCAAGCTTCAGTTCCCTGAAGCAGGCACCTTGTAAAGACAACAAGCTCTTTAAGTATTTTATCGAGCTTCCGATTTTCGGAACTCTGATCTATCATATGGTAGCTTCCCGCGAATCCATCAGCAGTCTGTTTATGGAAAAGCTGTTCTACAATCCCTTCCATGTAACAGATACACTGGTAGACACCTATTATGAATCCGCTCACAAGGGTGGTTCCAACGCTAAATATCTGTATTCCAGCTACATTGGCAAATACCTGAATATCAGCATTAATAATGCCGTAGAATCTTCCGATGCATGCATCTATATTATTTCCGGAGAAAAAGAAGCTTCCGCTTCTCTTATCGCAGAGGAATATCAGAAGCTGAATTCTTCCATTGAAACCGCTGTGATCCCGGAAACCAGACATCTTCCTCATCTGGAAGATCCGGAACATTTCCTGGAACAGGTAGCTATTTTCCTGTAAAAACAACTTATGATCCGGCATCAAAATTTATCTATAGTAATTTTGGAAATCAACGTATCAAAAGAACATTGTTTATGTTCGGAGCCATTGAGCTTCATGCAGTAATTTGTGGAAATGCTATAAACCAACAAAAAGTCAATAAAAAAAGAGTACTGTTTCACGTGAAACATGAGTTTTCCCTCAAACAAACGTGAAACAATACTCTTTATTTTTTACCAGACTCACAGCATGCATCCGGACATTTCTCTTATCTAAGTGCCTGCTCCAGATACATGTGTGTTGTATTATCGATCAGCTTATGTGTCAGCTCTGCCATATGCTGTGTACTCTCCTGATTCTCAGAAGACAGCCATGTCTTGATCATTCCCACGCATCCATTCAGACAAAACGCATACGCATACTCAATATCACGGTTGTCTTTCGGCAGACGAATTGACAAGCGATGCAGCACTGTATCTGCGATCAGTTTTTCTATACGATTCACAAAAGCCATATCTCCATTCTTTCCAAGAAGTGCGATACAAATATCCTTATTATGATCCAGGATCGTAAATATCTGCTCAATAAAAGGATACGAGCTCTCCTTATTATTAAGAGGATCCAGAGGATAGTCTGCCACCAGATGCGTGATTTCCTCCATCAATTCAGCCTCTATGGATTCCAGCATCTGATAGATATCTGTATAGTGAAGATAAAATGTGGAGCGGTTGATATCAACTTCTTCCACCAGTTCCTTTACCGTAATCTCCTTAATACTCTTCTTCTGCATAAGACGGGCAAGCCCCGCTCGCAACTGTGCCTTGGTCTTACGTACTCTTCTGTCAACTTTTTCCGCCATCTTAATCCCCCCTGCAATTCAAAAAAGCAAACACGTTTCCTCCGCCTCAATCACCTGTTACTTACGATACTCTGCAACTGTCATACAATAATGCATAATGCATCCTTCAAACGAATAAAAGCATTCGCTTTCTCTACGCCGATCTGCACGATACCAGATATCTGCTGTTGTTAAGAATTGACAAGATCAAAATTGTTAACGACGCCGACCTACACGATACCAGATATCTGCTGCAAATTTGTGTTGAAACAGAGGAATCCTGTCTGCATTTAATATTACCAACTGCACATAAATTCAAAGTAAATAAAGTACTTTTTGTCTATTATGCAGTTTTTTATTTGTAATAGACACTTCCATTATTTCCGTCTATTAATATACATTCAGTAAAGATTTAATGGTTGTATCTGTGGTATGTGTTTAGTATAATACATCACGTAAAGAAAATCAACACTTTGTTTGATAATGGAATATTAAGCTATTAATAGATTTTAATATGATTAATAGATCTCATCGCCATTACTGGAATAAAGTTTGATTAATCAACTATGTTTGATAATACAATTTAATAAGAAAGGGATAGGTAATATGATCAAAAACGAATGGAAAAGCTTACTTCGTAACAAGCTCATGCTTATCGTCGTAATCGCCATTATCGTAATCCCGATCATCTATGCAGGTCTGTTTCTGAAATCCATGTGGGATCCTTACGGAAACGTAGACAGCCTGCCAGTGGCCGTGGTAAACGAAGACAAACCTGTCGAGTATAATGGCAAGACCTTAAGCATAGGTAAGGACATGACGGATGAGCTGAAAGACAACGACTCAATGGCATTTAACATTGTAGACAGCAAAACAGCAGAGGACGGTCTGGCCAATGGAACCTATTACATGGTTATCAAAATTCCGGAAAATTTCTCCGCAAACGCAGCCACTGTAATGGACAACGATCCAAAGCAAATGGAGCTATCCTATGAGACAAACCCTGGAACCAACTATATCGCCTCCAAGCTCAGTGAAACAGCAATGCTGAAGCTTCGTGATAACATTGCTTCCAAGGTTACGGAAACCTATACAGAAACCGTTTTTGATTCTATCTCAGAAGCAGGTGACGGAATGCAGGAAGCTGCAGACGGATCCGGAAAGATCGAAGACGGACTGAATACAGCAGCTGATGGTAACAAAACAATTACCAAAAACCTTAAGAAGCTTTCCACCAGTACTCTTACTTTCGTAAGCGGTGCTGACAGTCTCACCGAAGGTCTTAAGACCTACACCGATGGTGTTGCAAAGGTTAACGATGGTGCAAAGAGCCTGGACGATGGTGCAGATCAGCTGAACAGCGGCGTTGCAACCCTCACAGAAAAGGTTCCTGAGCTGACAACCGGTGTGGATACTCTGGATAAAGGTGTTCAGCAATACACCGCTGGTGTGGATGAGCTTAATAAAAATTCTGATACGCTGAAATCCGGCGCAAGCAGCCTGGAATCCGGTGCAAATGCATTAAGTGCAGGTATTGATACTCTTTCCGACGGAGCAACACAGTATGTAGCTGGTGCTGACACTCTTGCAGATGGAACTACCACCTATGTGGCTGGTGCTGGCAAACTCGCAGCCGGTGCCAAAGAGCTTGCAAAACTTGAAGACGGACTCACAACAGTTTCCAATGGTATCTCTCAGCTGAATACCGGTGTTACCAAAGGAACCGATGACTCACAGTCACTGATATCCGGAACACAGCAGCTGGAAAACGGACTGAAAGCCCTGAACGATAAGGTTTCTGCTCTGAAAGAGGGAACAACACAGGAATCCATCAACAAGCTTGCAGCCGGCCTTACTTCCGCAAAGGATGGTATGGACACAGCCGCAGCTGGTATGAACAATGCTGCAGCTGGTATGAACAATGCCGCAGACGGAATCAACAACGCAGCCGGATATATCACTCAGGCCGCAGGCATCACAAGTCAGACCAGCAGCAGTATCACAGACAGTCTGATCCCTGCTCTCCAGAATGCAGGCACACAGTTCTCACAGGTAGGTGATCAGGTCAGCAGCATCCTTACAGGATACGGACAGCAGACAACGGAAGCACTTACTGATGCAAATACCAAGATCGGTACTGCCGGACAGACAATGACCGATTTAGCAGCACAGCTTCAGGCGATTCAGGCAACCGCTTCTGAGGACGGAACCATTTCCGCAGCAGCTCTGAATGATGTGATCAACGCTTTAAACAGCGTAGCCGGTGGAATGACTGGCGTGGACGGTTCTTACATGAGCAGCTATTCTGATCAGGTTTCACAGCTTGCAGCTGGTGTATCCGGTCAGCTCTCTTCTACTCAGGAAAATCTGAATGCTGTTGCTTCCAAGCTTAACGAAGCAGCTTCCGGACTGACTCAGATCTCCGGAGGACTGACTCAGGGTGCCGGCACACTTTCTGAGGGTGCAACAACCATGACAGATGGTGCAAACCAGATGAGTGCAGGTGCAACAACCATGAGCGCAGGTGCAGAGCAGTTATCTGCAGCTACAAGTCAGCTTCCTACAAATCTGATCGCTCAGCTTTCTGCAGGTGTTACCCAGCTGTATCAGGGTGCACAGGCTGTAAACACAGGAACCAAGAACGTTTCCGCAGGACTTCAGTCTCTGGAAGACGGCACAGTCGAAGCCTTCCCGGCTGCAGCAGCAGGAATCAAAGCTCTGAACGATGGATTTGACCAACTGACATCTTATGATAAGCAGCTCAACGACGGTGCAAAGAATCTGAAAACAGCCGGCAAACAGATCACTGACGCACTTCCGGATATCAAATCCGGTGCAGGTCAGCTGGCAGATGGTTCTAAGGCACTGACAGATGGAATCACAACTTACACCGATGGTATTGCAAAGCTTTCCGAAAACAGTGCTGCTCTTACAGACGGCACCAAGAAACTGGCAACAGGAGCCAATGCTCTTTCCAGCGGTGCTGCTACTCTTGCAGATGGAACAAAAGCATTAGCCGATGGTTCCGGAACACTGACAACCGGAATCACAACCTACACCGATGGTGTTGCTAAGCTTTCCGAAAACAGCTCCGCTCTTACAGACGGTACCAAAAAGCTCTCAACAGGAGCCAAGACCCTTTCCAGCGGTGCTACTACTCTTGCAAACGGAACTAAGACATTAGCAAACGGTACCTCAACACTTCTCAGCGGTACCGAGAAACTTGTAAGCAACAACAGCACACTTAACAATGGTGCAAAACAGCTTGCAGATGGCGCTGCCCAGATCCAGAGCGGTTCCTCTCAGCTGTATGATGGCTCCAAGAAGCTTGGAAGTGGTATGAAAGAACTGAAAGACGGTTCCAAGACACTGACCACAAGCCTCAGCGATGGAGCTACCACTGTAAAAGACAATTCAGCAAGTGATGAAACGATCAAAATGTTCGCAACTCCTGTTGTAAGCGATGAAACAAAACTTACCGATGTCCCGAATAACGGACACGCAATGGCACCTTACATGATGTCTGTAGGCCTCTGGGTCGGCGCACTGGCATTCTGCCTGATGTATCCTCTGGCTCAGTATAAGGGCAAACTGAAATCCGGTTTCGCATGGTGGGCAAGCAAAGCTTCCGTCCTTTATCCGGTAGCGATCCTTCAGGGAATCTGCCTGATCCTGCTGTTACGTGCATTTAACGGATTCACACCTGCAGAGATGGGCAAAACCGTACTCTTCGCCTGCCTGACATCAATGACCTTTACCTCTATCATGTACTTCTTCAACATTACTCTTGGTAAAGTAGGAAGCTTCCTGATGCTGGTATTCATGGTCGTTCAGCTTGCAGGATCTGCCGGAACTTATCCGGTTGAGGTTTCACCTTCATTCGTTGCAAAGATCCATGCATACGTTCCGTTTACTTATACGGTCGACGCATTCCGTGCAACGATCAGCGGTGGCCGAAGCATTACCACTTCCATTATTGTAATGGTTGCACTGTTAGTGATCTTCACGATCCTGACGATCCTTCAGTTCAATCACATGACCAAGAGAAAGAAAGCAGAAAAAGTTGTTCTCTTCGACTGGCTGGAAGAAAGAGGTCTTGCATAATACTTAGTTACTGACAGAAGCTCCCCCGAACCTTCTGTTAGATATAGAAAAATTAAAACTGTACAGTTGCTCAGATGAGCTTCTGTACAGTTTTTTTATGTTGTCTCCACCAATTCTCCACGCTACTATTATAGCAGCTACAGAAAATCAAGCGGATAAAAGCATCCTCATTTGGTTAGATCTGATCAGGTAAATCCCTGCACAGTTACGCAAATCAAGCCGCGACAATTACAGTGACTTACCTGCAACCAAAAATTCACGCATACATAAGGAAGAAATCTATGAAAAAGAGAACAACCCAACTGCTATCCCTTATGATCTCCGCTGCCATGATCGCCAGTACACCGTGCCGGACCTATGCAGCAGATTTCAGTTCAGAAACACTCCTGTCAGATTCAGAAGAAGCGGCAATATGACTTCTCAGATCTACTCACAAACCGTAGCTCTTTCTGACTGCAAGCCTGCGGTTTTCAATGAAAAAGCAACCTGATATGCATCTAATCCACTGACCGCAAAAACAGACGGAATCATCACCTATGCTACCCATTTACCGTCTTCAGGGTAAAACCTGGAAAGCTATCGGCAATACAAAAAATACAACCTACACCGATAAAAAGCCAGGCACCGCAACCAAATACCGCATCCGTGCATACCGCATCACAAACGGTAAAAAAATATACGGACCTTATTCATCTGTAAGGACCGTAAAATAACAGCAACATAAAAACACCCCGGAAAATCCTGATCTATGTGATGTCTCCGAATATCTGATCATCAAGCGGATATTCGGAGATCACCTTATTATTTACGGATCTCCGAGGTGTTTTTATTTATTTTCTTAATATTTTATTTTTCCGTCTCAGCTGTTGGTGTTGCTGTGGCTTCTGTCTCTGTTTCACCGTTTACCATGGTTTCATATGCATTGAACATTTCTTTTACTGTCATTTTGTTTACAAGAAATACCTTGTCTCCAACGACAGCTGCATAATAGTTTGTGTCATATGTGTAGAAGGTAACGGTTGTCTGGTTCTTGTCAAAGTCTGTGAATACAGCGGTCATCTCCGGGTCTGCAGCTGGTGTATAAGCGTCTGTCAGTCTCTTCTGTCCTGCCATGTTTATCAGCTTGTTGTAGAAGGTGGTAAAGGTTGTACTTTCTATTTCCTTACCATCCAGCTGATAGGTTGTTGTTTCTTTTTCGTTTCCGTCATCATCTGTGGATGTTTCACGTGAAACATTTACAGTACTTGTTGTTTCACCGTAAGTAACCTGGAGCTGATCCAGATTTTTTACAGACAGATAATTGACGATCAGTGACCAGAGATCTGACGGCGTCTTGTCAATAACTGCACTCAATGTATCTGTTGACATTGTATAGATCTGTTTGTTATCTACCGTTACATATCTGCTGCCATCTCCTGCCTCATCACCAACGTAAATGACAAGCTGTTTATCCACTGTGGTTGTCTTGCTGTCTGCATCTTCTGAGCTGCTGTCCGTGTCAGTAGTGTCGCTGCTCTCAGAATCGCTCTCAGAGGCCGTAGAATCGTTTTCTCCGGATTCTGTACTGTCTGTGCTGTCATTCTTCACCTCTTCCTGATAATCCACTGCAATCGTCGCATAGGGCTTATCAAGGCCATACTGGGAAAGATCCTCTGCATTGTAGTTTACAAACTGGTCAAATGCAAAGCTTCCAAGTCCGGAGGTTACGTTTCCTGCTGCCGTTGTATCGGCAGACTCTTTATCGCTGCTTCCGTCACCGGAAACATCCCAGGTAGTTCCGTCGGAATTTTCTTCCAAGACATAGGAATCTTTATCCTCGCTGACCTGGACCTTTTTCACTGTGGAAGAATCAATTGTCGGGAAATCTTCTCCCTGTGCATAATCGTAAAGGGAATCCATAAACGGAGACACTGTGTCCGCTGCCACTACATATACCGTGCTGTCATCATCATCCCTGGAAATGTAATACTGATTCGTAGACGTATTCTCATCTCCGATGTTGAGTTTCGTTGTCCCATCAGCGGTATCAACAGTTACCGTGTTAGATGGGGAATCCAGTCCATATTCCGTAAGATCCTCCACATCCTCCAGGACTCTGTCCGCTTCCACCTTTTCGATGGCGGAAGCTGCGGAATCCAGAGTTGTCTGATTTACAGGAAAAGCAGTCTCATCCTTTTTCACCCAGGAATCATCTTTTTTCTCAAAGGTCACTTCCTTCTTGTCTACGATAAATTCCAGGGATTTAATGTCATCCGTTTTCACGGAAAACACTTCTGTTTTGCTTTCCTCTTCGCTGCTCTCTGTCTTTTCTTCTTTGGATACGTAGGTGTTCAGTCCCACATAAACGCCGCCGAGAACTGCCAGAACAACAACTGCTGAAACAAGTTTGGTCGATTTTTTCATTATGCTTTTCTCCTCTTAAACCAGATCAGGAATCCTGCAACAAGGAACACTCCCGGGATCAGACCAATGGTACAGATCTTCCAGAAGGCTGCATCATAATCGGTTACTGTCAGGCTTGTGGACTCAAGGCTCTTGGATGGAATAGAAACGGAATTGCTGTCGTCTGTGCTGGTCATCCAGTTTAAGGACTCCAGAAGGAGCTTTTCATTTCCGCCGGATACCATCTGGTTTACCTGGCTCTCCATCAGATTTGCTGTGGAGTAGTAAACGATCTGTGTTTCCTTATCATCATCCAGTTTCTCAGTGATAGCAACACCAAGATCAAACGGTCCGTCTACATCTCCGTCTTCCTTTTCGATATTGCTGCTCTGCATATTTGTTTTGGAGTAAGCCTTGTCAGAGGTTGTCAGGATACTGTCGATGGTTACGGTATCTCTTACATCATCTGTTTTCTGAATGCCCTGTGCATACGGTGCCAGTACGTAGGAGCCTGCAGAAGCTGTCTCAGAGCTTGCATCTGTGCTGTTGACTGTTGGTACAAGATAATATGGCATCTGCATTCCATAATGCTGATTATCACCCTCAAATACGATTCCCTCTGCACACTTTACACCATAGTTTTCAAGAACCGCATCAAAGTTCGGCAGATCATCCTGTGTATAATCCGAGAAGATCATAGCTTTTCCGCCTGCCTCCAGATAATCCAGGAGCTCTGTTTTTTCTTCCTCGGAAATATCGCTGGTCGGAGATACGATCATCAGGCAGTCTGCATCATCCGGAACCTTTCCCTCTGTGAGAAGGTTCAGCTCCTTGATATCAATGTTTGCTTTCTGGATATCTTCTTTAAAGCTGGAATCCAGATCTTTTTCTCCGTGTCCGGATAAGGTGTACATGATCGGAAGATCCTCGGATGTCACATAGCCGATCGCACTTGTGATCTGTCCTTCTCCATCAAATCCTGTAGTAGTCTGCTGCCAGGTATTATAGTCTACTGAAGAGGAATACATATCGTTGTAATTGATAACCTTGTTTCTGTCGCCGCAGACTACGATCAAGCTGTTTGACGCAAGATCATCGGTTGTATATTCCGACGCAAATTTCGGATTTACAACCGGGTCTTTTACCTCAACTTTAATATGCTTGGACTCATCTTTATAACGTGAAAGCAGATTGGAGATCGTGTCGTCCTCAGAACCGCTTGCCGCGATCTGATAAATGGTAACATCCTTATCCAGTGCCTTCAGTACCTTCTTTGTTTCATCACCGATGGTATAAAGCTTGGATGAGCTTACATCCAGCTGTGAATATTTGGATGGGATCGCCCCGACGATCATATTGATCACAACCACGATCACGATAAAGACAGCTGCCATAGCCATGCTGTAGGAACCATTTTTGATATGTTTTTTGCTGATGGTGCCTACCAGCTTTTTCGGATCCGGTTTATGTTTCTTTTTGCCGGAGTCCTGTGCGGTCTCCGGTACGGCTGCCTCGCCTTTATTTTTCTTAAATTTCTCACTGAATTTCATTTCCATTCACCCCCTAGTTCCAGCGTCTCTTCTGAATGGACTGCATGGTAAGAAACAGGCAGATCGCAATAACAGAAATAAAATAAACGATTCCTGTCACGTCAAACACGCCGTTTGTAAAATTATCATAATGTCCGCTCAGGTTAAATACGTTCAGTACCTTCTGGATACCACCCTGGAAAATACTGGATTTTACAACGTATACGATCACAAGAGCAATCTCTCCCACAGCTCCGATCACTACAGAGATCAGGACATTTTTGATCATGGTATAAATGATGATAGCGATCGCCACGATCAGAAGTCCGAATGCCACTGCGGTTGACATGGAGGTCTGTGAAAAGAATGAGGAAATTCCGTTCATCATATAGAAGGCGAACAGGAATACAAAAGTAAGTACTGCTGCAATTACCTGGCTTTCTGTAAGTGCTGACATAAATACACCGATCGCCAGATTCGCGCATCCCAGAAGGAAAAATCCCAGGATCCCGGTGTATGCGGAAGCATAGGAAATCGTTCCGAACTTACTCATGATCAGAGGATACACGCACATGATCACGACCGGAATGGCAAACACAGCTACCAGTGCAAGATATTTTCCAAATACGATATCCCATACAGATACCGGTGCGGTCAGAAGAAGCTGATCCGTTTTCTGCTTGCGCTCTTCTGCAAGTACACGCATGGAAAGGATCGGCACACCGATCAGGAACACAAAGGTCAGTGCGCTTAAGGTAGTTTCAAATTTTGAATAGCCGCCTGAAAGCTGATATGCGGAAAAATAAATTCCGGTCAGCACCAGGACAAAAAATATGAAGAGATATCCAACCATGGAGGTCAGATAGCTTTTCAGTTCTCTTTTAAAAATCGCTGTCATGACTGATCCCCCTCTTTCTCATCAGAAGCCTTCTCTGGTTCCCCGTTTTTTTCTTCCTGAGTTTTTTCTTCTTCCGATGATCTGTCTTCTACCGGTTTCCACTGTGAGCTTTCCGGTTTTCCGGCGGATTTTTTCTCTCCTTCGGTAAGCTCAAGGAATACATCCTCAAGGGAAACTCTCTTAACCTGCATCTCGTAGATTGGACAGTTCGCTTTTGCCATAGCGTAGAAGACTTTTTCACGGATATCCACATTTTCCTGAATGGAAAGTTTTGTTTTCCACAATTTTTCATCGCTGTCATAGGACATTTCCACACCGGTTACGCCTTCGATCGTTTCCAGAGCTTTTCGAATCGTGTCTTTCTCTCCTTTTACCTTCATAAGGAGGCTGTTGGAGCCTGCTGCCAGACGTTCCAGATTATCCGGTGTATCGCTGGCTACCAGCTTTCCATGGGAAATGATCAGAACATAATCACACACTGCTCTTACCTCGGAAAGGATATGGGAGCTTAGGATAACCGTGTGCTTCTGCTTCAGGCCTTTGATCAGGTCACGGATCTCGATGATCTGCTTCGGGTCAAGTCCTACTGTCGGCTCATCCAGGATGATCACCTCCGGATATCCCAGGATCGCCTGTGCAAGGCCCACCCTCTGGCGATAACCTTTGGAAAGGTTTTTGATCAGACGGTCTTTCATGTCTGTGATCTTTACCATATCCATGACTTCTTTTATCTGCTTGTCTTTTTGGTTTCTTGGGATTTTTTTCAGATCAGCCGCAAATTTCATGTACTCAAGAACAGTCATGTCAAAATAGAGCGGCGGCATTTCCGGCAGATAGCCGATACATTTCTTGGCTGCCTCCGGTTCCTCCAGAATATCATGACCATCGATCATCACTTTTCCTTCTGTGGAAGCAATGTATCCTGTGATCATGTTCATAGTTGTTGATTTTCCTGCACCGTTGGGGCCCAGGAATCCGTAAATTTTCCCCTTTTCGATCTGAAAGGAAAGATGGTCAACCGCAGTATGATCGCCATACTTTTTGACCAGATTACTTACTTCGATCACTTTACTCTCCTCCTTTTATTCTCAGGGAAATACTTTTTTTAATTATCGATTTCCCATTTTATAAGATGCCAGAGGCAAAAGGTCCTGAAACTGAAGCCCTTGACTCTGGCGTCTTTTCAATACCAATAGAAAATGCCCCTGGATGAAACAGAGAATGGGGGAATCCAGGGGCATCTCTATCGGATTATAGTGTAAAAGTAATTTGTGATAAAAGTAGGATAAATTTGTGATAATTTTGTGAAACTCCCGGACAAAAAAATCTCCTGTCGGACAGATTTTGCCTTTGTTCGACAGGAGGTATCTTATGCCAGTGGCTCTCTGAGCGGTGTTCCGGCTTTTCTCGGATATTTGCCCGGGGTATTTTTTACCTTCTCGATAATGACCAGGGAGCGGCCGATCTCAGATCCCGGAAGGTCAAAGTACTGAATATCCCTGATCTTTCCACCAAGGATCTTTACTGCTTTCTCTGCTGCTTCTGCTTCTTCCTTTACAGAACCGGATTTATAGGAGACAAAAAGCCCTCCGACTTTTACATACGGAAGACAGTATTCAGACAGGGTTGCAAGTCCGGATACTGCTCTGGATACGCAGAGATCATATTTTTCTCTGTAGGCTTTGTTTTTTGCATATTCTTCAGCTCTTCCGTGAATGGCGGAAATCCCCTCCAGGCCCAGGAGCGCAAAGGTTTCTTCCAGGAATCTTACTCTTTTATTGAGGGAGTCCAGAAGGCAGGCTTCCACCTCCGGGAAGGCGATCTTCAGGGGAACACCCGGGAATCCGGCGCCGGTTCCGATGTCCATAACGGTTTTTATCTTACCCATATCTACAGCCTTGACGCAGCAGAGGCTGTCCAGGAAATGTTTCACGAGAACCTCGTCAAATTCTGTGATACCGGTGAGGTTCATGACTTTGTTTTTTTCTACAAGATATTCGTAGAACCGGATAAACTGGTTTTTCTGCGTGTCACTGAGTGTGATCCCAAGCTCCTCGCAGCCTTTTTCCAGGATTTCTAAATTGTACATGCAGCTTCCTCTCTTATTTTCTGTGTTTTATTGTTATTCGTTGTATTATTCGTGTTTATGTCCGGATCTGCTTTCCAGATATACAAGAAGCACGGAAATGTCAGCCGGGGATACACCGGAGATACGGGACGCCTGACCGATGGACACCGGTCTGTAGGCTTCCAGCTTCTGGCGTGCCTCAATGCGGAGGCTTCCTACATCTTCGTAATCAATGTCTTCCGGAAGCTTTTTCTGCTCCAGTTTCTTAAACTGCTCTACCTGCTTCATCTGGCGGCGGATGTAGCCATCATATTTGATGTTGATCTCTACCTGCTCACATACATCTTCCGGAAGCTCCGGTCTTTCTTTATCGATGGGTGCAAGCACCTTATAGTTAAGCTCCGGCCGACGGATCAGCTCTGCAATGGTGGTTCCGGATTTCAGAAGGGTACTGTTCAGAGATTCCAGAAGGCTCTGTACCTCTGCAGAACCACCTACGGTTGCATGTTCCACTCTCTCGATCTCTTCCTGGATCCGGCGCTCTTTTTCCTGTAATTTATCGTATGTCTCATCATCGATCAGGCCGACCTCCCAGCCTTTTTTGCGAAGACGAAGATCTGCGTTGTCCTGGCGGAGGAGCAGACGGTACTCAGCACGGCTTGTCATCATTCGGTACGGCTCATGGTTCTCCTTTGTTACCAGATCATCGATGAGAACGCCAATATATGCCTCTGAGCGGTCCAAAATCAGCTGTTCCCGGCCTTTTACCTCCATAGCTGCATTAATTCCCGCTATGAGGCCCTGAGCGGCTGCTTCCTCATATCCGGAGCTTCCGTTAAACTGTCCGCCGCTGAAAAGGCCCTTAATCTTTTTGAATTCCAGTGTGGGACAGAGCTGGCGCGGATTGATGCAGTCATACTCAATAGCGTAAGCATTTTTTACAATCCTGGCGTTCTCCAGACCCGGTACGGAATGGTACATCTCGTACTGAACATCCTCCGGCAGGGAGCTGGACATTCCGCCGATGTACATTTCATTTGTGTAAAGACCTTCCGGTTCAATAAATACCTGATGGCGTTTTTTGTCTGCAAAACGGACTACTTTATCCTCAATGGACGGACAGTAACGTGGTCCGGTTCCTTCGATCATTCCGGAATAAAGGGGGGATCTGTCCAGATTTGCACGGATGATCTCGTGTGTTTTTTCGTTTGTATAGGTCAGCCAGCAGGATTTCTGCTCGATCTGTACAGCTTCCGGGTCTGTGGAAAAAGAGAACGGTACGACTCTTTCATCTCCGAACTGCTCTTCCATCTTAGAATAATCAATGGTGTTTCCGGCGATTCTGGCCGGAGTTCCTGTTTTGAAGCGGAACATTTCGATCCCCAGCTTTTTCAGGGAATCCGTAAGGTAATTGGCTGCCTGAAGGCCGTTCGGTCCTGTATAGTTGCTGACGTCGCCGTAAATGCAACGGGCCTTGAGGTAGGTTCCTGTACAGAGGACTACAGCTTTTGCGTGGTAGGTGGCTCCTGAGAAGGTTTTTACACCGGTGATGTGCCCGTCTTCTACCAGAAGCTCGGTCACTTCACCCTGGCGGATGGTTAAGTTCTCTGTATTTTCCAGTGTCTTTCTCATTTCTGTGCTGTAGGCCTGTTTATCGGCCTGTGCGCGAAGGGAATGGACTGCAGGGCCTTTGGACTGGTTGAGCATTTTGGACTGGATGAAGGTTTTGTCTATGTTTTTACCCATTTCCCCACCGAGAGCATCCAGCTCACGGACGAGATGGCCTTTGGAGCTGCCGCCTACATTGGGGTTGCAGGGCATAAGGGCGATGCTGTCTACGCTGACTGTGAACATGACTGTGTTGAGCCCTAAGCGGGCGCATGCCAGTGATGCTTCGCAGCCTGCGTGGCCGGCGCCTACTACTATGATGTCGAAAAACTGTTCCAGATTTTTCATGCTTTTTCTCCTTTATTTTTTCTCTTATTTTTTCTCTTATTCTTTTTCTTTATTTTTCTTTGTGATTTTCTTTTTCTTTGTTTATTGTGTGGTTGGTTTTTGGTTTTATTTTTACTTTCTTGGCAGAAGGCCTGGTTTTTTTGCTTTGGGAAGCTGTGGAAAACCGCAAAGGGGCCGTAAAGCCACGGCCCCTCTGCACACCCCTCGGGCTTTTTTTTAGGAGTTCTTGGGTTGTGGTGTGTGATACGGTGCTGACTTTTGTCTGTATGCTTCGGTATTGGATGTGAAACGTTGTGCCGAGGGGGTTGCAGTGGAACTGTAATGAGGTTCTCGACGTGCGATGCACGTCTGCGGGGTTATTCCTGCTTCCGTCTGCCATATTTCGGCTCAGTGTTGAATTGCCAGTACAGAAGCATACAGGTACAAGTTAGCATCTTTCAGCATTCCACAATCGCCGCACTATATAAAAAAGGCCCAGGGGTGTGCAGAGGGGCGCGGCCTTGTGCCCCTTTGCGGTTTTCTCACATTCCAATGTGAGATCTACCCTCTGCGGGCTTCCGCAGTCCATGTGGCATACAGCAGGGAGCCGCAATCTATGCGGTTATACGACCGGAGTTCCGCAATCCATGCGGCATATACGGCCGGAGTTCCGCAATCTATGCGGGCATTCGGCCGGGGCCTCCGCAGCCCATGCGGTTATTATTTCCCCATACAAAATTTAGAAAATATCTCATTAACAAGGTCTTCCCCAAGTGATTCTCCCAGAATCCGTCCCAGACTTTCGTATGCATCTGTCAGGTCTATGGAATAAAAATCCTCCGGCATTCCGCTTTCTATGCTATTTTCTACCAAAGAAAGACTTTCCTGTGCTTTTAAAAGCTCCTGTCTGTGGCGTTCATTGGTGATGTAGACTTCATCATTGAAATCAATCTCCCCACTGAAGAACATTTCCCGGATTTTTTCTTCCAGGTCTGTGATCCCAGTTTCTTCTTTTGCGGAGATTGGGATCACCGGCTGGTTTATTCTGCTCTTTAAATCCTCTATATCTATAGCAGATTCAAGGTCTGTCTTGCTGTAGAGGACAATTGTCTTTTTCTCTTGCAAAATTTTTATGATTTCTTCGTCGTTTTCATCTAACGGTACGGAGGAATCTACGACATAGAGGATCAGGTCTGCGTCTGCTGCCATTTCTTTGGCTTTGGATACACCGATTTTCTCTACGATGTCTTCTGTCTGACGGATTCCAGCTGTGTCAGCGATCTTTAATGTGATCCCATGCAGGTTAATATACTCTTCCAGTACGTCTCTGGTGGTTCCTGCGATATCGGTCACGATAGCTCTGTCCTCTCCCAGAAGCAGGTTCAGCAGAGAAGATTTCCCTGCGTTCGGCTTACCCAGGATCACGGTCCGGATACCTTCCTGTATGATCTTTCCGTCTCCGGCTGTTTTTAACAGGTTCTGTATTTTTTCTTTTTCTTCTGCTACGATCTGCTCTAATTCTTCCGAATATCCTGTCAGATCATAGTGCTCCGGATCGTCTAATGCCGATTCAATGTACGCTATATGGTACAGTAGTTTTTCTCTGATCTGCTGTACAGTTTTTCGGACCGAACCTTTTAATTGTCCTACAGAATTCTTTAATGAGTACTCATTTTTGGACTGTATCACGTCCATAACGGCCTCCGCCTGGGAAAGATCGATCCTTCCATTGAGGAATGCACGCTTGGTAAATTCTCCCGGCTCGGCAATAATGGCTCCGTTTTTCAACACAGTTTCCAGTACCTTTTTCATGGCTAAAACGCCGCCGTGGCAGTCGATTTCTATGGTATCTTCTCCTGTGTATGTCCGTGGTCCGCGCATGGCCATGACCAGCACTTCGTCTACCATTTCTTCGTTATCATAAATATATCCATAATGGATGGTGTGGCTTGGGACGTTTTTCAGAGATTTTTTTCCACCCTTGGAACGGTATACTCCGGATGCGATCTCAAAAGCCTCCGGGCCACTGATCCTGACGATCCCGATTCCCGATGCGCTCATGGCTGTGGAAATCGCAGCAATCGTTGTCTCTTCCATTTTTCACTCTCCTTTGTCAAACGGATAAAAGCATTCGGATAAAAGCATCCGGTTAAACGCAAAAATGTTACTCCGGAAAAGCTTTTTACACGCAAAAAACACGTGTTATTCACGCTTTCACCTAGAATAACATCTTCTGTCAGTTTCCATATTTATAATGCTAGATCGTGTTTGAAAAAGGCTTTCTGCAAGATGTGCGTCACAATTTGTGGGAGATTTTGTCCGGATGAGGGCGCCGTAGCGGGCTACGGCAACTGAATTCGGGCAAAATATACCGCAAAGTGGGGCGTGCAGATTGCGGGAATGATTTTTCAAATACGCTCTAATCTCTGCATTCCGGATGTCCGCTGCAGAAATATCTTTTGTTATTTGCTCTTCAATGATTATAAAGAATTGTTACGGAGATTGCAATGATAATTTTCAGTTCCATACAAAAAAGCCGTACCCACGGAGCTTACGCTCCGGGATACGGCTTATAGCTTTACCGGTGGATCATCAATTATTGCGTTTCAGTTTTACTACTACATGTCTGTAAGGTTCTTCTCCCTCACTGACTGTCTCTACATAGCGGTTGCCCTGCAGAGATGCATGGATGATCCTTCTTTCGTACGGATTCATCGGTTCCAGAACTACCGGTTTTCTGGTTTTCTTTACCTTGAAGGCGATTCCTCTTGCAAGGTTCTCCAGAGTTTCCTTACGACGGTGTCTGTAGTCCTCGGTATCGAGTTTTACACGAATGTAGGTAGACTCGCCTTTGTTTACCACAAGGCTTGTCAGATACTGAAGAGAATCCAGTGTCTGGCCTCTTTTTCCGATGAGGATACCCATATCCTCACCTTCAAAATCCACATCCAGAGAACCGTCTGCAGTGTTGTATTTCGATGTGATCTCCACTTCTCCAAGATCCATGGAGCCGAATACATCACGAAGAAATACGACTGCTCTCTCCTCAACCTCTCTAATCTTCTCCGGATCGCTGAGGATCTCTATCGGTCTGCCCTGCTTCGGTGCTCTCTCACGTGTTTCCTTCGGCTGACGCTCCTTTGGAGCTCTTGGCTGTTTCTCACGTGCAGGCTTTGCTTTGCCCTGGAAATCCCTTGCAGGTCTTTCCTTTGGTGCTGCTGCCTTTGCAGGTGCTTCTTCGGATGCCTTCTCCACCTGTACAGCTTCTTTCTTCACCGGCTTCTTCTCCTCTGCAGGAGCTGCTTTCGGTGCAGATTCTTTCTTTACATCCGGAGTAAAAGGCTTTTCTAATTTCTTCTCTTCTTTGATAGCGTCCAGTTTCACGGACTCTACCAGTTCATCGATTTCCTGCATATCAGAAACTGGCTCGATTCTGCGAACTTTGATCACGGCAGGTTTGCTGCCGATTCCGAAGAATCCGGAGCTGCCTTCACTGATAACCTGAATATCAAGCTGGTCACTGGAAGTTCCAAGCTCAAGACACGCTTTTGTGATAGCTTCATTCTTTGTTTTTGCTGAAAACTGAATGTAATCCTCCATTACGAACCCCTCCGTTCCTGATTATTTCTTCTTATTTCTCTCATCAAAGTCTCTTACGAGATTTGCTTTAGCTGTGATGCTGCCCGGTTTTGCACTTCTTGCCTTCTCATAAGCAGTATCAACCTTCTGTGCTCTGTCTGAAGCACCATTGTTTCCGCTGTTGCCCTTATTGATCACAGGTTTATTGATATTCTTGGCGGACTGATGAGCCTGATTGGTGATCTTCTGCGGCGGAAGTCCTTCCTTCGCACGCTTCGCTTCGATCTTCTTCATATTCTCATTAACCAGATCATCAATGTTCATCTTATCAAGATGACGATTGATTGCAAACTGCTGGGCACTTCGAACGACAGCACTGGCGATCCAGTAGATACCAAGACCAACCGGGAATGTGAAACAGAAGAATGCAGACATCAGAGGCATGACCATGTTCATGGTTTTCATGGAGTTTGCCATTGCGCTGGCCTGATCATTTCCGTCTGCCGGCTGTGTTGCAGCCTGTGGCATAAGCTTCAGGTTCAGCATCTGAGTTGCCCATGCAAGAACCGGGATCAGAAGTGCTACGATCGCAAGTAACAGAGAACCATGATTTTTGAAGAATTCCATGATATAGTACAGCGGCTGGTCTGCGATATTCAGTCCACAGAAGCCCTGCATCTTGGAAATATTGCCGGATGCTTTTGTGATCGCATCAGAAAATCCTGAAAACTGATTCATCTGTGCCAGCTCTTTCCACTGGGAAGGAGAAAGTGCATACAGAAAATCAACAATCGAGTTACTTGTAGCATTTCCGGCACTGTCCATAACGAGACGCACTCGTGTCATGGAATGGTCTGTGATAAACTGCTGCAGGATATCTGTGTATCCGTTTACAGCTAGCAGGTTGTCAACTACACCAGTAAAAATGTTCTTTACACTTCCAACGTAAGCAGGAATCCGGTAGATAACCTGATACAGAGCAAACAGAATAGGCATCTGAATGGCTAACTGTACACAGCTACCGGTTGGAGAAACACCATATTTCTGATAAACAGCCTGGGTTTCTTCGTTCATTTTCATCATGGAAGCCTGATCCTTTTTACCCTGATATTTCTTCTGGATCTTCTGGATCTCAGGCTGCATGATCGCGCTTAACTTGGAGAATTTCTGCTGCTTGATCTGCAGCGGTGTCATAAAGGCAAAGATAAGAATACTGAAGATAATGATACAAAGACCAATGTTCTGGATTCCGAACAGGCCGTCAAGCATCTTATATATGCCATCCATGATCCATCCCATCACAGACGCGATCTGTCCGATAATAGGAGTTCCGGTTTTTGTTGCTAAAAACAGTTCCAAATTCATTTCCTCCTAGACTTCTTATTCAATTGTAAAAGTCCGGTAACTATTCTTTCGTCCACTAACTGCGGAGGTACTGAACAGTTACAAATTCCGATAACTGCTCTGCCCGGGAAAAGGCTGAACAGTCACAAAATAATTCATGGCACAGGGTCATAGCCTCCGTGGGAAAAAGGATTGCATCGCAATATCCTCCATGCCGCAAGAAGACTGCCCTTAAATGCGCCATATTTTTCGATTGCTTCCAAACCATATTGAGAACATGTGGGAATATAAGGACATTTCGTTCTCTTCATCGGCGATATATATTTTTGATAGAGCCTTATCATCTTAATCAGAAATTTCTTTATCATGTTCATTCCCTGTTATATGATGCTTTCTTGCAAGATGCAGAAAAGCACTCTCGATCTCGTGAAAGCTCTTGCCCTTGGCTGCGGCTCTCGCTACTACTACAATATCAAGGTTACTGTCAAAATCTGTTTCGTTGAGACGATAGCTTTCTCTGATCAATCTGGTGAGTCTGTGGCGAACCACACTGTTCCCTACTTTTTTGCTTACTGATATTCCCAGACGATTCTTCATGTGCTGATTCTTCAGCACGTACATCACCAGAAGCCGATTTGCGTACGATGTTCCGTTCTGATATACAACTTTAAAATCTTGATTTTTCTTTAAGGACTCTGATCTGATCAAACGAATCCTCCTTAATTAGATTCCGCCTGCGCGGATATTTCTCCGGATAGAAGAAAAGACCACATAAATGCGGTCTTGCAGCTTATGCTGATAACTGTTTTCTTCCTTTTAATCTTCTTGCAGCTAATACTTTACGTCCGCCCTTTGTGCTCATGCGAGCTCTGAAGCCGTGAACTTTAGCTCTGGATCTCTTTTTTGGCTGAAATGTCATCTTCATAGGTAAAGCACCTCCTTTATCTATTTTTAATTGTTATGAAATAACTTATCATTCAGAACATCGTTTCAATTATATAAATAAACCTCCTTTTCGTCAAGTAAAAATTGCAAAAAACCCGATAAAATCAAGGGTTCTATAAAATACCCCCACCTTACGGTATTTATTTTTTTCTCTTATGTGGAAAGCGCTTATGGTTTACGTAACATTATCCACATTTTGTGGATAACTTGTGGATAACTTGTGGATTGACCGGAAATCTATCCACTTTTTCGGAGGGTTTGTTCACATCGTTTTCAAAAAAACCCTTTATTTGCGGTATTTTTAAGGTGGATTTTTTTATACACATAATTCTTCCACATTTTCCACCAATTCTCGACTTATGGAAACCTCCAGGACTCTTATCCACAATAATCCACCCTAATCCACAGTAATTTCCCCACATTATCCACATTCTTTTCCCCAAAATCTCAAGGATTTTCCATTGCGAAAACCCCATTTTCATTGTAATATATAAAAGGATATCTATCTCCAGTCGCAGACTGGGGTTATTATAATACTCATGGGAGGAAAAAATGGACGCTGTTATTGAAAAATGGGAGGAGATCCTGCAAACTGTCAAATCTGAATATGAGGTGACTGATGTCCCTTTTAATACCTGGCTCAAGCCGCTGAAAGTTTATGAGGTTGACGGAAAGCTGATAACAGTGGTTGTTCCCTCTGAACAGGCAGCGATCGGAGTCAATTACATCAGTAAACGCTACAAAATCCCCCTCCAGGTTACTATCTGTGTACTGACAGGCATGGAAGAATGCGAGGTTCGCTTCGTTCTGGAAAAAGATCTCCCCAAAAAAACAGAAAAAAACACTTCTTATGATAAACAGGTTCAGGATACACGTTACGAAGAGGCGCATTTAAATCCAAAATACACCTTCGACACCTTCGTTGTAGGAAGTAATAACAAATTCGCCCAGGCCGCAGCTCTTGCAGTTGCCGAATCACCGGGAGATACCTACAATCCACTGTTTATCTATGGCGGAGCCGGTCTTGGTAAGACGCATCTTATGCATTCCATCGCTCATTTCATTCTGGAACACGACGAAAACAGCCGTGTTTTGTATGTAACCAGTGAGGAATTTACCAACGAGCTGATCGAAACCATCCGAAACGGAAATAACACGGCAATGAGCAAATTCCGTGAAAAATACAGAAATATCGACGTTCTTCTTGTCGATGATATTCAGTTTATTATAGGAAAAGAATCCACACAGGAGGAATTTTTCCATACATTTAACAGTCTTCACAGTGCCAAAAAGCAGATCATCATATCCTCTGATAAACCACCGAAGGATATGGAGATCCTGGAAGAGCGCTTCCGTTCCCGGTTCGAGTGGGGTCTGATCGCAGATATCACGCTGCCTGATTACGAAACCCGAATGGCGATCCTTCATAAAAATGAAGAAATGAACGGCTACAACATCAGTGAAGATGTTATCAAATATATCGCTACCAATATCAAATCCAATATCCGTGAGCTGGAAGGTGCCTTCAACAAGGTCATGGCCGGAGCCAAGCTTGAGAAAAAGGAAGTAACTCTGGAGCTGGCAGAGCAGGCACTGAAGGATATTATTTCTCCGGATGAAAAAAAAGTGATCACACCGGAATACATCATCTCCGTTGTTGCAGAGCATTACGGAGTCACACCTGCGGACTTAAGCGGAAACAAACGAAACTCCAAGATCGTCATGCCCCGCCAGGTTTCCATGTATCTCTGCCGTGAGATCATATCCACACCTTTGAAAAATATCGGAAAAGCGCTCGGAAACCGTGACCATACCACCGTTATGCACGGTATCGAAAAGATCGAAAACGAATTGCAGAACGACGATAACTTAAAAAATACCATTGATATATTGAAAAAGAAGATTAATCCACAAGGTTAGGGAAGTTTTCCACATTACTGGTGTATAACGTGTTGATTGTATGTGGAGAGATGTGTACAACTTTTTTGCCAAAACGCGGCGGTAATTTTATCCCCGGGTTATTCACATGCGAAAATACCACTTTTACACAAAGTTATCCCAACGGAAAACCCCTGAAAACATCAGGCCTGCGGGAGTTTTTCACAAAATCTGGCCCCCTACGGCGGTTACTGCGGATTTTTTCTATAAATATATTTATAAAAACCACAAATTGTTCAGAAAGGGAGTTATACACACTATGAAAATCATCTGCTCCAAATCAAGTCTGTTAAAAAGTGTAAGTATCGCACTCAAAGCAGTTCCATCAAAAACCACAATGCCAATCCTGGAATGTATTCTCATGGATGCAACCACAAACCAGATCAAATTTACCACCAACGATATGGAGCTGGGAATTGAAACCATCGTTGAGGGTACTATTGAAGAAAAAGGTAAAGTTGCTCTTGATGCAAAAATCTTCTATGAAATCATCAGACGACTTCCGGATAATGATGTTACCATTAAGACCGATGATAAATATGCAGCAACCATTACCTGTGAAAAAGCAAAATTCAATATCCCTGGAAAATCAGGAGAAGATTTTGCTTATTTACCGATGATCGAGAAGGATGAACCGCTGACGATCTCTCAGTACACACTGAAAGAAATGATCCGCCAGACTATTTTTTCGATTGCTGTAAATGAAAACAATAAGCTTATGACCGGTGAACTTTTTGAGATCAAAAATAACTGTCTGAAGGTAGTTTCTCTGGACGGACATCGTATCTCTATCCGCAAAATGTCTCTTAGGAAAGATTATTCTGACCGTAAGGTGGTAGTTCCGGGCAAAACTTTAAGCGAAGTCAGCAAGATCCTTTCCGGAGAAGTGGATGATCAGGTCAGCATTTACTTTACAAAAAACCATATTTTATTTGAATTTGATCAGACTATGGTAGTTTCCAGACTGATCGAGGGAGAATATTTCAGAATTGACCAGATGCTTTCCAGTGATTATGAGACAAAACTGAAGATCAACAAAAAAGAGTTCTTGGATTGTATCGACCGTGCCACACTTCTGGTACGTGAGGTTGATAAAAAACCGATCATCATCAACATCACAGACGATGATATGGAGCTGCGCATTGATTCTGCAATGGGTTCCATGAATGAAGAAATCGATATTGAAAAAGAGGGTAAGGATATCATGATCGGTTTCAACCCGAAATTCCTGATCGATGCGCTTCGTGTTATTGATGATGAAACTGTGACGATCTATCTTGTAAATCCGAAGGCACCGTGCTTTATCCGTGACGATGAGGAGAACTATACTTACCTGATCCTTCCTGTAAACATCAACCAGAATCAGGCCAGATAAGACCTGGGGTAATGTGAACGTTTTTGACCGATTGTGCATGGGAATGCGATCGCGTTCTGAAAATTGTTTTATGCGTAAACTGCTGGAAGGGGGTATTTAAATTACCGCCTTCCGGTGAAATTTGTATTTGGGGGGATTTTAAATACCGCCAGAAGATCAGAAAAGATCGATCTGACGGAGAAAATACCCCGGAGATAAGAGGAGAAAAAATTGGAGATCAGAATTAAAGACGAATTTATCAAGCTTGGCCAGGCGCTGAAGCTGGCCGGTGTTGTGGAGGACGGCGTTGAGGCGAAATATGCCATCAATGATGGTCTGGTACTGGTGAACGGTGAGGTGGAGAACCGCCGTGGCCGCAAGATCCATCCTGGAGATACCATTTCCTACGATGGAAAAGATATTTATGTGATCGGGTGAAGGAATGTACATTGAATCCATCAGACTGAATAATTTCAGGAATTATGAGTCGCTGGAGATGAATTTTGATCAGGGCACCAATATTCTCTACGGCGACAATGCCCAGGGAAAGACCAATATCCTGGAGGCGGTTTATCTGGCAGGTACCAGCAAATCCCACAAGGGAAGCAAGGACCGGGAGATGATCCGCTTTGAGAATGAGGAATCCCATATCCGAATGATGGTGAAGAAGGGCGATCTTTCATACAAAATAGACATGCACCTCCGGAAAAACAAAGCAAAGGGAGTTGCCATCAACGGGCTGCCGATCCGCAAGGCAAGGGAGCTGCTGGGGGTGGTGAATCTGGTGTTTTTTTCTCCGGAGGATCTTAATATTATCAAGAATGGACCGGGAGAGAGAAGACGTTTTCTGGATTCGGAGCTTTGTCAGCTGGATGGTGTTTATATCACGGAGCTGGCCGGCTACAATCACATCGTGAACCAGAGAAACCGTCTTCTCAAAGACTGTTATATGAACCCCGGGCTGAAAAGTACCCTAGATGTCTGGGATATGCAGATGGTCGATTACGGAAAGAAGATCATCGGGAAGCGGGAAGCCTTTGTGGAGGAGCTTAACGAGATCGCAAGGGGGCTTCATAAAGGCCTTACTGGCGGGATCGAGGAGCTGGAGATCCTGTACGAGCCAAGTGTGACGGCGGCGGAGTTTGAGGATAAGCTTTCCAGGAACCGGGAGCGGGATCTTCGGATGAAGCTGACCTCCGTGGGACCGCACAGAGATGATTTCTGCGTAAAGGTCAACGGGATCGACATCCGGAGGTATGGTTCCCAGGGGCAGCAGAGGACTGCGGCCCTTTCCCTGAAGCTTTCGGAGATCTATCTGGTGAAGAAAAAGATCCGGGATACACCGGTGCTTCTGCTGGATGATGTTCTTTCGGAGCTGGATAGCAGCAGGCAGACATATCTGCTGGAAAGCATCCACGATATACAGACTCTGATCACCTGTACAGGACTGGATGATTTTGTCAGCCATCAGTTCAAGATCAACAGGGTTTTTCAGGTGGTAAAGGGGCATGTTTATATGCCTAAAGGGTTTTGACAAGCCCGTATGCATATGGTAAACTGATTCTGATTATGGAAAGTTGGTGAATATTTTGGATAAAGAGGAGTTTCGCGTTAAGCTGGGACAGATCAATAAGCTGGTCGAGACCCAGGATTACAAAGGCGCCATGCAGATTGTGGACAGCATTGACTGGCGTCGTGTGAAAAACGTCCGTACCCTTTGTGTAGTGGGCGAGATCTACGCGGCCAACAAGCGCTATGAAGAGAGCAAGGAAATTTTTCTTCTTGCCTACCACAGAGCGCCGATCGGCAAGAACATACTTTACCGTCTGATCGAGGTTTCCCTGAAAATGGGACAGATCAGTGAAGCCACAGAATTCTTTGATGAATACAGAGAAGTGGCAGGTAATGATAACAGCCAGTATATACTGAAATATAAGATCGCCAGAGCGAAGAATGCATCTCTGAATGAACAGATCCGTATTCTTGAGGAATATAAGGAGAAGGAATTTACGGAGCGCTGGTCCTATGAGCTGGCCAAGCTCTATTACAAGGCAGGAGACAAGCAGAAGTGCCTGGATCTCTGCAATGAGATGATCCTTTGGTTCAATGACGGAACTTATGTGATGAAGGCCCTTGACTTGAAACAGCGGATGGGTGTTCTCACTGGCGAAGAGAAAGAGAAATACGAACAGCGTTTTATCCCGAAGCTGATCCCGCCGGAAAAGGCGCAGGAGATCAGGGAGAGCAAGGAAGCATCCGGCGAGTATGAGGAGGCAAAACCGGTCACAGATACCATCCAGGTAGATGATGAGCGGGATCTGAACAGTGCGGAGACATTCCAGGAGAAGCTTTCCAAGGGATTCCGTGATATCTTTGGCGGACATAAGAAATCTGCGGAAGAGGATATGGAGGAAAAAGAAGCTGCGCAGGATGAAGAGCCGGATGAGGTTTCCACAGACTCTGAGGATGTGACGGAACAGGCGGAAGCGCCGGAGGCTGAGACTGCTGCGGCAGCAGAACCGTCAGAGGAGTTTACAGATTCTGAGGAGATCGAAGCGGCAGAAGGAAGCGAGGAAGCTTCGGATGAGCCTTCTGAAGAGCAGGATGAGTTTTCCGGACAGGAAGCGGATGAGATCCCGCTGGCATCCGGTGTTGAGAACCTGTCATCCGGAAGTATGAAGCTGCAGGCTCAGGAACAGCAGGATAAAGAGGAAGAAGAGGCTTATCAGGAAGCGGAAGAAGCTGAGGCTGAGAAAGCTACAGAGATGTCTTTGTCCCAGAGTGTTGCAGAGATCATGAAGGAGAAGGCTGCCGGAAATGAGGAAAGTGAGGAGAAGCCTGCAGGGGTTCCGCTCAATGAGGAAGGCAAGCCTGATTTTTCCGCAACGATCCGTATGCCGGAGCTGAAGATCCCGAAGTCCATGATCAATGTGGACCCGGAGAATGCAAGCAGTTCCGCGGAGATCCCGGATGCGTCCGGAATTTTCGGAAATATCGAGGATATTGCGGCATCTGTAGGTGACAGGTCCGGGAAGGATAAAGATAAGGACTTCAACCTGGAGGATACTATTCTGGCAGCAGCTACACAGCAGGGAATCGATATCCCGGAGGAAGAGAAATCTCCGGATGTCCAGCAGTCCGACGTAACGGAAGAGCCGGCAGGTATTGAGGATCTGGATATTGCGGCTGATGAATTTGTTCCGGAGGAGCCGGATGCGGCAGACATCGAGGATATCATGGCGCAGATCTCCGCTCAGCAGGAGGAAGAGGTAACGGAGACTTCCGATACCAGACTTCCGGATATCGTATTTGATGAAGATGAGGAGCCGGTTACTGAGGAGGATCTTCAGGCTGCAGAAGCAGAGTTTCTGAATGGTCCGTCAGGAGTACAGAAGCCGGTGGAAGAAGAGGATGTGCTTCCGGAGATTCCTTCACTGGAATCTGAGGAGCAGGTGCAGAAGGCGGCAGCAGAGCCTTCAGCGAAGCTTCATCATGAGGAACCGGTGGCTGCAGTGGAAGAGGAAAATCTTCTTGATGAGGAAGAAGAATACAGTGATGACGCCTTTGAATTCCAGGAAGAGGATGACGATGACTTTATCAGCAGTCTCATCGGTGATGATTCTGATGAAGCCATGGAAGAGGACGATGAGGAAGAGGAGCTCAGCGAGGAAGAGCAGCTTGAGAAATTTATCGCTACGATCCATCCGGAAAAGGATCCTACAAAGATTGTTTCCAGAAAGAAAGAGCTCACAGATGAAGAGAAACAGCTTTTCACCTATTTTGTTACAGTTCCCGGAATGAAGGAACAGTTGCTTGATGTACTCTGTGATGTGCAGATGGGCGCAGCAGATAAGACCTCCCAGACCGGAAATGTGATCGTTATGGGCGGCAGAGAAACAGGTAAGACGAGACTGATCTCAAGTCTGATCCCGGCAATCTGTAAAGAGCTGAATATCGAGGCTTCCAAGGTTGCCTATATATTTGCGGATGATCTCAACGGAAAGGATATTCCGGAGATCGTATCCAAGCTTGCCGGCGGTTTCCTTGTTATCGAGGATGCAAACCAGCTTTCCCAGGAAACAGCAGATGAGCTTGAGGAAGCTATGACCGGAAACACAAAGGGAATGATCGTGATCCTGGAGGATGAAAAGATCGGTATGCGTAAGCTGATCGCAAGATATCCGAAGCTTGCGAAGAAGTTTACATCCATGATCAACATTCCTGTATTTACAAACGATGAACTTGTTAATTTCGCCAAGGTCTATACCATGGAGAATGGATTCCGTATCGACCAGATGGGCATGCTTGCTCTGTATAATCTGATCGGGATCAACCAGAAGGAGGATCAGCCGATGTGTATCGGTACTGTGAAGACCATGCTGGATAAGGCTATGGAGAGAGCTCAGAGCGGATTGGTCAAGCGTTCCAAGAAGCGTGTGGACCGTGATGGTTACACGGTACTTTTTGAAAAGGATTTCAGCTGAAAATAAGAAAAAGCAGAGGTAAAAAATATGGCCAGACCTTATCTTGGTAACCCGAAATATACCATTGAAGTCCTTCAAAAGTATCATTTTGTTTTCCAGAAAAGGTTTGGTCAGAATTTTCTGATCGACGAGCATGTTCTGGAAAAGATCATTGAGTCTTCGGGTATCACGAAGGATGATTTTATACTGGAGATCGGTCCGGGTATCGGAACTATGACCCAGTATCTTGCGGAGGCTGCCAGAGAGGTGGCTGCTGTGGAGATCGACAGTTCGCTGATCCCGATCCTTAAGGATACGTTGAAGGACTGGGATAATGTTTCCGTGATCAATAACGATATCCTGAAAACGGATATCAAAAAGATCGCAGATGAGAAAAACGGCGGTAAGCCTGTGAAGGTGGTTGCGAATCTGCCGTATTACATTACGACTCCGATCATCATGGGGCTTTTTGAGAAGAATGTTCCTGTGGATTCGATCACTGTCATGGTGCAGAAGGAGGTTGCAGACCGTATGCAGGTTGGTCCCGGTACCAAGGATTACGGTGCGCTTTCCCTGGCTGTGCAGTATTATGCGAAGCCGGAGATCGTTGCGAATGTACCGCCGAACTGTTTTATGCCGCGGCCGAAGGTTGGAAGTGCGGTGATCAAGCTGACGCGTTATGAGAAGCCGCCGGTGGATGTGAAGGATGAGGGGCTTATGTTCCGTCTGATCCGTGCATCTTTTAACCAGAGGAGAAAGACACTTGTGAACGGGATCAGAAATTCCGGAGATTTTTCCCTGAGTAAGGAGGAGATCGAGGATGTGTTCAACAGGTGTGATCTTCCGCTGAATATCAGGGGTGAGGCGCTGACACTGGAGCAGTTTGCGATGCTTGCCAACTGTATTTATGATGAGAAAAATTAATATATGATAAATGCAAAAAGAGCCCGGGCAGCTGTTCCGGGTTCTTTTTGCGTTTCCGGACGGGAATGTTGGAGAGGTTTCCTGTCCGGACCTATATATTTGTCATAGAAAGGAGGTTATGTCTGAGGTGTCAGACATAAGTAAGTAATGAAAAATTTACATTTTTTATTTTACTGATGAGATGTTAGGAAAGTTTGTTTAAAATATGAAAATATTGTGAATATATTTTTGATGATATACATAAAGTCTGAATGGTGTGGGTGGGAATGGGGAAAATTGAGGTTTACAGAGGGGTGGGGGTGTGTGGTATACTGAGGGGCGTCGAAAAGGTAATGATGAGGTAATAAAAAGGCAGTAAAAGATAGTTAAAAATAGTAAAAGGCAATTTTTAATAAGGGCTGGTGCCCGTATGGAGGTTGAATATTATGAGAAGATTGAACAAGGTTACAGCTTTGGTTATTGCGGGTGTTATTTCATGTACATCTCCGATGATGGTTATGGCGTCTGATTCCGGTTCTGTTATGAGTCAGGCGGAGGAGATCCTGAAGGATAATGAGGTTGGGTCTCTTGCTTCTGATCCGGATAAGGTTGGGGATATCATTGTTTATGTGAAGGGGCTTTTTGATTCTAACCAGATCACGGATGATGAGATTTCTCAGGGGATCGATGAGGCTGCGGATCATTTTGGGGTGAGTCTTAATGAGGATGATAAGAGTTCGCTGGTTAATATTATCAGTAAGTTCCGTGGGATCGAGATGAGTGATGATCAGATCAAGGGGTATGTGAGTGATGCTTATAGTACTTTGAAGGATATGGGTGTTACGAAGTCTGATGTGAAGAATATTTTTGAGAAGGCGGTTGAGTTTATTAAGGGGATGCTTTCACGGCGGTGATGGTTTGTGATGGCTGGTGTTTTTGATGATGTTTTAGATGGTGTTTGAGTTAGAGGGTGAGGGTTGTGGCTCTTTTGTTGGGGTTGTTGTTGGTTTGTTTGGTTGAGATGTACAATATGTACAATGTTTAGGGTTTTGGTTTTGTTTGTGAATGTGGTGTTTTTATAAATTGGGGGAGGGTGTTTTGAAAAAAATTGTGCAAATGCGCTAATTGTTTACGGGATGTTCATTGTTTGTTCATATTTGTCTGGTAGTATAGGGATAGTTCGAAAGAACGTTACGAAAGACGCTGTAATGGTGTGTATCTGTATCATTACACATACAATTTTTTTCATAATAATCGCCCCGGTAAGCCACTACCGGGGCACTCCTCGTTTTTGGGCCTTTTTTGGGCTCTTTTTTTTGTGGGTGGGGATGGATGGAGGGAGGGACGGACGGACTGCCGGAGGGGCGGCTGCATGGTCGTGCCTGGTGCGGTCGTTTCGCCGGGTCATACTAAGCGTCTGAGTCTTCTGCCGTGCAGGGCGCCCCATAACTCGCCATGTACGCTGATG